>Ga0315336_1002126_pt1 | contig 32285 bp, 23 predicted proteins | sample ASW5metaG_FD_204512 | JGI IMG/M metagenome (GOLD analysis project Ga0315336, IMG submission 204512) | Ammonia-oxidizing marine archaeal communities from Monterey Bay, California, United States - ASW #5 | ecosystem: Environmental > Aquatic > Marine > Intertidal zone | place: USA: California...
ATCGGCCACCGACACCGGAGGCATTCGAGCCGTTTTCAGCGAGCTACGGGGCTCCGCCCCTGCGCCCGCCGAAAACGGCCCAGATCCTAACTTAGAAAGTGGTACAACTTGTGGGGGCAGGTCACATCCGGATGCCCTTCCTCGTGCATCCACCGGAAGAAGGTGTTGATGCTACGGAGGTAGGTGTTGATGGTGACAGGCGACAATCCCCGTCCGTGAAGTTTCGCAACTTGTGAGGTGATGTCTGCCTTGGTGACTGAGGCTCTACCAGCTAGGACCGGCTCGAATGCCTTCCAGGCCCATTGATAACCCTCGACTGTTGCAGGTGAGACGTTTTGGAGGTACTGCTTTTCGCGTGTGAATTGGCTATAGAAATCTTCCATGGAAGCGGTCAATCCTCTCTTGAGAATTGCCACTCAAAGCACTATAACTTACTGATACTAAACCACTTGGTCGGGCCGCCGAGATTTGAACTCGGGACCTCTTCCACCCCAAGGAAGCGCGCTACCAGGCTGCGCTACGGCCCGACTCGAAGGAAGGTATCTCCATTCTACCGTGCGCTCCGAGGGCTTGCCCGCATAGAGTAGATCAAGCGTGACGACGAAGCCAATGGCATCGAAATCCGAGGCGTCCATTCGAGTGGGCGTGATCTCGGACACACACGGCCTTATACGACCCGAGGCTCTGACAGCTTTGCAGGGAAGCGATCTCATCATTCACGCGGGAGACATCGGTTCATCCGATCTCTTGCCGGCCCTGAATCGCATTGCCCCTGTCCACGCGATCCGTGGCAACGTCGATCGAGACGCTTGGACCGGAGAGTATCCCGAGACGTTAGCAGTAGTCGTGGGCGAGGTCGCCTTCTGGGTGCTGCATGATCGCAACGAACTCGATCTTGACCCAGCGGCGGCGGACTTCGCGGCGGTCATCTTTGGCCACTCTCACAGCCCCTTGATTGAGTGGAGGCAGGGGGTGCTCTACTTGAATCCGGGCAGCGCGGGCCCACGTCGATTCAAGCTGCCCATCTCCGTGGCTAGGGTTGAGGTTCAGGGCCGCGCCGTGCGGGCCGAGCCGATTGAACTTTCGGTTTGATCCGCGCTGCTTCGCGCGCTCGCGGTCGACGCTAGAGCGGGATGTTCCCGTGCTTCTTTCGCGGCATCGTTTCGGTTTTGTTCTCAAGCATGCGGAGCGCGGCGATCAGCTTGGGTCTGGTGTCGCGCGGTTGGATCACTTCGTCGACCCAGCCTTTCTCCGCTGCGGTGTAGGGGTTCGCGAAACGATCGCGGAACTCTTCGGTCTTTGCCTTGCGGAATTCGGCGGCCTTATCGCCGGCGTCGGCGATCTCACGCCGGTACAGGATATTCACCGCACCCTCGGGTCCCATCACGGCGATTTCGGCTGTGGGGTAAGCGTAGTTGATATCGGTACGCAAATGCTTCGAGCCCATCACGCAGTAAGCGCCACCATATGCCTTGCGCGTAATTACCGTGACCTTCGGGACCGTCGCTTCCGCGTAGGCGTAGAGTAGCTTCGCGCCGTGTTTGATGATCCCGCCGTACTCCTGCGCTGTCCCCGGCAGGAAACCGGGCACGTCTTCAAACGTCACGATCGGGATGTTAAACGCATCGCAGAAACGCACAAACCGCGCGCCTTTGAGCGAGCCGTTGATATCCAGACAACCCGCGAGCACCTCGGGTTGATTGGCGACGATGCCCGTCGTTCTTCCGTCGAGCCGCGCGAACCCGACGACCATGTTCTTCGCGAAGTGCTCTTGCACCTCGAAGAAGTAGCCGTCGTCAACGACTCCTCGGATGATGCGCTTGATGTCGTAGGGCTTGTCAGATTCCGTGGGGACCACTGAATCCAACTCCGCTTCGGTCCGGTCGGCGGGGTCATTGCTCGGCCGGACGGGCGCATCATCACGGTTGTTGGACGGCAGGAAGCTGAGTAGCTCCCGGATCATCCGCAGGCACTCTTCATCCTCCGACGCGATGAACTGCGCGACGCCGCTGGTTTCGTTGTGCGTGTGAGCGCCACCGAGCTCGTCCTTCGTTACATCCTCGTGCGTGACCGTCTTGATGACGTCCGGGCCGGTGACGAACATGTAGCTCGTCTGGTCGACCATGAAAATGAAATCCGTGATGGCCGGCGAATAGACCGCTCCTCCGGCGCAGGGCCCCATGATGGCGGAGATCTGCGGCACGACGCCGCTCGCCAAGGTATTGCGGAGGAAGATGTCGGCGTAACCGGCGAGCGACGCGACGCCTTCCTGAATCCGCGCGCCTCCCGAATCGTTCAACCCGATAATGGGAGCTCCCATCTTCATGGCTAGTTCCATTACCTTGCAGACTTTCGCCGCGTTCTCTATCGACAAGGAGCCGCCGAACACCGTGAAGTCATGGGCGAAGACGTAGACGAGGCGCCCCTCGATTCGCCCGTAGCCCGTTACAAAACCATCGCCCGGGATGAGCTTCCGCTCCATCCCAAAGTCACGGCAGGAATGTGTTACGAGCTTGTCGAGTTCCTCGAAGCTGCCTTCATCGAGCAGTAGACGGATACGCTCACGCGCCGACATCTTGCCGGTCCGATGTTGCCGCTCCGTGCGCTCCGGTCCGCCGCCGGCTTCCGCCGCCCGGTTCCGCTCTTCCAGTTCCGCAAGCTTCTGTTTAAGGTCCATGGCCCGCGCTGAGCTACCCAGCGTAACAGAGGGTTTGGCGCTGCTGTTTGGCTTTAGCGACGGTTCCGCAACAGTGGCCTATGTCTGGTGACCTACTGGTCTTACTGTATTCACCTGATGCCCAAGGGTACCTTCGTTTGCACCTGATTCGGTACGGTCAGTCTATGGATGTTCGCGATGCGACCTAAGAAAATGTAAGTCGGTTCCTGGTGCGCCTTCCCGCGGCCCTGGTGGGCGTTGCCTCTGATTCACCGATGCAGTCGACTGACCTAGTCCCGCTTCGCAATGCCTATCTAGTGGCCGTCTACCTGATCGCCGGCGCCGCGACCGCATGGATGGAGGTGCTATCGGTCGAGCCGGACTGGGTACCCTTCATCATTCTGTTGGTGATGGCTTTCGCTACGAACCCGCTCCAGGTGAGTCTTCCTGGGGTTGATCGCTCCGTCTCGCTATCGTTTCTCTTCACCTTTGCGGCAATCATCGAATTGTCACCGGCGTCGGCGCTTTACATTGCCGCCGTCGCCGAAACCAGCAGTTTCTTGGTCCGCCGCAACGTCGACATCTCCTGGTCTAAGATCACCTTTCGTTTCGCAAGCCTGGCGATCTGTGTGTTGGTCACCTCACTGTGCTATCAGCGTTTCGGTGTCTGGCTCGAAGATCCGTTCCGCGCGGCCGCGGCCGGAATCAGCTACTACACGATCAGTAGCCTGCTCGACACCATCCTGATCGCGCTAAAAGAGGAGCAGGCGCCCTGGACTGTCTGGAACGAGCGCTTCTTCTGGAGTGGTCCGGTATACCTGCTTGCTTCGGTTGGACTTGGTCTGACGCATCGTCTCACGGCGTCGGTCACCATGGCCGAGAGTCTGCTGGCGCTGGGCCTGATCTTCGCCACGTACTTCTACCTGCGGGCCTACTGGTCTCGTCTACACGGTCACGAGGACCACGTGCGCGAAGTCGCCACGATCCGGCATCACGTCATCGAAACGCTGGCGGTGGCGATCGAATCGAGAGACGGCGGCTCAGCCAGCCACCTGCGCCGCGTGCGGCGGACGGCTATTCAGCTTGCCGAGTTGACAAGCTGTTCGAAGACCGAGATCGAAGCCATCGAGCAAGCCGCCCTGTTGCACGACATCGGTAAAGTCGGCGTGCCGGACTACATCCTGATGAAGCCCGGCCGTTTGACCGACCACGAGTTCAGCCAGATTGCGTCTCACTCCAGTGTCGGCGCGGTTTCCCGCTTCTGTCGCCGACGCTGTCCGCTGCCATCACGAGCATTGGGACGGATCAGGCTACCCCAGCGGCCTTAAGGGTGAGGAGATTCCGCGGTTAGCGCGTATTCTGTCGATCGCCGACTGTTTTGACGCGCTCATGAGTGATCGGCCTTACCGCCCGGCGCTCTCGCTAGACGCTGCTGTCGACATCATGAAACAGCAACGCTACAAGATCTTCGATCCGAGTATTCTAGACTTGCTTCTTGAGGCCCTGCCTGAGCTGATAGCTGGGCGCGATCCGGACTCCGATCCCGCGCCGGAGCGAGAAATTTCCGAGACCCTCACCCCTATTCAGGTGAAGCAAACCTGGACCGCCGATTCCGCTACACATGCTGCCGCGTTGCGTTATAAGAGTCTCGCGCTTCTATCACACACCCCGGATCAGCTCTGGGCGTTCTACGAAATCCTTGATATGTTGGGTGCCGACCTTGAATTCGAGAAAGGGCTCACCGAGTGCCTACACATTCTCCACCGCCCGATTCCCTTCGAGAAGGCCGGTATCTTCGTACTCGAAAACGATGAATTTGTTCTTCTTGCTGCACAGGGCTTCCCGGATCACTGTGTTTCCCGGCTGGCTCTTTCGCGGCATCACGGGCTGATCGCTCTTTGCGGAACCGAGCCCGATGCATTCAGTCCCGAGCAGGCACATGCGCTGCGGCTCATTACGCCGAAGCTGGCTCGTACGCTTCTCTCGTCGCGCAAGGTACAACGAATCTCGGTCGAGGCGGAGACAGATACCGTAACGGGCCTACCCAACGCGCGGTCCGCCTTCCGCCGTCTTGAGATCGAGATGAACCGTGCTCAACGCGAACGGGCCACCGTAGGGATCCTGTTCATGGATATTGATGGCTTGAAGCCCGTCAATGACAGCTTTGGCCACCGCGCCGGTGACGAGTTGCTCGTTGAAGTCGCCGCCCGGCTCAAGGGCCGGCTTCGCGCCTACGATTTCGCGGCCCGTATCGGCGGGGATGAGTTCATTGCCATTCTGCCGGGCGTCTCGCGAGAAGACTTGATCGCAGCCGCCGACTCGATGCGACTAGCCGTGGCGGATGCCCTGATCGAGGTCGCGGAGGATACAACCGCCCACGTGACCATCAGCATCGGCTCGGCGATGTGCCCTTACGATGGGCTCGATGCGGATGATCTCGTCGCCCTCAGTGACCGCCGAATGTACGAAGCGAAGGTGAAGGGTCGCGGCTCCTCGCGCGCTAACCAGGAGATTGCGGCGGTTTCCTAGCTCGCCGCTTGTCGGCCAACGAAGGCGCGCGTGTCCTTTCAGTTCACCGCGACGCCGGTTTCCGTTTCCACGGGCTTGTAGGCGGTGTGGATCTTTTCGATCGCGCGCGCGACGTCTTTTGCGTCCTCTTCGCTTCCCATGAGGGTCACCAGCGGTAACCAGAACGACGTACCGCATACCTCTTCCGCCGCCGGACATGGCTCGGTGCGGTGGGCGACATCCTCGTACATCGGATTCTTGTAGAGTGGGTTCGCGTAGAACGGAGAGCACGGAATGCCTTCGGCCTTCATCGCCTCGATAAAAGCGTCACGCCCCACGCCGAACTCCGCTTCGTCGATTGCTCCCGGGATGATGTAGCACGACTCAACATTGGCGCCGTCTGGAACCTTCTGGAACCGCACGCCCGGCGCGCTCACGGCCTTGATGAGCGACTCGGCATTCTGCTGGCGGAGCCGAATCTGATCTGTCAATTTTTCGAGCTGGGCCGTAAGCACCGCGGCTTGGAAGCCCGTCATCCTCAGATTTGACGCCAGGACAAAGTGGTCGAACCAACCCTCCCCCTCGCGTCGGCCGCAGTTAGCGAAGGAACGCGCCCGAGCCGCGAGATCGGCGTCATTAGTGGTGATGATGCCGCCTTCGCCGGACGTCATGACCTTCGAATTCTGAAAACTGAAAGTGCTGACGGTCCCAAAACTCCCAGCACGTCTTCCGTGCCACTCCGCTCCATGGGCGTGAGCGGCGTCTTCGATCACGGTGAGCTTGGTCTCGGCGGCGATTTTGTCGAGGCGGTCCATGTCGACCATCGCTCCGCCGAAGTGCACGACGATCACCGCTTTGGTATTCTCGCTTGCGGCCTCGCGGATGCGCTCCGGCGAGATGTTGTATGTCTCACGGTCAATGTCCACAAACACCGGTACGGCCCCAACGCGCGAGACCGCCGAAGAGGTTGCGATGAAGCTGTGCGCCGGAACAATGACTTCGTCTCCGGAGCGAATACCGGCGGCATCCAGAGCCATTTCCAGGGCGATTGTCCCGTTGGCGCACGTGACGGCATGCTCGCAATCATGCATTTGCGCGAACAGCGCTTCGAATTCACCGACCAGCTTGTGGTAACCGCCCCACTGCTGTGATCGGATCACTTCCAGCAGCAACTCTTCTTCGCGCACGCCCGCCATGGGCCAAGTCGGATACGGCTTGGTCCGAACCGGTTCCCCCCCGTGGATCGCCAGTTTTTCCTTCATATCCGTAGGATACGGCATGAGTGTGGGCCCATCACTTCCGCAGTGGTCTGGAGGCTAGACCATCCTCGGTTGGGACGAAGAGGGAGTTGTGGGCATTCGCCGCCATCAACTCTCTGACTTCCTACAGATAGGCTGCGCCTTGCTATGCGTCGCTGGGGCGCTTGGACAGCCACGTCCACGCGTAGACTACGACCGCTACGACCGACGGATCGCCGTGCGCGCGCACTCACCCGAGGCTCAGAGTGGAAAGGCTGGCGACACTCTCACGCCGACCGTCCGCGCAATCTACGCCCTGACGTCACCGCTTTCAGGACCCCGGGACGCCGATGCGGAATCGATCGGCCGCGACTATCTCTTGGCTCTCGAAGGGGCCGCAAGCTCGAAGTCCGCGCCGCTTACGCACTGGGAAACCTTTGCCCGCTACGAGACGCCCAAGGCTAGCCTCACCCATCTCGTGTTCGAGCGAAGCTGGGCTGGGGTCCGGTTCTTCGACTCCCAGGCATCCGTCCACGTTGACGGTGACGGGCGCATTTGGCGAGTGAATCCGTCCCCACGCGCGTCGGCTCCCGGCTACCTCAGCGTCACTGTTTCCCAGCAGCAGGCTGTGGCGGCGGCGATGGCGGCTCTCGTACCCGGCACGGGATTGAATCTCAAAACGATGGTGCCGGAACAGGGTACGGACCGTTCCATGCTGTTCTCTGACCCGGCGGTCAAGAGCAAGATCCCGGTCCGTCTCGTGTGGTTTGAGTTGCCGGATGGGACAGTGCCCGGCTGGGAAACCTTCCTCGATGTTTCTCCGCGGGGTGCGTATTGGGTGGTGGTTGATGGGAACAGCGCGGAGATTCTCTTTAGCCGCACCCTGACCCGGAGCGCTGAACCGTGGAGACGCGTTTTCCGCGCGTCCGATCATCCCAACCCGACCGCCGGAAACCGGACGCTGGAACCGCTCTCGGGGTGGCCCACTCAGAAGGGACTCTGCCCGCCGGACATCTATCCCGGCCAGTACCGAACCGGGGCGCTGGAGGGCCGTTGTTGGGCCGATGCCGACGAAACCATCGGGAACAACGTTGACGCTTGCCGCGACGTGAGCGGGAACAACCTGTGCGACGACCGCGCCGGTGCGACCGGCGAAGCCTTCGACTTCGCTTTCACTGATAACTATGCCGCGACCGGCAACCCGGCACCTGATCGCAACGCGGCACTGACGAACGCCTTCTATTGGAGCAACGTTGTTCACGACTGGTTCTACACACTCGGGTTCGACGAGTCGGCGGGCAATTTTCAGGTCGATAACTTCGGACTCGGCGGTGCCGGGGCCGACCCGGTTCGCCTCGATGTCGAAGACTCCTCCCGACGGCATCTCGCCTCGCATGCAGCTTGGGTTGTTCACCTGGAGCCGGCGGGACAGTGCCTTCGACGCGGACCTGATGATTCATGAGTACGCCCACGGCCTCACAACGCGTCTAGTCGGCGGCCCCAATGACGTGACCGGACTCTTCCTTTGGCAAAGCGGAGCGCTGAGCGAGGGCTGGAGTGACGCCTACGCCGCCTCCTTCACAGGTGATCCCATCTTTGGCGAGTACGTTACCGGCAACCCCACTTCCGGGTTACGCACGGTCGCCTACGACGATAGTCCGCTTACGTATGGTGCCGCGGGAACGCTCTTCCTGAAACTGATTCCCGGTACCGGAAGACTGCTTCGCCTGCCGCAGGTCCACCGGAACAGCGAAGTTTGGGCCAGCGTGCTCTGGGATCTCAGGACCGCTCTTGGTCAATCCGACTTCGAGCAGGTCATCACCGCGGGACTCAAGCTCACGCCAAGTCGTCCGTCGATGCTGGACGCACGCGATGCGATCGTCCAGGCCGCGCAACTGCTGGGCGTCGGCGCTGCGAGCGCTTGCCCGCTCTGGAGCGTCTTCGCCGCGCGTGGGTTTGGCGCCTCTGCCGCACTGAATCCGATCGAAGCCGGCCAGCCCGACGACACCGCGCTCAGCGTCTATGAGGCATTCAACCTGCCGGTCGCTTGCGGCGGAGCCGCTCCGGCGTTCGATGACACGTTGCTTGTCGAGGACGCCGAGTCGGGAGGCTTGGGATGGCGAGCGACGGGCCTGTGGCACCTATCGACCCGTCGCTCCGCCGCCGGTGGTCACTCCTGGTGGTACGGACAGGAAGCGACCGGGGACTACAACACCGGTGGCCGCACTCTTGGTTCGCTGACTTCACCTGCCGTCGATTTGACCGCATCCAACGGGGCGATCGTCGAATGGGATCAGTACTTCGACGGCGAGGGTTTCGGGGCGGCCATCGACTTGGGAAGCAACACCGGCGCCTATCTCAACGCCGACTCCGGGCGGTTGATGATCAGCGCCGATAGCGGTGTCTCGTGGCGCACGATCAGCCACGTTGCTCACAACAGTCCGACAGCCGCATTCGACACGCACAAAGTGAACCTCACGGCCTACACGGGTCAGATAGTTCGCCTGCGGTTTGATTTCGATACGTTTGACGCCGACTCGAATGATCACGAGGGGTGGTGCATCGACAACATTCGTGTTTCGCAATTAGGAATCGCCGGGCCACCAGTGACAACGCTCGCCGAGTGGAACTTCAATGAGCTTGGCTCGGGGAGTGGTGTCACGATCAGCGATGTGTCCGGTGGGGGCCACGATGGGCTGACGCAGAGCTTCGGCACCATCGCCGTTCCCGGAGTGGTGGGCAGCGGCCGTTTACTGAACGGTTCGACGGACTTCATCGACTTCGGGTCGGCGGCGGCGCTCACACCGGCGAGCTTCACCGTCAGGACCTGGGTGTGGCTTCGTTCCTATCCAGCGAGTCTCGGTATGATGCTCTCCGCCTACGGCGGCAACTATCGCGGTTGGTGGCTCGGCGTGAACTCGCAAGGCCGCTTGCTTTTCCTCGCCGCCCGCTCACCTTCGTCGGCCACGTGGCTCTCGACCACCGCGCCGCTTGCAGTTGAGCGCTGGCACGGCGTCACCCTCACTTACGACCATGTGACGCAGCAAGCGTTGCTGTATGTTGACGGCGCTCTTCAGTCGCAGGCGACCGTCGCCGGAATCGATCAGGAAACGGCACTACCTCTGCTTGCCGGCAAGGCCTCGTGGTTTCCCGGTTACTACCTTGACTTTGCGATCGACGAGACGCGCATCGATAGCGGTGGGTGGAGCGCGCCCGAAGTGGCAGCGGACATTGCGCTCTTCAGCCCACCGCCCGCTGCTGCGGATCCCTCGGTGACTGCTCAGTGGTCATTCGAAAACGGAGTTGAGGATGGGTCCGGCAACCAGCACCACGGAAGCCCGCAAGGCCCAACCGTCGAAGCCGGTGTCAGCGGCGATGCCCTTCGATTCGACGGCGTGAACGATTTCGTCACGATCCCGTGGTCGCCTCGTCTGACGCCCTCTCGACTCACGCTCCGGGCCTGGGTCAAACTGTCCAGCTATCCCGCCGGCCTGGGCATCGTATTGGCCAATTACGGCGGTAACTATCAAGGGTGGTATCTCGCCGTGCAGTCCGACGGGCGACTCGTGCTCGCCGTCAATCGCCTCCCGGCGACGGCGCGGGGTCTGCAATCGGCGTCGGTGCTCGCCCTCGACCAGTGGTATCACCTCACGGCGACCTACGACGGCAAGACACAGCAGATGCGGCTCTATGTCGATGGCATCCTCGATGCGCAAGGTTACGCCGCGGGCCTTACGCCGCGCGATTCGGGCTCGGTAACCATTGGATCGGCGAGTTGGTACAGCGGCTCGCTACTTGTATTCGCGATTGATGAGGTCAAGCTGATTCCAGAGGTCTGGTCGCCCGCGGAAGTGCAGGATGACTTCACCGCTTTTCCCTATCCGTCGCCGCTCTATCCTGTTGCCGTTTGGGGCTTCGACGATCTCGGTGACGGCCCCGGCATCAGTCTCGCTGATTCCTCCGGAGAGGGACATCACGCGGTGACGGCGGGTATGGGAACGATGTCAGTGCTAGGAACAGCCGAGCAAGCGCGGCGCTTCGACGGATCGAGTGATTACGCGACTCTCGCTCCTCATCCCAACCTGAGCACAACCGACTTCAGCTTCACCGCCTGGATCAAACTTGAACAGCGCCCACTCGGCTGGGGCGTGATCTTCTCGAACTACGGCGGCGACTATCGGGGCTGGTTCTGTGGATTCAACTCGACCGGCAACCTTATGTTCTCGGTCGCTGGATTGCCGTCTCACTCCGGCTGGCTCGTATCGAACGCATCGATCGATACCGGCCGCTGGTATCACATCGCGTTCACATTCAACAATGGAACCCGGCGCGGTGCGATCTACGTTGACGGAACGCTGGACCGCACAGCGGTTTTCAGCGCCTACACACCGCAAACCACTGTGGAGCCAAAGTTCGGGCGCGCCTCCTGGTACAATGGCGCCTACCTCGGCATGACGCTCGATACGGTGCGGCTCTATCCCGGAGAGCTATCGGCGTTGGAAGTGGCAGCCGACCATGGCTTGCCCTAGCAGACCAGTTTCATTCATATCGATATATCTCTCGGAGAGCCCGCCTGAGCGGCTCGAAAGCCGTACAGAAGTGGGTCCTCGGAGATCTTTGGAACGATTCTGGAGCGGGAAGCGTCCTGTGCTAAGGTGACAATTATGTTTAGAAGACTGGCCCTCGGCCTCTTGTGTTTTTCGTTTGCGACGACGGCTTGGGCGGCCAACGAGCTCTCCAACCGCCGTGCCCCGGGGTTTTCGCTGTCCGCCCCCAACCTCAAGCAATATGATTTGGCGGACTTCCGAGGGAAGGTCATTCTGCTCAATTTCATGAAGACGGACTGCCCCAACTGCTCTGCCTTCTCAAAGATTCTGGCCGAGGCGCAGGAGAAGTATCGTGGCCGGCTCCAGGTCCTGTCGATCGCCCCATCCCCGCCTGAGACGCAGAACAGCGTGCGTGGGTACCTGAATCGCAATGGAATCAACCAGGTGGTGTTGTTCGACTGCCGTCAGGTAGCCATTTCGTACTTCAAGCTGAGCCCAGCCAACCCCACCTTCGACGTTCCGCACGTTTTCGTGATCGACCAGCGTGGGCGGATCCGCGAAGACTACGGGTACAATGCCCTCAACCGCGGAATTTTTGAAGAAGAAGACTTGTTCCCGATTATCGAGCGGTATGTGTCGAAATCGGGTTCGTCGGCCGCGGAGTAACACTGCCTTCCGGTCCCCTTTATCCGGAACGGTTGTTTTCGGGGATGTGTGTTTTCTACGCCTGCCGCCTCGGCTGTAGGCTCTTTCGAGACCGGCCATGTTGCAGCGATTGGTGAGCTTTCCCAGGGTGGCCTGCTTGGCGGCCCTGCTATTCCCGACACTCGGGCTCGCCCAACTGCCTTCACCTGAGTTGTATTTCGGCCATCCGATGGGGCGGGCGAAGACCCTCGTCGAGTGGAACGACGTCGTTCGCTACTTCCAGCGATTGGCGGCCGCCACTGACCGCGTCCGCGTGGACGAATTGGGGCGTTCGACCGAAGACCGGCCTTTCGTCTTGGTCACCATCGCGGACGCCGAGACGATGGCGGAACTCCCGCGCTACCAGCGGATACAGGCGCAGCTTGCCGATCCCCGCGGCACTAATGCCCAGCAGGCCGAAACTCTCATCGCCGAGGGCAAGACCGTTGTTCTCATTACCTGCTCGATCCATTCCAACGAAGTCGCCTCGACGCACACAGCGATCGAGTTCGTCCACAAACTACTCACCGAGGATACGCCGCGGCACCGCGCGATTCTCGAGAACACGATCTTCTTGTTAGCCCCGTCACTCAACCCCGACGGCGTGGACAAAGTTGCTCAATGGTACAAGCGCTATGTCGGAACGCCCCACGAGGGCGCGCCGATGGTCGAGCTTTATCAAAAGTACGTTGGACACGACAACAACCGCGATTGGTACATCTTCAGTCAGCAGGAAACGCGCTTGATGGTCGAGAAGGTGCACAACGTTTGGCGGCCACAGGTGGTCTACGACGTGCATCAAATGGGAACGAACGCGGCGAGGATGTTCGTGCCGCCGTGGAGCGACCCGATTGACCCGAACATCGACCCGCTCATCGTTCAACAGGTAAATCAGATGGGCATGGGCATGGCCACCGATCTGACCGCCGCCGGCAAGACGGGGGTCGTCGTCAACGCCATCTACGACTATTTCACGCCTGCCCGGCATTACCAGAGCTATCACAGCGGGTTGCGGCTCTTGAGCGAATCGGCGAGCGCCCGTTACGCAACCCCCATCGAGGTCTCACCGTCTTCGTTAACGACCAATGGACAAGGCTACAACGCCCGGGAGCGCAGTTGGAACTTTGTCGAGCCGTGGCCAGGCGGCGAATGGACGCTACGCGACATCATCGACTACCAACTGATCGCGTTCGAATCCTGCCTCTATCAAGCGGCAATGGGTAGGCGGGGCCTGCTACGGAATTTTCGGCGGATTTCCGAGCGTGTCATCAAGAGAAACCGGGGCCGGTCGTTTGTTTTGCCGCGCGAGCAGCATGACCCTAGCGCGCTCCACCGCTTGCTGACGACGCTGGACTTCGGAATGGTGGAGATCCATCAAGCGCGACGCCGGTTCCGAGTTTCAGGCCGGTCGTTCGAAACCGGTGACTTCGTGATCCCGCTTGATCAGCCGTACGGCGCTTTCGCGCGCACCTTGCTCGAAGATCAAAAGTACCCGGAGTTGCGTCAGTACCCGGGCGGCCCTCCCGTGCGGCCCTACGATGTGACCGCGCACAGTCTGCCCTTGCTGATGGGGGTACAGGCGTTTGAAGCGACCGAGCCCTTGGAAACAGAGCTGCAGCCCGTCGAACAGTTGGGGGTGAGCCGGGGACGCGTGGGAACGAGCTCGATCGTGGCCCTATCGCCCGACGACACGCGTTCGTGGACCGCGGTGAATCGTCTCCTCAAAGCCGGTACAGATGTCTTTCGCGATACGGTCAACGGCACGTTCTATATCCCACAGCGTGAGTCGCTGAGCGGGATGTTTGAAGAGCTCGCGGACGAGTTTGGATTGAACTTCCGTCCGGCGAGCCCGACGTCGATCCGCCGCAGGCAGCTTTCACAGCCCCGCGTCGGCCTTTACCAGGGCTTTGTACCCATCATGGATGAAGGTTGGACCCGCTGGGTGCTTGAACACTACGAGTTCCCCTATGAATCAGTGGGCAACGCGAGGCTGCAAGCGGGCGACCTGAACAGCGACTTCGACGTGATTGTTCTGCCCGATGCACGGCCGCGCACTTTGCATGGCGGCTATCTGCCGGGGGCGCTCTACCAAGGAGCGACCGCTCCTCCGGAGTTTACAGGAGGCATCGGCCCGGAGGGGGCCACCGCGCTGCGGGAGTTCGTCGTCCGCGGGGGTACGCTGCTGGCATTCAACCGCGCCTCGCAATACACGGTCGACCGCTTGCGAATGCCCGTTCGGAATGTACTATCGGGATTGGACTCGTCACGGTTCTATGCGCCGGGGACGCTGCTGAACACGGTGGTGGATACCTCGCACCCCCTGGGTTTCGGTCTGCGTTCGCAGGAGGCTGTATGGTTCGAGTCGGGACCCGCTTTCGAAATCTCGGGGATACCGACGGACGACGCGGTGGCGGTGATGCGGTATCCGCGGAAAGATCTGTTGGCCTCGGGTTGGCTGCTCGGTGAGGGCTATCTGGCCGGGCAGGCGGCGGTGCTCGATGTACCAACCGGGGACGGGCATCTCGTGCTTTTTGGGATTCGCCCGCAGTACCGCGCCCAATCCAATGCAACGTTCAAGATGCTGTTCAACGGCCTCTATTACACGGCGCCGTGAACTACTTCAACTACTTCACTGAGATCGAGGAGCATTTCCAGCAGGCTCGCGGTTCAGGGTTCTTCCTCCTCTCACCGCTCGACTGGACGATGATCGAGACCTGGAAGGAGTCGGGCATACCGCTCGACGCCGTTCACAATGGTATCGAACGCGCCTTCGAGAAATGGCATGCCCGCAAGCGTAAGACGCGCATGGTGAACTCTATCGCCTACTGCGCCCAGGAAGTACTCACCGCGGCCCGCGAGATGGATGAGCCGCGGGCTGATGCATCCGGGGGCCATCCGCAACCGGAGTTCGACCCGGCAGAGTTGGCGGCCTACTTCCGGCGCAACGCCGAAGAGATCCAAGCGAAGACCGTTCCTGAGCCTCCTCGAGAACTGTACGCGGAAACGGCCGAGTCGCTTCTTTCGTTGGCCGAGGCAGCGGATCGAGATGAGTTGGGGGATCTGGAAGCTGTCGAGCAGCGGCTTACCGTGCTCGAAGAGCGCTTAACGGCCGCCGCGCGTCAACAGGCGAGCGAAGATCAATTGCTCGAAGCGCGGCAAGAGATGTCTCGGCAGCTCGCGCCCTACCGCGGCAAGATGACCGCCGAGCAACTAGCGATGTTCGAAAAGCAGTATCTCGACCGCAAGTGTCTCGAAACGAGTGGACTGCCGCGCCTCAGCCTGTTCTACCTGTGATCCGGATCCGCTACCTCGGACACCGTGAGTCGCATCCCGTCGGCGGCATTGACCTTGACGTCTGCCCCTCTTGGGATGGCCTTGTCCGGCGGGTCAGCGATCGCTCGCCATAGCTCGCCGTTGACGAGAACGTACCCCTCTGGGTTGAGATCCTGTTTGGCAAGGCCGATCAGACCGACAAGGCGCTCCAGCCCTGTCTTTGTCGCCGTTTCGTAGCCCGGTTTCAGAATGGGATAGAGGATGGCGTCCTTGACGACCCAAAGCACAAGGATGAGCCCGCCGACCCAGGCAGGCAGGTCGAACCATTCATGCGCGAATCCAAGGACCAGGATCAGCAGTACCCCGCTTGGAATCTGCAGGAGCCAATATCGGGCGCGTGTGCTCACCTAGCGTGGAAGTTACCACACCATCTCGCGGGCGCCACCACTCGCCATCGGCCGGACTTCCAGGCAGCCCTTGCCGGTGGGAAGTAGCTTGCCGGGGTTCAAGCGGCGGTCCGGATCGAAGACCTTGATCAGCGTCTCCATCATGTCGAGGCTGTCTTGGCTGAAGGCCATCGGCATGAGATCGTTCTTCTCCATGCCGACGCCATGCTCGCCGGTGATCGCGCCGCCCACGTTGACGCAATATTCGAGAATCTCCGCGCCGGCTTTCTTGGTCTTTTCAAGTTCGTTGGGCTTGCGCGGATCGAACAGAATGATGGGGTGCATGTTGCCGTCGCCGGCGTGAAAGATGTTGCTGATCGTCAGCCCGTACTTTTCGGAGACCTCGTAGATAAAGCGCAATGTGTCGGCGACGCGCGTGCGTGGGACGACACCGTCTTGGACATAGTAGGTCGGACTCACGCGCCCGACGGCGCCGAAGGCGTTCTTGCGGCCTTTCCACAGCAGCGCCCGCTCTTCGTCGGACTTGGCCACCCTGACTTCGCGTGCTCGGCATTCTTTGCAAACCGCGTCGATCTGCTCCGCCTGCTCGTCCACCGCCTCGGCGGGGCCTTCGAGTTCAATCAACAGCACGGCGTTGGCGTCCATGGGATAGCCCGCGTGTGTTGCTTCCTCGACCATGCGCAGCATAACGCCGTCGAGCATTTCAACCGCGGCCGGGATGATTGCCTGAGCCGTCATCGCGCCGACCGTCGCCGCGGCATCTTCGGGTTCGTCGTAGATGGCCAGCAGGGTCTTGATCTTCTCGGGTGCACGCATCAACCGCACGATGACCTTGGTGATGAGGGCCATCGTGCCCTCCGAGCCGGTGATGAGCCCGGTCAGGTCGTAGCCCGTCGGGTCGGCTTCTTTGCCACCTGTTTGGATCACGGTACCATCGGGGAGCACAGCTTCCATGCCGAGAGTGTGATTCGTCGTTACGCCATAGATCAGCGTGTGCGGCCCGCCGGAATTCTCCGCCACGTTGCCGCCGATGGTGCAGGCGCGCTGGCTCGAAGGGTCCGGCGCATAGTAGTAGCCGTCGCCTTGAACGGCGAGAGTGATGTCGATATTCACCACGCCCGGCTGCACGATCGCGCATTCATTCTCGAGGTCGATCTCAAGAATCTTGTTCATGCGCGCGAAGGCGATCATGATGCCGCCCTCGGTCGCGATCGTGCCGCCGCTTAGCCCGGTGCCGGCACCGCGCCCAACGAGCGGCAGCTTAAAATCGTGCGCGATCTTAACAATGCCCACGACATCCTCGGTGGATGTGGGAAAAACGACACACTCGGGACAGCCCTTTTCGATGCTGCCGTCGTATTCGTAGAGCATGAGCTCCTGAGGTCGCTCGAGCAGACCCTTCGGACCAACGATACTGCGCAGTTTTTTGATGGCTTCGGGGTCAATCACGTATCCAATGATATACTAGTCGGATTCAGGAAGCGGGTCATCCCCCGAAGACCTTTGTTATCTGATAGATGCTCTCCTCCGTATGGAAAAAATCGCCGTTTTGGACTCGGGTGGTCAGTACTGCCACCTGATCGCGCGAAAAGTGCGCGAACTCGGCGTTTACGCCGAGATTCTGCCCCTCGGTACGACCGCCAAGAAGCTCGCCAAGTATAAGGGCATCATCATCTCCGGCGGCCCGGCGAGTGTTTTTGATAAAACCAGCCCGCGTCCGAAACCGAGCCTGTTTCAGCTCGACCGCCCGATGCTTGGCATCTGCTACGGGCATCAACTCATGGCGCGTCATCTCGAGGGCGAAGTCGAGAAGGGGAACGGCAACGAGTACGGCCGCGCGGATCTGCGTGTGCGGCATGAGATCCCCCTCTTCGCCGAATTGCCGTTGCGCCAGAGGGTCTGGATGAGCCATGGCGACCACGTCATCAAGCTGCCTCCGGGGTTCGAGATGCTAGGGGACACCCGACAGTGCACGGTGGCTGCCATGGGGAACCTGAAACGGAACTACTTCGGTTTGCAGTTCCACCCTGAAGTCGTTCACACCGCCTACGGCGCCGAGATCCTGCGCAATTTTCTCTTCAACGTCTGTCGCTGTCGGATGGATTGGCATCCTGAAGACAGCGTCGTCAAGATTTTCGAGAAGATCCGGAAGGTCACAAAGGATCGGCGTGTCCTGTTCTTCCTCAGCGGTGGCGTCGATTCCACCGTCGCGTATGCGCTGACCGTCAAGGCGTTGGGCGCGGACCGCGTCCACGGCGTGTATGTCGATACCGGATTCATGCGGCTCGACGAGACGCGGGAGATCCAGGGCGCCTTCGATCATCTCGGATACGGACGAGTCGAAGTCGTCGCGGCCCGCGGGCAGTTCCTGAGCGGATTGCGGGATGTCATCGACCCCGAAAAGAAGCGGCAGATCATCGGACAGGCGTTCGTCGATGTGCAGGATCATGTCTTGGAACAGGATGAGTTCGCGGGAAGCGACTGGATCCTCGGCCAGGGAACGATCTACCCGGACCGTATCGAGTCAGGCGCGAGCTTGAACTCGGTCGTGATCAAGACGCACCACAACCGCGTACCCAGTATTACGAAGCTGATCGAGGAAGGGCGAGTTCTCGAACCCCTCGCTGATTTCTACAAAGACGAAGTGAGGACTCTCGGGCGGGTGCTGGGCCTTCCGCAAGAGCTAATCTGGCGGCATCCGTTTCCTGGTCCCGGCCTCGCGATCCGATGCCTCTGCGCGAAGAAGAACGAGAAGGTAGTCACGGATAGCGCCATCGACAGTTTGGCCAAGGAGTCCGGCTATCGTGCTTTCCTGCTGCCGCTTCGTAGCGTCGGCGTGCAAGGTGATAGCCGCAGCTACGCCCAACTGACTGTGCTCCATAGGGGCCCACTCGACTTCCGTAGCCTTCTGCCTCTGGCGACCGCCATAACGAACCGGCATCAGCAGACGAACCGAGTTGTGGTCGCACTGGGACCGAAGCGCTGGCGTCCGGGTGAGTGGAAGGTCCACAAGGCAACCATCACCAGAAAGCGGATCACGATCCTGCAGGAAGCCGACCGCATTGTGACTGAGTTCTTGCGCTCCAACGGGCTCTATCACCGCGTGTGGCAATGTCCTGTGGTGATCGTGCCATTGAGCCGCAACGGCGGCGAAACGATCGCCGTACGGCCGGTCACTTCCGTGGACGGCATGACGGCCGAGACGGCCCAGTTGCCTGCGGGCAAGATGGGTGAGCTGGCACGCGAGTTAATGGCACTCAGCGGCGTCGAGGCGGTGCTTTACGACCTCTCCCACAAACCGCCGTCAACCATCGAGTGGGAATAGAAAAGTAGGGGTGCGGCATGTCGTGCCAGTGGCCCCAAAGGGCCGTACGACCATCGCTTACGACCTCACCTTCCGTAGAGATTCGAGTTGCTCAAGCGTTCGCGGCCAGTCTTTCTTGAGTAGCCGCGAAAGCGAACGGTCCGCGAGAAGCTTGCCCCCGGTTTGGCACGTGACGCAGTAGTTCGTCTCGTTCGCCCCGTATCGAATGCGCTGCACCTTCGCGCCGCAATCGGGGCACGGTTCCCCATACCGGCCATGAACCGCCATGCCGGGGCGAAATGCGGTCACCTTTTCCGGAAAGCCGTCGCCGCGATCCTTGCGAAGCTGCTCGATCCAATGCAGCAGTGTCGCGCGTGTAGCGTCGAAAAGGCGTTGAAGCCCATCGTCGGAGAGCTTCTGTGTCAGAGTCACCGGAGAAAGGCGGGCTCGATGCAGGATTTCGTCTGAGTAAGCGTTGCCAATCCCGCTAAGGATGCGCGGATCCGTAAGGGCGCGCTTCAGGGTATGGTTCATGGCGGTGATTGTGGAGGCGAAGAGGTTGAAGTCGGTTTCCAACACTTCCAGCCCGCCAGGGTTGTGCTCGCTCAGAGACGCCTCGCCTGAAGCGAGGTAAAGCCCCGTACGTTTCTTCGAACCGGCCTCGGTGAGCACGAGCGTGCCGTTGGGGAAATCGAAGGCCGTCAAGCCGCGCCGGCCACCGGAGATCTTCGCCTGAGATGGCTTCCAGTGCAGGCGGCCGGCGATCATCAAGTGCAGGATCAACCAGATATCGCCTTCCAACCCGATGGCAATGCGTTTACCGATTCGCCGGAATCCCGAAACAGCACGGCCTTCGGTGGCACTGACAGGCGGCTCGACCGTGCGCAGAAGGAACGGTGTCACAAGGCGGACGCGCTCTAGTCGTTGACCAAGAATCCGCTCTTCCAGCGCCTCAATGTAGACCGTGATGTCGGGCAGTTCCGGCACGTTGGAGGAATACGCGGTGCGGGTCTAAATTTCCGCCAGGGCCTTTGCCATAGCAACGGGGTCGTCCTTGAGAAATGCGTGGTTCGCCTTGTGCGGATCGATCTCGGCGGCGATCAGGCCCTCTTGGCCGAGTTCCGATGCTTGGATGATCAATCCGTCCGGTCCGATGATCAACGACCGGCAATTGTTCCGCGCGTGGCACATGTTGGCGGATACGAAGTAGATCGTGTTCTCAGCGGCCCGCGCCGTCAGCAAGGCCTCTTGTACAGGCAGTTTCCATTCCATGTTCGGCAGGACGTGATTGAACTGCGGATGAAACACCACACGGGCGCCGGCGCGGGCCAGGCTGCGCGTTGTTTCCGGAAAACGAAAGCCTTCAAAGCAAATGACGACGCCCATCGGGATGCCCTTGAACTCGAAGAGAGTTTCGTCGGTCCCCGGCGAATAGCCAAGCGCGTCGCCCAGGGTGAGCCGACTCTTGTGATGGGTGGCAAGCCGCCGGCCCTGATCGTCAACGAGGACGGCGCTGTTGAAAGGCTTCTCGTCCCCGTTGGATGTCTCCGTTCCGACGATTGCTCCGATGTGATTCTCACGGCAAGCCGCGGAGATCTCGCCCAGGGCGTGATCGAGTGCATCAGAGTCGCAGGGTGCATCGGGCTCGGAAACGCCGACACGATAGCCGGCCAGATGAGTTTCCGGCAGGCAGAGCAGTTCAATTCCTTCGCCGGCAGCCTTCTTGATGGTCTCGAGCGCAGTTGCAAGATTTCGCTCGATCGCGCTGGTTTGCGGAATCTGAGCAGCACCGATCTTGATCATATCCATGGGCAAAGTCCTCGCAAGGGAACGGTTAGGCGTTCGCTTCGTTGAAGAGCTTCGTCAGGTACTTGTAGTCTTTCTCGATCGCGGTCAACACGTTCTCACGTCGGGCGGACTCGGTTGGCCCTTCGATCTCGTACTCCACATGCAGCGTGATCGGCCCGTCAAAGTCCGTCGCGGCCAGCATCCGCAAGAACTCCGCGTGCGCGACCATCCCTTCGCCGAGAGGACAGACGCGGCGCACCCACTCACCGCCACTCTTTTCCCAATAGAAGTCTTTGATCGAAACCATCTTGATGTTGTGGGCAAGGCGTTGAAAACCAATCTTCCAGCCGCCGGATCCGCCCTCGATCGTGGCATGCATGGGATCGAAATAAAAGCCCATCCACTTCGGATCGGTATCGCGCATCAACCACCAGTGGTCCCACATGGCGGAACCAACGTACTCGCCCGAATGATTGTGAAACCCGCCCTGGATTCCGGCATGCTGCGCCAAGCCCGCCAAGCCTTCGACGTCGGTCTTCACCTTGGCAAGCGTAGCTTCTAGGTTCGCGACACCCTTCGAGTAGCGATAGTACCCGAGCTTGAAAAAGGGAACCCCAAGCTTTGCCGCTGTGTAGAGAGTCGGTCGCGCCGCCGGGCCTTGGATCGAAGTGAGACCGGTCGTGATCATCGAAATCTCGACACCCTGGGCCTTCAACTCGGCATGCGCCTTCGGCAGGTCGTGTTCCACCTTCTCGGGTAGAACGTGCCCTTTGGGGCGCGTCGTGAGGTCGACGCCGGGAATACCGATCTCGTGAAGAGCCTTCCCGAGGTCAGAATACCCGAGGAAAGGCAGAGGCTTCGAGAACAGACACAACGTCGGCTTCTTTCGCCCAGCCGCTCTCGCGCCTTGGGCGCTGCTCGTGGCCAGAGCCCCGGCGGCGGCTCCGGTGATCAGAAGATCTCTACGGCTCCAATTCGACATTGTTTTCCTTCCTCGTTCAGCCGACGAGCGGCGTGCCCATATTTTCACATGGACAGACGCGGTGCGTACGAGCCCGAAGCGATGAGGTCCTCTTCTTTGACCGGCAACCGGTAAACGTAGGTCCAGACCTCGATCGATCGCCCGTTGTCGCAGGCAGCGGATGTAAGCACGCGCGCATATTCGAAGGGCTTTGGGCTGCGAGGAGCGCAACCCTCGTAATCGTCCAGAAGCGCTAGGAGAACATCGGGATCGCGCATCCGAAAAACCTCACCGAGCGCCACGTCGCCAGGGTCTTTCGACAAGATCAGACCGGGGTAGCGCGGGGTGACCTGATAGAGACGGACGCGCAGGTAGGCAGGCCCCAGCAACTCCGCTTCCGCTGCGAGAATGCGGGTGAAGGGACTGTCGAACCTACTAAGAAGGGTCCCGTAGACGAACAGGTTAGGACACACGGCGACTCAGCCGAGCGATTTGTGAAGCAACTCGTTCACGGCTTTCGGGTCCGCTTGACCCCGAGTCGCTTTCATCACCTGACCCACGAAGAAACCCAGCACGCTCGTCTTGCCGCCACGGTACGTTGCAACCTGCTTCTCGTTCTTCGTAAGGATGTCGTCGATGATTTTCTGCAGTTCGCCCTGATTGCTGATCTGCTTGAGTCCTTCCGCTTCGACAATCTCAGCGGCGCCGCGGCCGCTCTCGAACATCTTGGCGAGAACGTCCTTGGCCAGCTTGCCGGAGAGGGTCCCGTCGCCGATCAGGCCAACCAGTTCCGCCAACTGGTCGGCGGAAACAGGCGACTCTTCAATGGGCTTGCTCGCTGCGTTTAAAGCTCCCGCCAGTTCGCCTTGTACCCAATTCGCGGCGGCCTTGGCGTCGCCGGACTTCTCGGCTACTTGCTCAAAGTAGTCCGCCATCGTCTGCGTCAGCGTGAGGACGCCGGCATCGTAATCTCTCAAACCGTAGTGTTCGACGAAGCGCGCACGCTTGGCAGTCGGCAATTCAGCCATCGACGAGCGAATCTCTTCTTTCCACTCGTCGCTAACGATCAGCGGCATCAAGTCGGGCTCGGGGAAGTAGCGGTAATCATGCGCCTCTTCCTTTGACCGCATCGCGACCGTTTCGCCGGTCTGCACGTTATAGAGCCGTGTCTGCTGCGGGATCGTCCCGCCTGCCTCGATCACGCCGACCTGCCGCGCGATCTCAAACTCCAGCGCCCGCTGGATGAAGCGAAAGGAGTTCATGTTCTTGACTTCGACTTTGGTGCCGAGCTCTTCCTGCCCCCAAGGGCGGACCGACACGTTTACGTCGCAGCGCAGTTGCCCCTTCTCCATGTCGCAGGTCGATACGCCGACGAACTGCATGATCTGTTTCAGTTCATTCACGTAGGCGACGGCTTCCTCTGCGCTACGGATGTCGGGTTCACTCACGATCTCCGCCAGCGGTACGCCGGCACGATTCAGATCAACGTAGCTATAGCGCTCAGAATCGGCGAACCCGTCATGGATCGTCTTGCCTGCGTCCTCTTCCAAGTGCAGCCGCGTGATGCCGATGCGCTTGGTCTCGCCGTCAACATCGATATCAAGCCAACCGTGTTCGGCGAGCGGTTGGTCAAACTGCGAAATCTGGTAGCCCTTCGGCAGGTCCGGATAGAAGTAGTTCTTGCGGGCGAAGCGCGAGAAGTTGCGCACCTCGCAATTCAAGGCCATCGATGCCCTTGCACCCAACACGACCGCCTGGCGGTTCAATACCGGCAGCGCACCCGGCAGACCAAGCGTCACGGGATCGGTCTGCGTATTCGGAGGGTTGCCGAACGCCGTCGAAGAGCGGCTGAACAGCTTTGTTTCCGTACCGAGCTGAACGTGAACTTCCAGTCCGATCACGGACTCATACTTGGCAATGGTTTCGGCGTCGGCCACAACGTTCTCGAGGACTTCCATCAGTAGTTTGATACCCGATATGGACGGGCTCAGCGCGATGAAACGGCATTATAACAGCCGTTCCGAGCCGGTCCGAAAGCGCTGAAAAGGCGTTGTGCGGCAGCCGTGACCGAGCTACGATAGAGCCTTTGGAGGTTTTCCCAGCATGAAGACGACTCGACGAGACTGGCTCCGCACAAGCGCGAGCATTGGCGTGGCTGCGCCGCTTTTTCTGGCCGCCAAACCCGTTTGGGGTTACAGTGTGGATGAAGTCGAATCCAAGCTCAAGCAAGGCAAGGGCGTCAGCGGCGTCACTCTTAACGATTTGCCGACGCCTTCGCTCATCATTGACATCGACCGGCTTGACGGCAATATCGCCAAGATGGCGAAGCACGCCAAAGCGGCCTCGATCAACCTAAGGCCACATGGCAAAACGCACAAGTGTCCTGAGGTTGCCCACCGCCAGCTCAAAGCGGGCGCGATCGGGCTGTGTTCCGCCACGATCAGCGAAGCCGAGCGCATGGCCGCCGCCGGTGTTCCCGGGATTCTGATCACGTCCGAATCCGTGGGGCCGAACAAGGTCGCCCGGCTCGTTCGGATGACCGCGAAACACTCCGATACTATGGCCGTCGTCGACAACTCGCTCAACGTCGAGCAACTCAGCGAAGCCGCCGCCGCCGCCAAAGTCGATCTCAACATCATGATCGACATCGACCCGGTGGGGCGCCGCACGGGCATAGTACCCGGCAAACCAGCGCTCAAGCTGGCCAAACTCGTGGACAAACTCCCACGTCTCAACCTGCGGGGCATCCATTGCTATTCGGGCCGCTCGTCGCATGTCAACGGCTTCTCAGAACGCAAGGAACATTCCGAGACAGTGATGGCGCCACCGATCGAAACGTTCAACAACATGAAGAAGGCGGGCCTGCCGGTCGAGATCATGTCGGGTACGAGCACCGGCACGTACAACATCGATTCCAGTCTCAAAGGCATGACCGAGATGCAAGTCGGCTCCTACGTTTTCATGGATGTTGACTATCGCCGCATCGGCGGCAAGGCCGGCTCCATCTATAACGATTTCGAGCCTGCACTAACCGTCCTCGCCACCGTCATCAGCAAGAACTACGACGACCGGGCGACACTCGACGCCGGTCTCAAGGCGTTCGCCACCGACCGCAAGTTCGGGCCCGAGATTACCGGCATCACCGGTGTTGAATACCGCTTCGGCGGCGACGAACATGGGATTCTCACGATTACCGAACCGAGCCGTCCGGTGAAACTCGGCGACAAATTCCGGCTGATCGTTCCGCACTGCGACCCCAACGTGAATCTCTACGACCGCGCCTACTGTGTCCGTGGAGAGAACGTCGTCGAAGTTTGGAAGATCGGCGCAAGGGGCCACGTTTAGGCACGGCCCGTCGCTGAAGGTTTCTTTCTGTACATCAGCCGTACAGGTACATCCAGCCAATGCTCATCCAGTGCCGATGATCAGATAAGTTTCGGGTGGGCACATGCTCCCGTAACCCGTTCATAACAGGAGACAACTAGGGGCATTTCATGGTTTTGGTGACAGACTTGCTGTGATAGGGTTGAGCAAGTTCGATCGCTGAAGCCGTTCCATGGAAACCATCCTTTTTCTCCTCCTGCTGGGGTTAGGTATTGCGCTGCTCATGGGCCTGCGCAATACCCAGCACGCTGCTGAACGTAGCCGTTCGCTCGCTGCGCATCTCGACGTGGAATTGCAGGCGACGCGGACAGCGCTGCTTGCGCGGATTGACGTCCTCGAAAAACAGGTAGCGGAATTGCAAACCGGCGGTGTGGCCGCAGCGCCTCCTGAGCCCACCCAACCTGAGTCCGAAGAAGCACCGGCAGCGCAACCATCGGTTGCCGCGCCGCCTCAGGAAGAACTGCCAACGGCCAAGCCTACCACCGCCGCGCCTCCACCAGTCGAGCCGCCGCCGCTGGCGCAGCTCTCCCGCCGCATCGACTGGGAGGAATGGATCGGGGTCAAAGGCGCAGCTGTACTCGGCGGAATTGTCCTCGCGCTCGCCGCGGTGATGTTCCTGCGCTACGCGATCGAACACGAACTGATTCCGCCCATCGTGCGCGTCGCCATCGGCTTCGCCACCGGGATCGCCGCGATTGCCATCTCCGAGCGCCTGCGGAACCGCGAGTACGTGACCATGGCGAATGCCCTCGCGGGCACGGGCATCGTGGTGCTCTATGTTTCGTCTTGGGCAGCGCAAGTGCTGTACGAGTTGGTGCCGTCGACTCTCGGGTTTCTCCTGATGATTCTCGTCACCGCCGCATGCGGTGCTCTGGCATGGCGGCACAAGGCTCGCGAGATCGCACTGCTCGGTCTAATCGGCGGTTTCGCGACACCCGTCTTGATGTCCACGGGAAGTGACAATCCGATCGGCTTGTTCGGCTACGTGCTGCTACTCGACGTGGGTCTGATTTGGCTGGCTCGCATCCGGCGCTGGCCGCTGCTGATGATCCTGGCGTTGCTCGGAACATTCTTCTACGAAGCGGTCTGGATCCTCTCCCGCATGGGTCCCGACCGCACGCTGATTGGGCTCGGCGTCCTACTCTTGTTCGGCTTGTTATTCAGCTTGGCGATCGGGTTCCGAAGGTCGAGCGAGGGTACTCCCAAGCAGGACGGCATGCAGCGCCTCGTTCAAGGCGCAGGGACATGGACCCCGTTCGCACTGGCGTTCTACTTCGCCGGGCGCGCGGACCTGGGCGACCATCTCTATCCCGTTGCGGCGCTGATGTTTGTGCTGTCGATTGCCGCCGCTTGGCTCGGCCGTACCGAACGGATGCCGCAGCTTCCGATGGGCGCGGCAGCGGGTTGTGTGGCGGTCGTCATGGTTTGGCTCATGCGGTCAAACTTCACGACCGCGCTCGCCTGGGAAGCGTCGGCGGTTTGCGTCGCGCTCGCGGCTGCCTTTCACATCTTCCTCGAACTCGACGCCAGACGACCCGTTGAACCAGGGAAAGTCAGTGGAGCGTCATCCGCCGTCATCACCTCGCTCGGCTTCCTTGGTCTTCTAGCGTTTGTTGCCTTTACCGCAACGGGGACACCGCTTTGGCCCTGGCTAACCGGCTGGGTCGTGTTGGCGGGCTTTGCGTTGCGACAGGCAGGGCTCTCAGGTTGGGAACTTGTTCAACCGGCGGCTGGGTTCGCATTGGCGATCGGCTTCTCGTTGTTCTACATCGAGGTCCATGGGCGAGATTCATTCCCGCCGGACGGCCTGTTCTTCACCCTGGTCATCCTCTCCGCTCTCGGGTTGCAATTCCTGGCGCTACGTAGCAACGACACGCCCCTAGGCCGATCAGCGAACTGGGCCGCCGCATCGTTCTCGATGACTGTCCTGTTGTTCCTGTTGTTCGAGAGCCTGAATCCGAACCTGGATGCATGGCTGTACTTGGCTGTGACGATCATGCTCGGTTTTCTAAGCATGCTGTCGGCGACCAGGATGCCAAGCGGCGGGCTCTATTTCGCGGTCGTCGCGTTGCTGTCGTTCAATCATTTGCTGTGGGTCGAGGGCGGATTCTTCGGCGGAGCCGGCGGTCGTGAGGAGCCGTTGCTCGCGATGGCCCTACAACTAGTGGCGGTGATTGCGTTATCCTGCTGGCCCTTCTATGCCGGAACGAGTCTGCTCAAGCAGCGCTGGGCGTGGTACGGCGCGGCGCTTGCCGGCCCGGCCTGGTTCTTCCCGTTGCGTGAGCTTTTTGAAGCTCGGTTCGGCGACAGCGCAATCGGGTTGCTGCCCGTCTTGCTGGGTGCGCTCTCGCTAGGGGCTGTTTTCAAAGCCCGCCAACTTAGCCCGCCGGATGATGCCGACCGCTTGCGGCCGCTCGTGTGGTTCGCTGCGATAGCGTTGGGATTCGTGAGCGTCGCGATCCCTCTGCAACTCGACAAAGAGTGGATCACGGTCGGCTGGGCGTTGGAAGGGATCGCGGTCATCGTTCTGTGGACGCGCCTCAACCATCCGGGGCTCAAGTATTTCGGCCTGGCCCTGCTGGCGGCTGTCACGGTCCGGCTGGTCGTTAACCCCGAGCTTCTGGATTACCACGAACGCTCCGGTTGGCCGATCGTGAATTGGCTGATGTACACCTACCTGATTCCGGCCGCCGCCCTTCTCGGAGGCATGCGCTATATGCGGGGCCTGGAGGTCGAGCGCGCCCGTAGTTGGGAGCAGGGCCTCTATGGCGACCGCCGCCCGATCGGCGCGATCGCCTGTGGCATGGCGGCCGTCGCCGTGGTGTTCGTCTGGATCAACCTGGCGATCTTCGACTTCTTCTCGGTAGGACCTGAGCTAACCATCTCGTTCGAGCGCATGGCGGCGCGGGACCTGACGTTGTCGCTCGCCTGGGCCTTGTACGCGCTGCTGTTGCTTGGCATCGGATTCACGCGCGATAGCGAAGGCCTGCGTTGGACCAGCCTCGCGTTCCTGGTCCTCACCATCGGCAAAGTCTTCCTTCACGACCTGGGCGAGTTGGAAGACCTTTACCGCGTTGCTTCTCTTGTGGGATTGGCGTTCTCGTTGATGTTGGTTTCACTCGCGTACCAGCGGTTCGTGTTCAGCAAACGCCCGCGCAAGGAGGATGCATGAGCCAGAAAATCGCGTACGTCGCCGGGGTCGCGCTGCTACTAACGGGATGGGTCACTGCTTCGGCACAGAATGCTCCCCCGGAGCTGAAGACGCTGTTCACTCGACAAGCGCCGATCTACGTGACGACCGACCGGCTGTCGCGGCTAGAACTTCCAACGGAAGTTCTAGAGGAATGCCGACCTGATCTATCGGACCTGCGCGTATTAGACGCCGCCGGACAGGAAGTCGCTTTCCTTGTGGATAGCGGCATTCCTCCCGAAGCACAAACCGTCATACGGCGCACGATCCAACTCCAGATCGATGATGTAAACCGCGACGAGTCGCGAAGCCAAACGAGCCCTCGTTCCTACCGCGAGACCTACGAACTCATCGTCCCCGATGGCATCCCCGCTGCCGCATCGTGGGACCTCCTTCTCTCGACCACCTCCCGCAACTTTGTCCGCCGAGTGAATATCTCGGGCCACACGCAGGTGACCGCGGCCGTATCGCTGATCAAAGACGGTTCCATCTTCCGGCTGACAGCGCCGAGCCGGGAGAAGGTGCGTCTGCCATTGGGCCGAGTCAACGTGAATCGATTGACCGTCACGCTCGAAGGCGAAAGGGGTTCGTTCCTCTCCCCCACGTTCTCCCTTGAAAACTCACGCTCGTTTGCGGGACGCGAGCGGGCCGTGGTCGAGTTGGACATGGTCAGCCGCCGCGAGGTGGACCGGACGACAGTCATGGAACTGCGGCGGCCGGTCGGCTTGGCCGCGGACTCCCTGCTATTGTCAACCGACTCCCCCTCGTTCTCACGTCGAGTAGAAGTGTGGGACGAAGGTCCCGGAGGATCAGATGCGGTGTTGGCTCGGGAGGAAATCTACCGCGTGCCGGCATCGCCAACGGTTGAAGACCTCGAGATTGCGCTGAAGCCGGCATGGGGTGATCGATTACGAGCCGTAATTCAGAACGGTGACAGCCCGAAACTCGTAAATGTCGCCTTCCGTGCGGTCGTGCAGCGACCGGCCCTGGTGTTTCCGCTGAGTCCGGCCGCGAGTGGGCAAGCGTCCGGGACGCTCCGTTTCGGTGGTAGCCGCGCATTTCGCCCGCAATATGACTTGGGTCGCGTTGCCGATGCCTTGCGACTGCCGTCTTCCGGGAAGCAAGCGGAACTTGCCGAGCAGCTCTTTGACTTGCCCCCGGCGCGACTCGGCGAAACCGAGCCCAACCCCGAGTTCAACCCCGCGCCGATTCTCGCCTTCGCAATGCGGCCCGGCGCGGAGATCGATACGCGGCTCTACTCGCACCGGCGCGCGGTCACTGCCACCGCGTCGCCCGAGGGTCTGCTGCGGCTGGAGTTGGGTCTGGAAGACCTTGCGAGGGCGCTTCCGAATCTGGTGGATATCCGTATCGTCGATGCCGACGACAAACAGCGAGCCTATCTCCTGGAGAAAGACGCGGACCACGTCGTAAGCCAATTGCGAGCCATCGAGCGTGAGTCGCAAGACGGGGCCACGGAGTACACGTTTGGGCTACCGACGTCTCCGGCAACGCTCGATCAGCTTGTTCTAGAAACGGACGTTCCCTTCTTTGATCGCAACTACCGTGTCGTTGTCATGGACGGGGACGACGAGCGAACCATCACCCAAGGCCGCATGGCGCGCCGCGTCGGAGATCCACGGCCCGTGCGGATCTCACTCCATGCCGACCGTGTCGAGGCGTTGAAGCTGGTGGTGCAAGACGGCGATGACGCACCCCTCGAGTTTCAGCGGATCGAGGGCCGCTTTCCCGTTCCCGGCGTCTACTTCGCGGCTCCCGAGGGCTCGTATTCGTTGCTGTTGGGCAACCCCGAGGCTGAAGCGCCGCGCTACGAAATCGCGCGGATTCGTAATGTCGTCCTTGCTGTTGAGAGTGTCGATGTGGCGGCTGAACGGGTCGCACAGAACCCGTCCTACAGCGCTGGGGCGCGGTTGGTGACCGAATCCGGGGTACAGCAGACGCTCCTTTGGATCGTGCTTCTGGGCGCGGTCGTGTTTCTCGGGCTGCTGACGCTGCGCTTGGTCCGCCAGGACAATCGAGCCCCCGGCGACACCCCTCCGGAAGCGCCCTCTGAGCAAAACCAGTAAGATGTGTATGTCGCAATTGGGCTGATTCTCACGCCAAATCACCTGCGACGACTGAAGCGACTCCGGGTGAAGCGCCCCTGAGTCGTCGAACTCTCATCAAACGTGTGGCGCGCCTCCTATGGAAGACGGGGTGTCTGGTCCATCCGAAGTTGGTAAATATATGTCCACCGAGACTGCTAACAGCCTTGTGACTCTGCTCAACGACAAGGCAAACCTGATGCGAATCCATTCGATTCGCTCCACAACCGAAGCCGGCAGCGGCCACCCGACAAGCTGCGCTTCGGCCGCCGAGATCATGGCGGCGCTGTTCTTTTCGGCCATGCGTTACGACCCAAAGAACCCCGCGCATCCCGACAACGACTTCTTCATTCTCTCGAAGGGACATGCCGCGCCGGTGCTCTACGCGGCTTGGGCGGAAGCGGGATTTATCCCGAAGGAAGAGTTGCTGCGCTTGCGCAAGATCGACTCGGATCTGGAAGGCCATCCGCCCCCGACGTTGCCTTTTGTCGACCTCGCAACCGGCTCACTCGGTCAGGGTCTTTCGGCGGGCGTAGGCATGGCCTTGGCTGGGCGGCTCGACAACAGAGACCACCGCATCTACGTGCTGATGGGCGACGGCGAGTCGGCGGAAGGATCAGTTTGGGAAGCCGCGTCCATGGCATCCGACAGCAAGCTCGCTAATCTTTGCGCGACGGCGGATGTGAATCGTCTCGGCCAGAGCTCGCCCACCATGCTCGAACACGATATGGATACGTATCGCGCTCGCTGGGAAGCGTTCGGTTGGCAGGCGCTGGTGGTTGACGGTCACGACGTTGAGGCGCTGCTCGGCGCATACCAGAAGGCAGCAGCCACGCCCGACAGGCCAACGGTTGTGTTGGCGCAAACATTCAAGGGACGTGGTATCGACTTCGCGGAAGACAAGAACGGCTGGCACGGCAAGCCCTTCCCGAAGGGTGACGAAACCGACGCCGTCATCGCAGCCATCGAAGCGCGGCTTTCGGGCGAGGCCATCGATTGGCAGCCGAACCTCCCGTCGTCCAACGGGCAGGCTTCAGCGGAACCGGGCTTTTCTCCCGGTCCGGGCTATGCTATCGGCGACAAGGTGGCGACACGTCAAGCATTCGGCGCCGCATTGGCCGCGCTCGCCAAGTCCGACCCGCGCATTGTCGCGCTCGATGGCGACGTCAAGAACTCGACCTTCACGCAAGATCTAGAGAAGGTCGCGCCTGAGCGCTTCTTCCAGGGCTTTATCGCCGAGCAAAATATGGTGGGCGCCGCGATGGGTTTGGCGGCTCGCGGCAAGATTCCCTTCGCGGCTAGCTTCGCCTGCTTCCTGACGCGGGCGTATGATTTCATGCGCATGGCGGCGATCAGCTCTTCGAACATCAAGCTCGTCGGCACGCACGCTGGCGTCTCAATCGGCGAAGACGGCGCGTCGCAAATGGGTCTCGAGGATTTGGCGATGACCTGCGCCGAACCGAACTACACTGTGCTCTATCCGAGCGACGGCACCAGCGCCTGGCGCGCCATTCAACTCGCCGCCGCCACGGACGGGCCCGTCTACGTTCGAACCAGCCGTCCGGGCACCCCTGTTATCTATGACGCGGGCGAGTCGTTCGAAGTGGGCAAGTGCAAAGTCGTTCGCCAGAGCGACAACGACAAGCTCACCATCGTGACCGGCGGTGTCACGCTCTTCGAAGCACTCGCGGCACACGACGAACTGGCGAAAGAAGGTATCGCGGTCCGCGTGATCGACCTGTTCAGCATTCAGCCGATTGATCGTGACGCCCTCCTGCAGGCCGCCAAGGCGACCGGCGGCCGTTTCATCACCGTTGAAGATCACTATCCTCATGGCGGCGTCGGTGACGCGGTGCTATCGGCGTTGGCGACCGAGCCAGTACAGGTTCACAAGCTCGCCGTGCGGTCGATTCCCCGTAGCGGTCCCTCGGCGGCGTTGCTCGACATGTTCGGCATCTCAGCCCGTCACATTGTCGCGGCAGCGAAGGGGATCGTGCACTAGGGTCCTGAGCTTGAAACAAGGGGTAGCCACACGTACCCAACGTGCCGGGCCGCACGGGACGTCTCCGCGAACCGGGCTTCTCGCAAGTAGCCGAATACCCCGGATTACTAGTATGATCGCGATTTGAACGGAGCCTTCGGCAGACGCTACGCGTGGGAGTAAGCGAAGAGAAGATTTAGAGATAGGCGTAACGTCGGGACACCACAAGGAGGTGTCCGATGACACAGTTACGCCGACAGAT
>Ga0315336_1002127_pt1 | contig 32285 bp, 37 predicted proteins | sample ASW5metaG_FD_204512 | JGI IMG/M metagenome (GOLD analysis project Ga0315336, IMG submission 204512) | Ammonia-oxidizing marine archaeal communities from Monterey Bay, California, United States - ASW #5 | ecosystem: Environmental > Aquatic > Marine > Intertidal zone | place: USA: California...
TCAAAGCCTTTCTGATGCGCTCCAGGGCCGCTGGCCACCGTTACGTGTTGGTGATCACCGGCAAGGGCGCGGTCAGGGGAGATGACGAAGCCGCACCTTTCTATGAGGCCAAGGAGGCGGGGGTGCTGAAACGTGCGGTGCCCCGCTGGCTCGCCGAGCCGGGCTTCCGCGAGCTGATCGTGAGCTACGGTCCGGCCCATGCCCGCCATGGCGGCGAGGGCGCGCTCTATATCCGGCTTCGGCGGGAACGGGGCAGTTGATGCTGGCCCCGCTCTAATCGCGGGGCTGAACGGGCAAATAGCGCGCTCCACCCTGCCCTGGAGGAACCGCATGACCATCGTCAACCAGTCAAGCGGCAACCTCTTCTAGATCTCTCCGGAAAGCCTCAAAAAAGCGTCTGTGGCGAGTGATCAGCTCAGGCCCGGGCAGGTCAATCAGGGCCTCCAGGAAAGTGTTTGCGTCCGGCGCTTCGATGGTGGCGATGGCCGATACAATCTCCGATGCCTTGGTCATCCCCTCGATCTCCGACCTCAGGTCGGCAAGAAGATCACGAGTCCGATGTTGCTGGTGATTGAGTGCATTTCCAATGTGAATATATTTGCGCTGGCTGAAGGCAAACTGTTGCCAGGTGAAGGAGGCGAAGATGTCGTCATAGCGCCCGCAGTGAGGCCAGACACAGGCCAGAGGGAAGAGTTGGCGGGCGACGATGGTGTTCTGGGTGTTGTACGGGCTCCAAACGTCTCGCAGGACGTAGTCAAGCTCGTCGACCCGCTGCAATCGGGGCGCGATTGCCAACCGCGTTGTGGCGTCGACGTCGGGGTCGCCCAACGAGATGCCCTGGTAGAGCCAAACGTCGCTCGGGGGCACCGTGCCCGAAGCCATCGCCTGCAGTTCAGGCGTCCAGCGCCCACGCTCGGAAATTGGAAAACCGCGAGGATAGATCTCCACCGGCGTGTCGGCCGTCCGAAGATAGTTGTGCCAGGTCCGACCGCCACTGCCTGCTGGGGTTGAATGTAAGGCGCATCGAGGTTCTGAGGTGAGAACCCGATACCAATTTCGGAAGTAATCCGGCGGTGGGAGGTTATCGTCGTCGATCAGCAGGATAAAGTCAGGCTGATCGGCAATGCAGCGCAGCAGCGCCAGATTGCGCCGCATGATCTTGTTCCAGCCGATCTCCGCCGAGCAGCGGAATTGCTCCTGCTCAGCAGGACTCAGGAACACAATGGGGCTGCTGAATTTGGCGGTATCGAAGTCCGGCGTTCCGAGGTCTCCAGCGACGTAGAATCCGATCTGTGAGAAAGGGCTTTCTGCCGCCTGGGTGTCGAAAGGCAGGTAGCCCGATTCATCGTGGATCGTGGTCGACACCACCCCCAGCTTGAACCTACCCGAGACTACTTTCTGCGTTGACATTCAAGACCCTATCTTCAAGCCGCGCGATTTGGCAGTTTGTGACATGATGGTGCGGCTGGGGAGTGATAATGTGGGAACCTGCGTAGGAAGGTCCACGGCACGTGAGGTCGATGTGTGACCTCGCGGGCCTCTGAGAGCTCTGCCAACGGGTACTGCCCGCGGCATCGGGCCGACGTCGAGGCACGTCCCGCAAGACCACCGGCAAGCGGCATGGTTTTCCGTCTCCCGGGCCGCGAAGAGGTCGCCCTGCTCAATCCATCGGCCTATGAGATCTGGCTGCTCTGCGACGGCTGGAGGACGCAGGAAGAGATCGCCGAACATCTTGCGGACCGGTATCAGCTCTCTGCGGACGAACTTCGATCCGACGTCGAAGACGCCATCGCGCGAACGGAGGCGCTGGGGCTGATAGAAGGGCCTCGGACCAAGTCGAGATCGGTCACTCTTACCCTGCAGACCGAAAACGACACTCGCGGATTCTTTGCCATCCTGCATTCCGTCTGGTCAGCCCTCTATATGGTCGGGAGTGAGTACGCCAAACGGGTCACATTATTGGATGGGGAGGACGATTATTGGGAGACATTGTTCGAGCCCACAACGGACCTGCTAACGCCTGGCGCCGAGAATATCGAGCTGAAACCCCTCAGGGCCGACCTGCTGATCGAGCAATTCCCGGAACTTGTGCGCGAAGACTACACGCTCGACGTTCTGCCACACCATCTCGCCACGTGGCCGAAGGGCAGGGTATTCGCGGAACGACTCGGGAATCGGAACGCCAGACGGCGGATGCATAGGGTGTACAGCTCCCTAATCAGACCCCGCCGATGGATTCTCGACGAGGTAGAGGCGTTCTGCCGCGCCGGCATTGGGGATCACCCAACCATCGGTTTGCATCTGCGAAGCACCCGGCACCTCGGTGTCGTCATGGAGGCGCAGCAGTTTGTTGACGATGTTGTCGGCCCCGCGGTCGAACGGATCGTCGCCAGGGAGGGACTCGACGACTACCGCGTGTTTGTCGCCAGCCATGTCGGAGATTACATTCGGCACTGCAGACGCAAATTTGGCGATCGTTTAATCGAACGCGACATCAAGCGCGATCCAGACCCCGCAACCGACTTCCTGCTCTTGGACGCCACGCGCAGTGAGAGCGCTCGCGACGTGCTGGTCGATTGTTTGATCTTGTCTCGCTGCAATTTCGTGGTTGGCGTCCCGTCAAACGTGTTGTTGGCTTCGCTAATCTTCAATCCGGAGAACGATCTTGAGATCTTCGACTACGCTATGGATCTCAGGGAATCCTTAGAGTTCTTTCCAACGCGGCCTTGAAGGGCTGCTCAACTGGCTGCCACAGAGCGCGTTCGGGCCAGATGCCCGAATAATTGATCCTCATCATCGTGCCCGAGCGCCGGCCCGCTATTCTAATTCGGTCATTGATGGCGAGCGCTGGCCGATGGTCGAAGCGATAACTCTGGCGGATTTCTCGTAAATCCAATTTCCGGTGCCCGCGCGATCCCGGGGAGGGCCGTAGCAGGGCGATTTCAAAGCCAGGCTTGGGAATCAGGGAGGAGTAACCCATGGGTGTAATGCGCATAGGACACGCGAATATCCGCGTGTTGGATATGGACGCGGCCCTCAAGCATTACGAGGGCATTCTGGGCCTGATCAAGACGCATGAGGACAAGGACGGCAACGTCTATCTCAAGGGCTGGGACGAGTGGGATAAGTACTGCCTGATCCTCTCGCCAGCCGATAGAGCGGGCCTCAACCACGTCGCCTTCAAGGTGGAGACCGATGCCGATCTCGACCGCCTCAGAGGGACAATAGAAGATTACGGAATCGCGGTGGAGGAATTGCCTTCAGGCGATCTCCATGCCTGCGGCCGCGCTTTGAAGTTCGATCTACCGAGCGAACACGAATGTTACCTCTACGCTGAGAAGGAACATGTCGGCAAAGCGGTGGGTGTCCTCAACCCCGAGCCCTGGCCGGACGGCTTGTCGGGCATGGGCGTCCACTGGCTCGATCACGCGCTACTGATGTGCGAGCTCGATCCCGAGAAGGGCATCAACAAGGTCGCGGATAACGTCAAGCTCTTCAAAGAGGCGCTGGGATTCAATCTCTCGGAACAGGTGTTGGTGGGTCCCGATGGTGACGTCATCGCAGCGGCCTGGATGTTCCGCACGAGCACACCCCATGACATCGCCTTTGTCGGCGGCCCGGTCAGCGGGCTGCATCACTGCGCCTTCTATCTGGAGGATTGGAGCGAGATCCTGAAAGCGGCCGATTTGCTCGGCAAGCGCGGCGTGAAGATCGACGTCACCCCGCAACGCCATGGCATCACGCGGGGCTCGACGATCTATTTCTTCGACCCCTCGGGCAACCGCAACGAGACGTTTGCCGGCCTCGGTTACCTGGCGCAGCCGGACATGCCGCTGATCACCTGGACGGAAGACGAGCTTTGGCGCGGCATCTTCTATCACACGGGCGAAGAGGCCGGCGAGTTCACCAGCGTCTACACCTAGGCGAAGGTGTGAATTGCGCGGAAGCGGGCTGAATTGGAATAGGCCCGCTGGAATCGCGGGTATTATGATGAGGGCTCTCTGGAATCGCGAGGGGTGCTAATTCAACGCCCGCTCTAGGCGCGGGGTTTTATAGAGAACGCCCGCTCTAGGCGCGGGGTTTTATAGAGAACGCCCGCTCTAGGCGCGGGCTAGAGAATAAACTTCGAGAGGTCCGCGTCCTTGGCGAGGTCGCCGATATTGTCGCGGACATATTTCTCGTCGATCTTGATCTTCTCGCCGGCCTTGTCCGAGGCCTCGAAGCTGATCTCGTCGAGGATCTTTTCCATCACCGTCATCAGCCGGCGCGCGCCGATATTTTCCACATTCGAGTTCACCTCGACGGCGATGTCGGCAATGGCGTCGATCGAGTCCTTGGTGAATTCCAGCTCGACGCCTTCGGTCTTCATTAGCGCCACATATTGTTTGATCAGGCTGGCCTGGGGTTCGGTCAGGATCCGCATGAAATCCTTCTTGGTGAGCGCCCGCAGCTCGACCCGGATGGGGAGCCGCCCCTGTAGCTCTGGCAGTAGGTCCGAAGGCTTGGACACGTGGAAGGCGCCCGACGCAATAAACAGAATGTGGTCGGTCTTTACGGGCCCGTATTTGGTGCTGACAATGGTGCCTTCGATTAGCGGAAGCAGATCGCGCTGCACGCCCTCGCGGCTTACATCGCCGCCGACCCGCTCGGTCCGGGCGCTGATCTTGTCGATCTCGTCCAGGAACACGATGCCGTTGTTCTGCACCATATCGATCGACTCCTGAACGATCACTTCGTCGTCGATCAGCTTGTCGGATTCTTCCGCCAATAGCATCTCGTAGCTGTCGCGGACCGAAACCTTGCGGGTCTTGGTGCGCTGGCCGAAGGCTTTGCCGAACACGTCATTCAGATTTATCATGCCGACCTGACTGCCGGGCATGCCTGGAATGTCGAAGCTCGGCATGCCGAAGCTGGTGTCGGCGACCTGGACTTCGATCTCCTTGTCATCCAGCTCGCCATCGCGCAGCTTCTTGCGGAAGCTCTCCCGCGTGCTGGCTGAGGCCCCCTCGCCGACCAGGGCGTCGACTACCCGGTCTTCCGCGGCCAAATGCGCCTTGGCCTGGACCTCCTTACGCTTGTCTTCGCGGGTCATGGAGATCGCCGCCTCGACCAGATCGCGCACGATCTGCTCGACATCGCGGCCCACATAGCCGACTTCGGTGAATTTGGTGGCCTCGATCTTGATGAAAGGCGCGTTCGCGAGTTTGGCGAGCCGGCGCGAGATTTCAGTCTTACCGACGCCCGTGGGCCCGATCATCAGGATATTCTTGGGGAGCACCTCTTCGCGCATCTCATCGTCGAGCTGCTGGCGCCGCCAACGGTTCCTGAGCGCAATGGCCACCGCGCGCTTGGCGTCGCTCTGGCCGATGATATAGCGGTCCAGCTCCGAGACGATTTCGCGGGGCGAAAAATTCCGGTCGCCGGTGGGGGTTTTGACGAGGTCTGTGCTTGTAACGCTCACTTGGTCGAGTCCAGTGTTTCGATGACCACCTGGTCGTTGGTATAAACGCATATCTCGGCGGCGATTCCCATGGCGCGCCGCGCGATTTCCTCGGCGCTGAGCTTGCCGTCATAGAGCGCCCTTGCCGCCGCCAGCGCATAATTGCCCCCCGATCCGATGCCCATCATGTCCTTATCGGGGTCGAGCACGTCGCCGGTGCCGGTCAGCACGAGAGTTTCGTTGGCGTCGGCCACGATCATCATGGCCTCCAGCCGGCGCAGATACCGGTCGGTGCGCCAGTCCTTGGCGAGTTCCACGCAGGCGCGCTTCAACTGGTCGGGATAGCGCTCCAGCTTGGTCTCGAGCCGTTCGAACAGTGTTAGCGCATCGGCGGTCGCGCCCGCGAATCCGGCGATCACGCTGCCGGTCCCCAGCGTGCGCACCTTGCGGGCGTTGGCCTTGATCACGGTGTCGCCAACGCTCACCTGTCCATCGCCCGCGATCACCACCTTTCCGTTCTTGCGAACGGTCAGGATCGTGGTGCCGCGCCAGGAATTATTTGCTCTGTCTGATTTTGTCATAACGGCAGGATTTCCTTTGCCGATATCGGATTGGTAAGGCCGCAAGTCAAGGGCGAGCCCCCCTGGGCAATTCCAAACATACTGCCGAAAATCGGCGGAAACCTGGGAAAGAAACCCTAATTAACCGTGTTGGTGGCATTGGTCCCTGAGACCTGCTAAACCGCCGCTTCGATGCGCAATAAGGCGCAATCGGAGGCTGTTCCCATGCGCAAGGCAAGCGTTAAGCGCGACACCAAGGAAACCAATATCGCCGCGACGGTCGACGTCGACGGCACGGGCGCGTGCAATATCGCGACCGGAATCGGCTTCCTGGACCATATGCTGGAGCAGTTGGGCCGCCATTCCCTGATCGATATTACGCTGAAGGCCGACGGCGATTTGCACGTCGATCAGCACCACACCACCGAAGACAGCGGCATCGCCCTGGGCCAGGCGTTGACCAAGGCGATGGGCGACAAGCAGGGCATCACGCGCTACGCCTCGGTTCTGCTGCCGATGGACGAGGCCCTGACGCGGGTGGCGCTGGACATATCGGGCAGGCCGCACTTGATATGGAACGTGGAATTCTCCCGGGCCAAGATCGGCGAGATGGACACCGAACTGTTCCGCGAGTGGTTCCACGCCTTCGCACAGCATGCGGGCCTGACGCTGCACGTGGAATCGCTCTACGGCGAGAACAATCATCACATCATTGAATCCTGTTATAAGGGGCTCGCCCGGGCGCTGCGTGAGGCGCTCGCCGTGGATCCCCGGCAAGCCGATCAGGTACCCTCGACCAAGGGTCAGCTCGGGGGCTGAGTGCCACGCCGCCTGGCCCAGAGCCCGAGAGTCTGGCCGGTCCGGCGCAGGAGGAATGGTTGAAGACCTTTACCGTACATGAACCGGCGGAGCCCGCCTCCGACCCGCTAAAGCGCGCCGACCAACTGGTGTTCATCAAAGAAGGCGTGGCTTGGCTGGCGCTGTTCTTTCCGGTGATTTGGCTGCTGGTGCAGCGCATGTGGCTGGTGCTGGTGCTGTTCATATTGGCGGCAATCGGAATTTCGGCGGCTGTTACGTCGATTGGCGCTGACCAACAGATCGCGGCCTGGGCCACGATTGCGTTGGGAGTCTTGCTGGCATTTCAGGCGAACGATTTGCGCCGCTGGAAGCTCGACCGGAAGGGGTACCGCATGGTGGCAGCGGTGGCCGGGAACTCGCGGGATGACTGCGAGCGTCGATTTTTTGCCGATTGGGCTGATCAGATGGAGCTGGGCGATACCTTTCTGCCCGAACTGGAGGAAGTGCCGGGCGGCTGGGAAAACGATCTCGACACCGGAGCCGACGAGCCGGTGGATACGGAGTCGAGCGACGATAAGTCCGAGGCCGGGGACAAGGGCTCGAAAGCGGGCAACCGGTCCAAATGAGCGTGGTGATTATCGACTACGGCTCGGGGAATCTGCACTCGGCCGCCAAGGCCTTCGAGCGCGCGTCCACTGAGTCAAAAACCAACCGGGACATCAAGGTGAGCGCCGACCCGGAAGAGGTGCGGCAGGCCTCCCATATCGTGTTGCCGGGCGTTGGTGCCTTTGGCGATTGCAAGGCGGGATTGGCTGCAATCGAGGGCATGATGGAGGCGCTGGAACAGTCCGTACGCCGCGATGGGCGGCCCTTCTTAGGGATTTGCGTCGGTATGCAGCTGATGGCCGAGCGGGGACTTGAGCACGGTCTGACCGAAGGCTTCGGCTGGGTCGGCGGCGAGGTTCGGGCGATCGCGCCCGATGATCCCGATCTAAAAATCCCGCATATGGGCTGGAATACGCTCATGGGTCACGCGCCCCATCCCCTGCTGGAGGGCATCGATATGGGTGACGACGGCCAGCATGCCTACTTCGTGCACTCCTACCACCTTGCAGCCGACAATGATGCCGACGTCGTGGCCCACGCCGACTATGGTGGGCAAGTCACCGCCATGGTCGGACGCGACAATATGGCGGGCACCCAGTTCCATCCCGAAAAGAGTCAGAAGCTAGGTCTGAAGCTGATCGCCAATTTTCTGAAATGGACGCCCTGAACCGATGATCCTGTTTCCGGCCATCGACCTGAAGGATGGTCAGTGCGTCCGCTTGCGCCAAGGCGAGATGGACCGCGCGACCGTCTTCAATGACGATCCGGGCGCCCAGGCGCGCGCATTCCAGGACGCCGGGTTCCGTTACCTGCACATCGTCGATCTGAACGGCGCATTCGAGGGCAAGCCGGTGAATGGCGCCGCGGTCGAGGCAATCCTCGAGGCAATTACAATCCCGGCCCAGCTCGGCGGCGGGATTCGTGACCTGGAGACGATCGAGATGTGGCTCTCCAAAGGAATCGCTCGGGTGATCTTAGGCACCGCGGCGGTCCGCGAGCCGGAATTGGTGCGCCAGGCCTGCAAACGTTTTCCGGGCCAAGTCGCGGTCGGTATCGATGCCCGTGATGGCAAGGTCGCAGTTCAAGGCTGGGCCGAGACCAGCGAGCTGCAAGCGGATGAAATCGCGCAACGCTTCGAGGATGCGGGTGTGGCCGCGATCATCTACACGGACATCGCCCGCGACGGCGTGCTCGAAGGGCTGAACCTGGCTGCAACCGCAGCTCTTGCCGCCAAGACGTCGATACCCGTGATCGCCAGCGGCGGTCTCGCCTCGCTCGACGACGTAGCCGCGTTGCTGCGGCCCGAAAACGCCAAGCTGGAGGGCGCGATCGCCGGGCGCGCGCTTTATGACGGGCGGCTCGATCCGGCGGAGGCCTTGAGCCTGCTCGACGGGACCAAAGCCGCGGCCAACGCCTGATGCTGAAAATCCGCGTCATCCCCTGCCTCGACGTCAAGGACGGCCGCGTCGTCAAGGGCGTCAATTTCGTCAATCTGCGCGACGCCGGCGATCCGGTCGAGGCCGCCACCGCCTACGACGCGGCGGGCGCCGATGAGCTGTGCTTTCTCGACATCACCGCGAGCCATGAGAACCGCGACATCATCTTCGACGTGGTGCAGCAGACGGCCGAGCGCTGTTTCATGCCGCTCACGGTCGGCGGTGGGGTGCGCCGGGTCGAGGATGTGCGCAAGCTGCTGGAGGCGGGCGCCGACAAGGTCTCGATCAACACCGCCGCAGTGAATGACCGGGCATTTGTCGGCGAGGCGTCCGAAAAATTCGGCGCCCAATGCACCGTGGTGGCGATCGACGCCAAGCGCGCCTCTCCAGCCGGAGGGGCAGAAAAATGGGAGATTTTCACCCATGGCGGGCGTGAACCCACCGGCATCGACGCGGTAGAATTCGCCAAGGAGGTCGTCGCATTGGGGGCTGGCGAAATCCTGCTCACATCGATGGACCGGGACGGCACCCGCGAGGGCTTCGACCTGACGCTGACCCGCGCGATTGCCGATGCGGTCTCCGTTCCGGTGATCGCGAGCGGCGGGGTGGGAACCTTGGATCACCTGGTCGAGGGCGTGACCCACGGCCATGCGAGCGCGGTGCTGGCAGCCTCGATCTTTCATTTCGGCGATTATTCGATCCGCGAGGCCAAGGAACATATGGCACGAGCCGGCGTGCCGATGAGACTCGATTTTTGAGCTAAGGCACTGGAGTCCAGTTGATTTTTCTCGAGCCCTCGTCCATGAAGCGGCAATTGGATCCCACCACGCACGATAAGCTGGGATGAACCAGGACGTGCTAAACCGATTGGCGCAAATCATCCGTGCCCGCAGAGATGCGGATTCGGAGACCTCCTACACACGCCAACTGCTCGATAGCGGGATAGAACGCTGCGCCAAGAAGCTCGGCGAGGAATCGGTCGAAACGCTGATCGCGGCGATCTCGCAAGACGATGCGGCCCTGAAAAACGAAGCCGCGGACCTGCTCTATCACCTGTTGGTGCTGCTCGAAGCTCGTGGGCTCGCGCTCGACGATGTCCTCAAAGTGCTCGAAGAGCGCATGGGCGAGTCGGGGCTCGACGAAAAGGCACGCCGCGGCTGAGCCGGCCCGCGTTCATCTCTCCCATGTCCTCGCGCAAACCCGTCGAGCTCTCCCCCTACCGGACATTCACCAAGGCCGAATGGGCCAAGCTTCGCGCCGATGCGCCCATGACCCTGACCGAGGCGGAGCTTGAGCAACTGGGCGGCCTCACCGAGCGGGTCTCGATGGAGGAAGTGATCGAGGTCTATCTGCCGCTCTCGCGGCTGCTCTATTTCTATGTGGAAGCGGCCCAGTCCCTGCACGCGGCCACCGGAGCGTTCCTGAACCAAACCGACGGCAAGCTGCCCTTCATAATCGGGCTGGCGGGTTCGGTGGCGGTGGGCAAGAGCACCACGGCCCGGGTGCTGCAGGCGCTGCTCGCGCGTTGGAACAATCACCGGCAGGTGGAACTCCTGCCAACGGACGGCTTTCTGCATCCCAACGCGATCCTCGAAGAACGCGGGCTGATGGAGAAAAAGGGCTTTCCCGAAAGCTACGACCTGCCCCGGCTGCTGCGATTCCTGGAGGATATCAAGGCGGGCCGGCGCAACGTCGCGGCCCCGGTCTACTCGCATCTGGTCTATGACGTGATCCCGGATCAGACCATTGCATTCGACCGGCCGGATATCCTGATCGTAGAAGGCTTGAACGTATTGCAGCCCGCCCGGCTGCCTAAGGACGGCACGGCGATCCCCTTCGTATCCGACTATTTCGATTTTTCGATCTATATCGACGCCGAGGCGGATGTGATCGAGCAATGGTATGTGGAGCGTTTCCTGCAGCTTCGGGAAACGGCGTTCCGCGATCCTGCGTCCTATTTTCACCGCTACTCGAAGCTCAGCGACGAGGAAGCGGTCGAGACCGCGCTGAAAATCTGGCGCAGCATCAATCTGGTGAATCTTCAGGAAAACATACTACCCACCCGACAGCGGGCGGACCTGATACTGCACAAGCATCCCGACCACGCGGTAGACACGGTGGCGCTTAGAAAGCTGTAATTATTTGGCTCACGGCTAATCCGCTCGCGCTGCTCGCGGGCCTGCGCGGGCGCGGCGCAGGTGCGCCGGGCCGCAGTCGCGGCCTCCGCCCTGCGGGCGGTCTATGTCATACGAGCCCAGCCGACAGGCTGAGCTTGCCGGAAAACTGAAGGAATTTGCGGTTCGCCGCGCCTACTTGTAGGGCCTGGCCGGCATCACCTCATCGGGCCCTAGCAGGATCGTCAAATTGGCCGTGGTCCGCGAGGCAAACGCGTCGTCGTCGCCGATCCGCGTCCCGTCATTTTCGCCCGTGCGAACAATGCCGTTTTGCACGTCGGTGTCGTTGTACTGCATGTCCGGCACCCAGGAGTAGTACTCGTAGGTACTCTTCAGCGAGACCGCGGCGCGCCGGGTAATCGGCATCTGGGTCTCGAGCGTGACGCCCGCGATCACCGCGATGTCGTCAGTGGAAAGCGAAAGTGATCCGGTATCAGCGAATGGTATGGGTGCGACCGGCCCCGGTATCAGCGCGCCGTTTGCGCTGTAGCGGCCGGTGTAATCGGCGTCCACATAGTAGATGCCAACCTGGCCGCGGATCGAGGTCTTAAGACCAAGGCCGGACGTCATGCCGCCAAAGAATGGCAGCTCGTAATCGGCGCCGCCGGCGATATAGGCGCCCCAATAGTCGGTATCGAGATCCTCGGTATAATCAAAGACGACAGCGCCCGTCGGATTGACAGCGACAACCCCGACGTTGCCTGTATTCTGTCCCCGAATCCGGATGTCCTGCTCGATGGTGCGATAGTCACCACCTAGAGCGACAAAGCTGTTGGAGGTGATGGCCAGAGCATTCGGCGCGCCGCTTTTGCCTTCCAATGCAATGCCCCAATGGTCGACTTCACGTTCGGTGCGAAGGGATGCGGCCGCTTGCGGCGTCAAGCCAGAGAAGTCAACCAAGCCGAATTTGTTCTGAGCATTCGGATCGTCGACGATATTGGTCACCGAGCAGACAGTTGGGCCGGTGTTGAGCCCGCAATTCAGCGTCGTTGTATCTTCATAATCAGCGTAGAAGCCGCGAACCCCGATGGTGTCGACGCCAAACATGCTGTCGACGGCAACTTCGCCAACGCCTTCAAGTGCCCAGCCAAACTTCCAGGCGATGTCCTCGTTCTCATGCTTGAAGATGGTATTGAGGCCGGGAACGGTGCTCTGCTGGGTGAATTCGATATCCGGCAGGGTCAGCCGCGCGACGCCGCCACCCACCGTGATGGTGGCGTTGCCCACCTGCGTCGAATCGGCCCCTAGAGCCGGCGCTGTGAGAATTGCGGCCGAGGCCCCAAAAATCCCTGCGATCAAAGCTCGTGAAACGCGCGACATGTCGGTTCCCTCTTTCCCGTTGCGTATGGCGACCGCGCGGTTCTTTTGTTGGCGATCTGAAATCGCTCGTTCTAATTAGCGATCTGAAATCGTTCGCCTTACTGCCGGTATGCGATTCGCCCGCATAATCTTCTGATAATACGGTATCAGGCGCGCCGAATTGGGGCCAGGAATCAAGGTATCCTTGGGCGAAAACAATTTTCGAGCGTGGCCAATCGGCCACACAATCTGGAATTGCACCGAATATCTAGGCGAATCAGCGGATTAAACCTTGCGCTTTGGCCAATGCGCTGAGCGAGGTTTCGGGCCGGGCGCCTAGATGGCTGATCACTTCGGCTGCTGCCAGGCTTGCCAGTTTTCCACAGGTTTTCAGATCACAGCCCACAGCGCGGCCATAGAGAAAACCGGCAGCGTAGAGGTCGCCCGCACCGGTGACGTCCACAACTTTGTCCACAGGAGCGGCTTCAACCGCAATCTGCTCATCGGGCGTGACGATCACGGAACCCTTTGCACTTCTGGTAAGCGCCGCCAGCCGGCATTCGCCGCGCACGGCATCTGCGGCTTTGTCGAAGTCCTCCACCTCGTAGAGCATGCAAATCTCGTCCTCATTGGCGAAGAGCAGGTCCACGCCGCCCTGAATCAGGCCGCGAAAGGCCGCGCGGTGGCGTTCCACGCAAAAGGCGTCCGAAAGGCTTAAGGCCACCTGGCGGCCCGCCTGCGCCGCTAACCGCGCCGCCTCGTGAAATGCCGCTTGGGCGAGAGGCGGGTCGAACAGATAGCCTTCGAGATAGGTCAGCTGCGCGCCCTCGATCTTGGCGTGGTCCAGCTCATCCTCGCCGAGCTCCACGCTAGCGCCGAGAAAGGTGTTCATGGTGCGCTCGCCGTCGGGGGTCACCAGGATCAGCGACCGCGCCGTGGGCGCGCCGTCCGCCGAAGGCTCGGTGTCGAAATCGACGCCGATCGAACGGATATCGTGGCTGAAAATGCGCCCCAACTCGTCTTGTGCAACGCGCCCAATAAAGGCGGCATTGCCGCCGAAGGACGCGATGCCGGCGCAGGTATTGGCGGCAGAACCGCCCGATATTTCAACCGCCGGTCCCATGGCGCCATAGAGCGCCTGCGCCTCCGCAGCTAGGATCAACTGCATGTGACCCTTGGACATGGCGTGTTGCTTTAGAAAAGCGTCGTCGCAGCGCGCAATCACGTCGACAATGGCGTTGCCAATCCCCAGCACATCGAATTTTGCGTCGCCCATGGGCACCCCCGGTTTTTCGCTGCGCACTATAGGCAACCGGGAGCCGCGCGCAATCGGCCACTGGGCGGATCAACGCCGATGGATTTGACGTAATCTCCGCCTATATTGCGAAGCACGCCAAGCCCGCCAAAAGCCAAGCCAACTGGACCCCGCCCATGCTGGCCGCCGCCATCCGCGCCTATCGCGAATTGTTTACGCCCGAATTCCGGGCCGTGCTGTTGCGTTCGCTCGGCCTCACCATTGCCCTGCTGGTCATTGTGATGGTGGTGCTCCAGGCGCTGTTCGCCACCCTGGTTGTGCTGCCGGGTTGGCTGGAGACGGCCATACAGATCATTGGCGGGCTGGGCCTGCTGATCGGTTCGGTGTTCCTGGTGGCGCCGATTACCTCGCTGATCGCGGGCCTCTATCTCGACCGCATCGCCTCGGAAGTGGAGCGGCGCAGCTACCCAAACGATCCGCCGGGCACCGAATTGCCGACCCTGGACTCGATCTGGATCGCGCTGAAATTCACCATCGTCGTGGTTCTGGTGAACATTCTCGTTCTGGTGATGCTGTTGTTGCCGGGCGTCAATGTGATCGCGTTTTTTGCCGCCAATGGATATTTGCTGGGCCGGGAATATTTTGAGCTGGCGGCGTTGCGGCATCTGCCCGCAAAACAGGTGAAGGCGCTGCGCAAAGCCCATAGGGGTAGGATTTTCCTGTCCGGCTTATTGATCGCGGCGATGATCGCGGTGCCGATCTTGAACTTGCTAACACCGTTATTCGCCACCGCCTTCATGGTTCACACCTTCAAGGATCTGATGGCCAAGCGCGCCAGGCGGGCGGCCCGCGCTGGAGCCGCGGCCTAACCAGGCTAAATCGCCACGGTCTTGGCTTTGTACTTGCAGAGATCGACGATCAGGCAGCGCTCGCATTCGGGCTTGCGCGCCTTGCAGACGTAACGGCCATGCAGGATTAGCCAGTGATGGGCATGCAGCCGGTAGGTATCGGGCACCACGCGCTCGAGGATCTCCTCGACCTCTAACGGGTTCTTGCCGGGCGCCAGTCCTGTGCGGTTGGAGACCCGAAAAATGTGAGTGTCGACCGCCATGGTCGGTTTGGCGAATGCCACGTTGAGAACCACGTTAGCGGTCTTGCGCCCGACGCCGGGCAAGGTTTCCAACGCTTCACGCGTGCGGGGAATCTGGCCGCCATGCTCGGCCATCAGCACTCTGGACAAGGCAACCACGTTCTTCGCCTTGTTGCGGTAGAGACCGATGGATTTGATGAAATCGCGGACCTGCGCTTCGCCGAGCGCGGCCATCTTGTCGGGCGTGTCCGCGATCGCGAAGAGCGGTCCAGTCGCCTTGTTGACGCCGACATCGGTCGCCTGCGCCGAGAGCACAACCGCCACCAGCAGGGTGAACGGATTGATGTATTGGAGCTCGCTGGTCGGGTGCGGATCGGCCTCCGAAAAGCGGCGGAACATCTCTTCGATGGCTTGCGAATCGAGCTTGCTGCGGGGCCTCCGCCGCTTCCTGGCTTGACGGCGTTTGGCGGGTTTGGGTTGATCGGCCATCGCGTTTGCCCCCGATTGACGTGTGGATTCCATGCGCAAACTCTAGTGGCTTCTATGGCGCAACCGCCACCGATCCGGCAAGATATCAGCCCGCAAGAATCGGGTCGAATGTCGGAGGCCCTGCCACTAGGTATGGTCCAACAGCTATCAACAGGTAAGGACCATGAGCGCACATCCACAACCCCAAATCGTCTCCTCAGACCCCGCGATTGAGCCGGCAGTGGCAACGGCGGGAGAGGACAACGGCCCCGACTACACGCGGGTCCGCCGGGCCGTCGAGTTCATGACGGAAAACTGGCAAGACCAGCCGTCCCTGGAGGCCATCGCCGCCCATGCGGGCCTGAGCCCCGCCCACTTTCAGCGGCTTTTCAAGCGCTGGGCCGGCATCAGCCCCAAGGGGTTCCTGCAAGCGATCACGCTCGACCATGCCCGCGCCCTTTTGCGCGATTCGGCAAGCGTGTTGGACACCACCTATGAAGTGGGCCTCTCCAGCCCCGCCCGGTTGCATGATCTGTTCGTCGATTACGAGGCGATGACGCCCGGCGAATACAAGCAGCGTGGCGATGGCATTGAGATGGCCTATGGCTTCCACGAATGCCCGTTCGGCCGGGCGCTGATCATGGCAACGCCCCGCGGCGTCTCCGGCCTTGCCTTTGCCGATGGCGGTGAGGAAGAGGAGGCCGCGCTTGCCGACATGACGGCCCGCTGGCCCAAGGCGAGCTTTACGGCCGACCCGTCGCACACCGGAAGCTATGCCGGGCGGATCTTTACGCCCGAGCTGTGGCAGGAGGCCGATCCGCTGAAAATCGTGCTGATCGGGACCGACTTCGAAATCCGGGTTTGGGAAGCGCTGCTCCAGGTGCCGATGGGCCGCGCGGTCACCTATAGCGATATCGCGCTGCATTTGGATAACCCCAAGGCCTCGCGGGCGGTCGGCTCGGCGGTGGGCCGGAATCCGATCTCCTTCGTGGTGCCCTGCCACCGGGTGCTCCGCAAGGGCGGTGGGCTCGGCGGCTATCACTGGGGCATCACCCGCAAGCGGGCGATCATCGGCTGGGAAGCGGCCCAAGTGGCGGCCTAGGCGCTCAGGCCGCAGGCTCTCCTATCCCAGTTTTCCCAACGGGATTGCGGATTCGGGGGCCGTTGCCAGATCGATCCACGCTCAATCAATGCGTTCCCGTCCTTTGGTGTGGCGCTAGGCTGAGTGACGCTCAAAAACCGGCAAGGATGCCGACGCCGTCGATAAACAGCACCGGCGAAAGAAAGTTGCCGACGGGAATCTCATCCAGCGCCGGGGCGGCCCGGCCCCGAAGCGCAAGCCCGAGATCCTTAATGTCGAGCGGACGAATTCGATAAACCAGATCCCCTCCATCCTGGGTCATGGAGACAAGGGTGACGGCGACAAGCGACGTCTTGCCGGATGCATCGCGGACTTCGATCACGGCATTGGGTGGGTCTGCCTCGAACGAGTCCGCGCCGGCATTCCAGTTCTCGACGAATCTTTCTTTGCTAATCCGACCCGCATCCCGTGCTGGCCGGTCGGTGAACCAGATGGTGTCGAGATCCACGCCGCCGAGGCGCAGTGTCCAGGTTCCCTCGGAGGAAGCCGCGATCTCCGCATTCTCGGCGCTCTGTGCGAAGAGATATTGGATTTCGCCCGATTCATTGGCTGCTCGAAGCGGCAGCGCGAGGGCCAAGCAGGCGCTGGTTACGAAGAGTGCGATTACAAATCGTACGCTCATACAAACACATCGCTTGACCGGGTCTATTCAGGCCCGGCTCGTTCCATGTTTCTCATTCGATGGAAGACGGTAGCATGGTCGCGAAGTGGCCGGAATCGAGTTTTTTCGGATGCCACCCCGTCGGTTCCAAGAGTCAAAAACATGGTGGATGATTGAGGCTGCTCAGGCCGCCAAATCGCGCTTTTCAGCCACCGTGCCGTCCGTGTTCAGCCGGTAGATCATCGGCGCGCCGGTGGCCAGATTGAGCTGCGTGATTTGGTCTGGCGAGAGTCCATCGAGCTGCATCACCAGCGCGCGCAGCGAATTGCCGTGGGCGGAGACGATCACGTTCTTGCCGGCCAACACCTGGGGCAGGATCTCGGCGTTAAAATAGGGCAGCACCCGGTCGGCAGTGTCCTTGAGGCTTTCGCCGCCCGGAGGGGGCGTATCGAAGGACCGCCGCCAAATATGCACCTGATCTTCGCCCCAGCGTTTGCGGGCGTCGTCCTTGTTCAATCCCACCAGTTCGCCGTAGTCGCGCTCGTTCAGGGCCTCGTGCTCAATGGTCTCGAGGCCCTGCTGGCCAAGCTCTTCCAAGATGATGTCGAGCGTCGCCTGGGCCCGGATCAGCTTGCTGGTGAAGGCAAGGTCGAAGTTCTGACCGGCTTCGCGGAGCAGTTCCCCGGCCTTTCGGGCCTCAGCCTCGCCCTCGCCAGTGAGCCCCACATCCTTCCAGCCGGTGAACAGGTTTTTCTTGTTCCACTCGCTCTGGCCATGACGGACCAGCACTAAGACGTTATCCACAGCTTGTTCAGCTCCCCCTCTGAGCCAGGCCCAGCACATCCATCATCGAATACATCCCGGGCGGCTTGCCCTGGGCCCATTGCGCCGCCTTGACTGCGCCGCGGGCAAATATGCCCCGATCGCCAGCGACGTGCGAGAGCTCGACGCGCTCGCCCTCGCCCGCGAATACGACCCTATGTTCGCCGACCGTGTTGCCGCCCCGCAGTGTCGCGAATCCCACGTCACCCCGCTTGCGGGCGCCGGTATGGCCATCGCGGCTGCGCACCGCATGGTCGGACAAATCGATGCCGCGCCCCTCCGCCGCTGCTTCGCCCAGCATCAGCGCGGTTCCCGAGGGCGCGTCAACCTTGTGGCGGTGGTGCATCTCGACGATTTCGACGTCGTAATCGGCATCGAGCGCCTGGGCGACCTGCTTGGTGAGCGCCATCAGTAGATTGACCCCAAGGCTCATATTGCCGGCCTTGACGATCACCGCATGCCGAGAGGCAGCCTCGATTTTTACTTCGTCCTCTTGCCCGAGACCCGTGGTGCCGAGCACGTGAACAATCCGCGCCTGGGCGGCCAGTCCGGCATATTCCACGCTCGCTTTGGGAGAGGTGAAGTCGAGGATCGCGTCGATTTCGGTGAATAGCTCTAGAGGGGCGTCGGTAACCGAAACGCCTATCTCACCGACACCAGCGAGTTCGCCCAAATCCTGGCCCACCGCGTCCGAGCCCTTGGCCTCGGTGCCGCCCGCCACCAGGCAGCCCGGCGTGTGGAACACCGCGCGCGTCAGCTCCCGGCCCATGCGCCCGGCAGCGCCCATGATCGCGATTCTGATGTCGGCCATGACAAATCCCTCAAACCAATTGTGAGCCCTATAGCAATCGGATAGGCGTGTGAATAGCTGGGTGGGCTGAAGGGGCTGGCGTCAGTTCCAGGCAAAGGCGATTTTGCGCAGCGTGGTCTTGTCGTAGGTCTCGGCGCCCTCGGAAATCGGCTGCCCGCCAAGGCTGAGATAGAAGTTGCAGGCAATCTCGTTGTCGGCGAGCGCCCAGACCACCAGCCCGCCGAGCCCCGCATCCTGGAGCGCGCTGCGCGCCGCCCGGAACAGCCGGGCGCCGAACCCCAGCCCCTGATAGACCGGGCTCACATAGATCTCGAAGATCTCGCCCTGATAAGGCGTATGGCGCATCCGGCTGCGGCCAAAGGTGGTGTAGCCCACCGCGTTGCCGTCATATTCCAGCACCAGCACCGGCGCGCGGCGCTTGATCGCGGATGCCCACCATTTGGCGCCCCGCCTTGTCACCATGCGTTCCAGATGGAGGTGGGGGATCACGCCGCGATAGGCCAACCGCCAGGCATCGGCATGGGCGCTGGCGAGCGCTTCGGCGTCTTCTTTGCGGGCCGACCTGATGGTGATGAGGTCCGTCGCCATGGGCCGATGATAACGCCGACGGCCCCCAAAACCTAGGGGTTCACTGGGCTGGATCCCGCAAATTCTCGCGCGGAGGCGTGGATTTCCGGCGCGTAGCCCGCCGCAATCACCTCAACCGCACTTGGCGGCGTGATGAGATCGGCGCTGCCCGATGCTGGGCGTGGGCGGGCGCGCCGATAGCCGCCCGGCGACCATTCCAGCAGCGCGTTGCCCAGCACCAGATTGGGGAGCCCATCGTGCATCACGAAGGCTCCGTCGGGCAGCCCGGCGAGGTTCGCGCGGTGCAGCCGTTTGCAGCGGTTCGGCATCAGGCGCTCGCCATGCATCAACTCGTCCATCTCGGCCACATAACCGCGGCGGTCGCGGCCGCGAATTTCGCCCCAGAGCCCGGCGTAACGGTTGAAGTCCGCCCGCCTGCACTCGAAGCAGGGCCGGTGGCCCGCGGCGAAGGCGGTGGCTTCGTCCAAAAAGAACAGTTCGGTGTAGCGCCGCGGCGTCATCACTTCGCGACTGCGGCCACGGAATTCAAGCACGCAGGCAATCCAGTGCTTGTTGACCCAGCGCTTTCCGGTAAGCCGCTTGGCCTCGTCATGCAGCGGGCCGCCGCGATTGCCCATAAACGTGCCGCGGGCGTCGCAAACGATGATCTCGCCCGTTGGGGTAACCCGGTTTTGCAGGGGCATGGGCTGATGATCCCAGCGCTACTTCGTGAAGGCCCGCATGTGGAAGTTCGCTTGCGGGCGCAGATACCCGTAGTCGCGGCCGAAGGGACAGGCATGGCGCACCAGGCAGCCGCGCTCGGCGCAGTCGTGATTGGCGTTCTCCCGTACGTAATCCCGGCAAATTTCGGCGTCGTAGCTGCTGGTCCGGGTCAGCGCGCCCGACGGGCAGGCATCGAGGCAGGGCTTGTCCGCGCAGGTTGGACACGGTCCGGCGCCGTCGTCGAGTAGCCCCGCTTGAAGTCCTTCGGCAAACAGCAAAGCGCCGCGAAACGCGAACCAGGGTCCGTAGCGGGGGTGCACCAGAACGCCCAGCGGCGATTGGCTCAAGGACCCGCACCGCAGCCCCCATTGCTGGAACGGCCAATAGGGCGGCCCGCCAAACGGAAACGCGGCCTCGGCGCCGTGGCGGCCGGCGATTTCGCCAACCACACGCTCGGTCCAGCGGTCGAGCGGGTGCTCGGGCATCGCGAATTCGGGCGACCTGGTGAAATGCTCCCAGATCGCGGGACCGGCGCTCCCCACCAGCAGCATCGTTACCGGGCGGGCGCCGTCGGTAAGATTCGGCACGGTCTGCTTGGCGTCCGGTTCAAAGCCGCCAATCAGCACCAGGCCGTTGGCTTCAAGGTCGGTATGGAGCTCGGGAATCGCCATCGATGCCGCTACGCGCTGTGAGTCAGGGCCGAAAGGCCTCGCAGCCGGTCGAGCGCCTGATCCGCGATTTTGCGCGTCAACTCGCCGGCGTCGATCTCGCGGGCCATTGCGCCCGCCTGGCCGGACCACAGGGGCGTGAAATCGGCCGATCCCTGCGCCTCGGCCGCCTTTCGGAGCGGCGCCAGCGCGTTTGCCGCGAGCGGAAAATCGGGCGTTTCTAGCGCCATCGGCCCCAGCTCCTGGACCGCGCGGTTGCTCAGGCCCCGGGCAGGGCGGCCGGTGAACACGTTGGTCAGCGCCGTATCCCCATCGCTGGAATCCCGGAGCGCTCCGCGATGCAGCTCGGAGATCGTCGATTGGGGTGTCAATAGATAGGCCGTGCCGATCTGCACGCCCGATGCGCCCAGCGCCATCGCCGCGGCCATGGCGCGGCCATCTGCAATGCCTCCGGTTGCGATCACCGGCAGGTCGATCGCGTCGACGATTTGGGGGACCAGGGCCATGGTGCCGACCTGGCCCGCAATGTCGGTCTCGAGGAACATGCCGCGATGACCGCCGGCTTCGACCCCTTGGGCGATCACCGCGTCGACGCCCGCATTGGCCAGAAAGCGTGCTTCCGCGACGGTCGTGGCGGATGCCAGCACGACCGCGCCAGTCTGCTTGACCCGCCCAAACAGCGCTGGCGCCGGCAAGCCAAAATGAAAGCTAACAATGCTTGGGCGCAGCTCCTCGACCAGGGCGCACATGGTCTCGTCGAAGGGCATCCGCGCGGTACCCGGCTTATCGGGCGGTTCGACGCCGAATTCGGCCATGAAGGGCGCAAGCCGCGCCCGCCAGGCCGCTTCTGTCTGGTCATTGTGCTCGGGCGGCCGATGGCAGAAAAAATTCAGATTGAACGGCCGATTGCTGGCCCGGCGAAGCTGTTTGACGGCCGCCCGAATGGCCTCTTCCCGCAACATCGCGCAAGGAATTGAGCCCAAGCCGCCCGCCTGGGCGACCGCGATGGCCAGCTCCGCGCCCTGGGCGCCCGCCATCGGCGCCTGCACGATCGGCAGCTCGGTTCCGATCAGATCGAGCAGGCGATTGGATGGCCAGTTGGTCTTTGCCATGGGTCGAGACCTGGAGCCCCTCACTTGCCCCGCTTGGCGCGCGCGGCCAGCGTCCGCAGGCGGAGCGCGTTGAGCCGGATAAAGCCCTCGGCGTCCGCCTGGTCATAGCCCTCGCCCTCCTCGAAGGTCACTAAATCCTCCGAATAGAGCGAGTTGGGGGACTTGCGGCCCGTTACGGTGGCGTTGCCCTTGTAGAGCTTGAGCCGGACGGTGCCTGTCACCTGCTCCTGGGACTTGTCGACGAGCGCCTGCAGCATCTCGCGCTCGGGCGCGAACCAGAAGCCGTAATAGACCAGTTCGGCGTAGCGGGGGCTGAGCTCGTCCTTGAGGTGCTGGGCCTCGCGGTCGACGGTGAGCGACTCCATCGCCCGGTGCGCGTGATACAGAATGGTACCGCCGGGGGTCTCATAGACGCCCCGCGATTTCATGCCGACGAACCGGTTCTCCACCAGATCGATCCGCCCGATGCCGTTGTCGCGGCCGAGATCATTGAGGGACGCCAACAACTTAGCGGGCGATAGTGCCTTGCCGTCCAGCGAGACCGGATCGCCCCGCTCGAAGCCGATTGCAACTGTCGTTGCTTTGTCTGGCGCGTTTTCGGGCGAAATCGTGCGCTGATAGACGTACTCCGGCGGCTCGGCCCACGGGTCCTCCAGCACCTTACCTTCCGAGGACGAGTGCAGCAGGTTGGCGTCCACCGAAAACGGCGCCTCGCCCTGTTTGTCCTTGGGCACCGGGATCTGGTGCTGTTCGGCAAAGGCGAGCAAATCTCCCCGCGAGGTGAAGTCCCATTCCCGCCAGGGCGCGATGATCCTGATATCGGGATCGATGGCGAGCGCGGCGAGTTCGAAGCGCACCTGGTCATTGCCCTTGCCGGTCGCGCCATGGGCGATCGCGTCGGCGCCGGTTTGGTGGGCAATCTCCACCAGCCGCTTGGCGATCAGGGGCCGCGCGATGGACGTGCCGAGCAGATAATTACCCTCATAGAGCGCGTTTGCCCGGAACATTGGGAAGACGTAATCAGCCACGAATGATTCGCGCAAATCTTCGACGAAAATCTCCGAAGCGCCCAGCAATTCCGCCGTTTTACGGGCGGGCCCAAGCTCCTCGCCCTGGCCGAGATCGGCCGTGAACGTCACCACCTGGGCGCCCAACGCCTGTTGGAGCCACTTCAATATGATCGAGGTGTCGAGCCCGCCCGAATAGGCGAGCACCACCTTCTTGACGTCCTTGGGTGCGGCCATGGTACGACCTTGGTATCAATGCTTGCGCGTCGCGGCGCACTATAGGTAGTTGCAATTAGCGCACAAGGCTTGCGCCTTGTGGTCGTTAGCGACGGGAAGGGGTCGTCCAATGCCATCGCTCGATTTCTGGTACGAATTCGGCTCCAGCTATTCCTATCCGGCGGCCATGCGGATCGACAAGCAGGCAGCGAAATCAGGCGTCGAAGTTAAGTGGCGGCCATTTCTGCTTGGCCCGATTATTGCGGCCCAGGGCATGACGGATTCGCCCTTCAACCTCTACCCGGTGAAAGGGAAATACATGGTGCGCGACCTGGAGCGAACCTGCGCCGCGCTCGACCTGCCCTTTTCCATGCCCGATCCGTTTCCCCAGAACGGTCTCTATGCCGCGCGGCTCGCCATAATTGGCGCCGATGAGGGCTGGGCCGCCGATTTCAGCCGCGCGGTCTACCTGGCGGAGTTCGGCGATGGCGCCAACATTTTCTCCAAGGAGCTGCTGGCCAATATCCTGTCGGATCTGGGGGTAGACGCATCCTCGTGTCTCAACGAGATCGAGAGCCCGGAGGCCAAAGAGCGGCTCAAGATTCAAACCGCCAAGGCCCAGGATTTGGGGATTTTTGGAGCGCCGAGCTTCATCGCCGGCGGTGAACTCTACTGGGGCAACGACCGGCTGGAGCAGGCGGTCGACCAGGCTGCCAAAGCCGGCTGACGGGATCGAACAATAGATGGATTTTCTGCCCTCGGCGGGTGTGCTTGCGAGTTTCGGGCTCGCGGCCGCGGTGCTCTCGATCACGCCCGGTCCCGATATGGCGCTGTTCCTGAGCAAGACGCTGGCCCAGGGCCGGCGCGCAGGCTTCGCTGCTCTGGCGGGTGCGTTTTCAGGTCTTCTGTTCCACACCCTGCTCGCGGCCTTCGGACTGTCGGCCCTGCTGCTGCAATCGGCCACTTGGTTCGGCGCCCTGAAGCTCGTGGGCGCTCTCTACCTGCTCTGGCTGGCGATCGACGCGATCTGGCATGGCGGCACGCCGCGTCTCGATGACGAAGACCGGTCGGGAGGCCTCCAGCCCGCAGCCGAAGTCTATCTCACCGGGCTCGGCGCAAATTTGCTGAACCCGAAAATCATCCTGTTTTTCGTGACCTTCCTGCCCCAGTTCGTCTCGCCCGACGATCCCCACGGCGTATCCAAGCTGCTGTTTCTGGGGGTTTATTTTATTGCCGTCGCCTTCCCGATCTGTGCCGCGATCATCCTGGGCGCGGAACGGATCACCGCGTGGTTGAAGCGCTCGCCCTATCTGACCCGGGGCCTCGATTGGCTGTTTGCCGGCGTATTCGCGAGCTTCGCGCTGCGGCTGCTGTTGGAGCGCGCGCGGGGGTAACGCAGGGGCTCAGCGGCCCGCATTGCGTCCGGCGATCAGCCAATACACCGCGCCTCCGAAAAAGCCGGCGGACGCAAAGATCGTCATGTAGTCGGAGGAGGGCACCGGCGCGCTGCCGCCCGAGGACGCCAGCAGAGGAATTGCGGCAAGCGCCAGTCCGCCCGCCACGACGTAGTAGAGGAACGAGCGGATCGCGAATATTTCGCCGATGACCGCCAGCACCAGGGCCGGCAATGCCGTGAGCGCGGGCGTCACCAGGCTTGCAAAGAACAGGATACCCAGGGGATCGGAAATCACGTCGATCATCGGATCTCCGGGGGCGGCTTCGCGCAGGGCCTTGCCGGTCCAGAACGTCCCCATCACGAACAGAGTCGAGACGGCGACGAACATGGCCACCACGAAGGCGAATAGCAGGACCAAGCCCCGAACCAGGATATTGCCCATCAGGCGCTTGCCGCGCCGGCTTCGGCGCGCCGCTTGGCGGCGGGTATCTTGATGCTGGCCGATTTCAACTGGCCGCAGGCCGCCATGATGTCGCGTCCGCGGGGCGCGCGCACCGGGCTCGCATAGCCGGCCCGGTTCACCACCTCGGCGAATTTCTCGATCTGCTCCCAGTCCGAGCACTCATAGGGCGCGCCCGGCCAGGGATTAAACGGGATCAGGTTGATCTTGGCTGGAATGCCGGCCAGCAGGCGAACCAGCGCCTTGGCTTCGGCAATCGAGTCATTGACGCCTTTCAGCATCACATATTCGAAGGTGATGCGCTTGGCGTTGCGCACGCTGGGATAGGTCCGGCAGGCCTCCAGCAATTCGGCAATCGGGTATTTGCGGTTGATGGGCACCAATTCGTCGCGCAGATCGTCCCGCACCGCGTGCAGCGAGATCGCCAGCATGGTGTCGGCTTCGGCTCCCCAGCGCGGGATCATCGGCACGATACCCGAGGTCGAGAGCGTGATCCGGCGCTTGGAGAACGACAAACCGTCGCCGTCGGCTGCAATCGCCATGGCGGCCTTGACGTTGTCGAAATTGTAAAGCGGCTCGCCCATGCCCATCAGAACGATATTGGTGATCTTGCGCTCGGAGCGCGGCAGGCCGGTCGGGTCGTGGGGCTCAGCGCCGGGCCATTCGCCGATCCGGTCCCGGGCAGTCAGGATCTGCCCCAGGATTTCTTCGGCCGTGAGATTGCGGACCAGGCGCTGGGTGCCGGTATGGCAGAACGGACAGGTAAGCGTGCAGCCGACCTGGCTGGATATGCAGAGCGTGCCCCTGGTTTCTTCTGGGATATAGACGGTCTCGGCTTCGGCAGGCTTGCCGCCATCTTGGCTGGAATCGAACCGAAGCAGCCATTTCCGCGTTCCATCGACGGAGACCTGCTCGGAGACGATCTCCGGGCGGGCAAGCGAATAGCTGTCGTCTAGCTGCTGGCGCAACTCCTTGGAAATCGTGGTCATGTCCGAGAACCGCGTCGCGCCGCGAACATAGAGCCAGTGCGAGACCTGGCTGGCGCGCATCTTGAGCGCCCGTTCGGGCACGCCCAGCCCGCGAAACGCGCCCTCCAACTCGCTTGCCCCAAGTCCGATCAAAGTCGGATGACTATTGGATGGCGAAGATTCGTTGAGGTTCATAGGTCACTCGGCGGATTTGGATCGCACGAAGCGCGCGCGTCCCCGGCGGGGCGGCGCACCCGAGGCGCCGCCACAAGTTCAGAGAGCCGAGCGGTCTAGCCGGAACACTCCGAATTGATCTTGTCCAGCGCCGCGGAGATGCCGTTCAAGGAGTAGCGGTCGGTGGTCAAGGTGCCCCGGGCGGAGCGGCCAGTAATGACCATGGTACTGCCGGTCTTCATTGCGTCGATTAGCCGCTGCTCGGTGTCGACGCTTTCGACGAAGGCGCCCTCATCCTTGGTGAACAGCTTGAATTTGTTGGTCCCGATCGTGACCTCGCTGGGCGTATTTGCCTTGAAAGGGTAGCCGATCTTGACGCTGATCTCGTTGCGGACCTTATCGCCCGGCCAGTGCGAGATGTAGAAATAGATCGGTCCCCGTTTCACGTTTTTCGGTTTGGTATCCTTCGGTTGTGAAATCGCGAAACAGACCTTGTTGGTCGGCGAGTCGCTGACATAGGCCGACCAGTCCGAAAAACGCGCGATGAATTTGCCGGTCTGCGCCTCGGCGGGCGTCGAAACGAACACCAACAAAACTAGAAATGGGGCCCAAAACCCACGCATCTTCTCAAACCCTCCAATTACTCTGTTCCAAAAATCATATCGCCTTCAAATTGCTTTGACCAGACGGTGCTCGCTTCCTCCGCGCAGTTCAGCGCTTGGTTCGACTGACCGGATCGCCATGGACGTGACCGGGCAGGTCTTCGCTGCTCCCGCCCTCGATCAAGGGACGGGGCGCGAAGCGGCCAAGGCTGCGCACCCGGTCATACATCACAATCGCTCCGGCGGTCGCCACATTGATGCAAAAGGCGGTTGGGATTTTGATCAAATAATGGCAACGCTCGACCAATTCGTCGGAAAGCCTGCCCCTCTCGGGGCCCATCACATAGGCCGCTTTCTGGGGATGATGAAAGCTCGGCAGATCTGTTGCCTCGTCCAGCAGTTCGACGCCGACCAGCTTGCACCCCTTGGGCAGTTGCATGTCGCCCGCCGTCTCCCAGCTGTAGAGCGGCAAGTGGTCGGGCGCCTTGGAGGTGTCGGAGACGGCTTCCCTTGCGCGGTAATCGGCGTCGATGGTGAAGACGAAACTGGCGCCGAAGGCGTGGGCCGAGCGCATCAGATTGCCGAGATTCATCGGCTTTGAGATGCGTTCGGCGCCGATCCCGAAATAACCGCGGCCCAAGCCCTTCCGCGTTCGTATCGCTGGTGCCTTGTCAGCTTTCATGTCGGTTCCGGGCGCGGTTTTTCAATCGGTCCCAATTGCGCCGTGCAAGGCGGCGTGGGGTGCGCTAGAAGCGTTGTCGCAGATTTGAGCGTGGAGGAGCATATGAGAGCGGCCCTGTGCAAGCAATTCGGCGGTCCCGAAGTCATCACGGTTGAGACCATCGAGGACCCGAAACCTGGTGACGACGAAGCCGTCATCAAGGTAAGCGCCGTGGCGTTGAACTTCCTCGACACGCTGATGATCCGGGGCAAGTATCAATACAAGATCGAACCGCCGTTTTCGCCGGGCGTTGAGGTCGCGGGCACCATCGCCGAGCTGGGATCGGGGGTCACCGGCTTCAGCGTCGGCGACCGGGTTCTGGCCTTCATTCGGATGAATGGCTGCCGCGAATTGGTGCTGACAAAAGCCTCCGAGCTGATTGCGCTGCCCGACGGCGTCGACGACAAGGCCGCGAGCTGCTTCACCGTCACCTATGGCACCGCGGTCCACGCGCTCGGGAACCGCGCCAAGCTGCAAGCCGGAGAGACGGTGGCAGTGCTGGGTGCATCGGGCGGGGCCGGGCTCGCGGCGGTCGAGATTGCGAAACTGATGGATGCCCGGGTTATCGCGGCGGCCTCATCGGCGGAAAAGCTGGAGGTCTGCAAGGCCCATGGTGCGGACGAAGTGATCAATTACAAGGACGAAGACCTGAAAGAACAACTAAAGGCGCTCACCGGCGGCAAGGGTGCGGACGTGATCTATGACTGCGTCGGCGGTCCCTATTCCGAGCCGGCGTTGAGGGCGACCGCCTGGGAGGGCCGGTTTCTGGTGGTTGGGTTCGCGGCCGGCGAAATTCCGAAAATCCCGCTGAATCTATTGCTGCTGAAGGGTTGCGCCATGGTTGGCGTTTTTTGGGGGGAGTTTGCCACCCGCGATCCAGCCGGACACCGCCGGAACATCGAGCAGGTGATCGAATGGTGCGCCTCCGGCAAGCTGAAGCCCCATATTGATGCGACCTACAGCCTAGACCAGACACGCGACGCGCTGGAGGCGATCGACCAGCGCCGGGCGACGGGCAAAGTTATCGTATTGCCTCAGACGGCCTGATCATCCGCGTCGGCGGGCGGCAGATCCTTGCCCAGCGCCTCGGCGGCGGCGGCCCGGTGGTGGGGTTTGATATGGGTGGCGAGCAGCCCCATTACGGCCGCGATAATGGCGGCGTCGTCGGTTAGTCCAATGCCTATCAGAAAGTCCGGGATCATGTCGGCGGGCATGATGAAATAGGCCAAGGCGCCTAGCAGGGTGCCGCGCACGCGGATCGGGGTGTTGGTGTCCATGGCGCAGTAATAGGCGGCGACGGCATCGTCGACGAAGGGGACCCGCCCGGCAAAGCGCGTGAGCTTCACCCAGAACTCGCCGCGGACCTTTTGCTCGCGGTCGGCGAAGGATTGATCCGGGTCCTGATCCTCAAAGGCCGCATAGAAGTCTTGACCGGCCTTGTCATTCGCGTTCATAGCTCTTGGCTCCTGCGCTGCTAGCGCCCCACTGATAGATAGGACGTTCGGCGAGGGCGAGCAAGTTGGAGTGGATTTGCCGATAGCGGACTTTGTGACCGGTTCAAGTTTGGGATAAAGAGCGTTAGTCATTGGTATTAAAGAAAAAAACGGGGGAGTTGGCTCATGAAATTGGGTAGCGATATGAGCGCGGTGATTACCGGCGGGGCCTCGGGGCTCGGCGCGGCCACGGCACGGGTTTTGAACGAAACGGGCGTCAAGATTGCGGTCTTCGATCTCGACGAGACCGGCGGCGAGAAGGTCGCATCCGAGACCGGCGGGGTATTCTGCAGCTGCGACGTGAGCGATCAGGCCAGTATCGAAAAGGCTCTGGAGAAGGCGCGCGCGGCGAACGGCCAGGAGCGCATTCTGGTGAACTGCGCCGGCATCGCCATGGGCGGACGGACAGCGCGCCGCAACAAGAAGACCGGCGACATAGAGCCCCACGATCTGAAGAGCTTCGCCAAGGTGATCAACATAAACCTGCTCGGCACCTTCAACATGATGGCGCTGTCGGCGGCGGGCATGATGACGCTGGATCCCGTTACGCCCGATGGTGGCCGCGGCGTGATGGTGAACACCGCCTCGGTGGCGGCCCAGGACGGACAGATCGGGCAAGCGGCCTATGCGGCCTCGAAGGGCGGCGTGATGTCGATGACGCTCCCCGTCGCCCGCGACCTATCGCGCGAGGGCATCCGGGTTGTGGCGATCCTACCGGGGCTCTTCAACACGCCCATGGTGGCGGCACTCCCCGATGACGTGCGCGAGGCACTGTCGGCCAGCGTGCCGTTCCCGGCGCGCTACGGCGAGCCAGACGAGTTCGGTGTCTTGGTGAAGCACATCGTCGAGAACGACATGCTGAATGGCGAGTGCATCAGGCTGGATGGCGCCATCCGGATGGCCCCGGCTTAGGCGATCCCGTCCATTTTTTTTGCGAGCTCTACGTCGTTCTGGGTCAATCCGCCCGCGTCATGGGTCGAAAGCGTGACCTCGACGCGGTTCCAGACATTGAACCATTCGGGGTGGTGGTTCATCTGCTCGGCGTAGAGTGCGGCCCGCGACATCCAGCCGAAGGCTTCGTTGAAATCCTTGAAGCTGAAGGTCTTCGTGATGGCGTCGCGGCCATCGACAAGCGACCAATCAGAAAGTTGCGACAGGGCCTTTTCGCGCTCGGCGCCGGTGAGTTTCTCCGCCATGATGGTTCTCCCGAATTGCTCGCTCTGGTCCGTTGTGCCACGGGCGCGCGGCATTGGAAATGGCCGAGCCGCCATTGAGCGGCCTGCCTCACGGCTCAAGCGGAAATGCCTCTTCCACCACGTAGGGACCGCCCCCCGACGACGCCCTCGCGGAAAACAGCACAAATTGCTGCACCTCGAAGGGCTCGCTGCTGAACGGGCTACGGGTTTGCAAATAATCCGCCACGGCGCCCGCCCTGGGGCCGCGTAGACGCGCCAGCGTTACGTGGGGCAGAAAATTGCGGGACTCGGGCTCCAGGCCGGCGGCCCGGGCTGCCCTCTCATGGGCCCGCTGCAGTCCGGTCAGCGGCTCGGATGTATCGATGCCTGCCCAAAGAGCGCGGGGCTTGCGGCCGCCGAAGCTGCCCAAGCCGTCGAACCGGAGCTCGAAGGCGGGGCTACGGATATCGGCGAGCTGATCGGCGAATTCGCGTGCCACCTGGTCGTCCACATCGCCGATGAACCGCAATGTGACGTGGTAGTTCTCGGGGTCGATCCAACGCGCGCCCGAGAGCCCTGAGCGCAGGGTTGCTAGCCGGTCACCCAAGCCTTTGGGGATCTCGATGCCGGAAAACAGCCTTGGCATTGCCCCTCCTCAACGAACCCCTCACGGACAGGGATTGGTGTAGGTGCGGTGGATCCCCTCGATGCCGTTTAGCACGTCCTCGCTGAGCTCGACGTCCATGGAGCCGATATCGGTTTCAAGCTGCGCCATGCTGGTCGCCCCGATAATGCTGGAGGTCACGAACGGCCTTGTGGTGACGAATTGTATCGCCATTTGGGCCGGATCGAGCGCGTGTTCTTCCGCCAACGCGACATAGGCCCCAATCGCCTGTTCGGCCGTCGGTGTCTCATAGCGCTTGATGCGTTCGAACAGCACCTTGCGCGAGCCGGGTGGCTGCGCGCCGTTCAGATACTTGCCGGTCAGCGTGCCCTGGCCGAGCGGCGAGTAGGCCAGCAGGCCGATATTTTCCCGATAGCTGATTTCGGAGAGATCGATCTCGAAGGCCCGGTTCACTAGATTGAAGGCGTTTTGGATCGAGGCCACTCGGGGCAAGCCGTTGGACTTGGCGGCCTCCAGGTAGCTCATAGTGCCCCAGGCGGTCTCGTTGGAAATGCCCACATGGCGCACCTTGCCCTGCTCGATCAGCTTGGCCAGCACGCCGAGGGTTTCCTCGATCGGGTGATGCTCGGTGTCGTCGTGCTCATATTCGAGGCCGCCGAACAGCCGCATCGGGCGATCGGGCCAGTGCAGCTGATAGAGATCGATATAGTCGGTGCGCAGCCGCTTCAGGCTCTTGTTCACCGCTTCGTTGATCTGTTCGGGCGAGAGCCGGCAGATGCCGCCATTGTCGCGAAACCAGTCGGATTTCGAGCGGCCATTCACCTTGGTGGCGATAATCACCTTGTCGCGGTTGTTCCGCGCGGCGAACCAGCTCCCGATATATTCTTCCGTGCGCCCTTGGGTCTCGGCCTTTGGCGGGATCGGATAGAGTTCTGCCGCGTCGAAGAAATTGACGCCCTTATCGGCGGCGTAGTCCATTTGCTGATGGGCTTCGGCTTCGGTGTTCTGCTCGCCCCAGGTCATGGTGCCGAGGCATATGGCGCTGACATCGAGGCCGGTATGGCCGAGTTTTCGGTATTCCATGCAGGTCGAATCCCTCAAGACGCGAAATCGGGCGCTTTCTAACAGAAACCAGACGAATTCCAATGCCCTAGCGGTTGATCGGGCAGCGGGCCCCAAAGGTCAATTGTGCGCTATGCAATCTTGCGCCAAGGCTATGGACCCCTGATATCCATCTATGACGCCCGGGGGTTCGCACATTGGACCATATGGCGGTGTCCAGATTTTCATGACACTGTCGATATCATCGGGACTTATGCGATTCAGCTGGTTTAGACGCTGGATCGCTTGGAGCTAACAGGAGGCCTGCTCTGTGGGCGAAGAGGCCAAAGCGGCGCCCGAAACACTGATGGCGAAGGCTGTGGGCCTGCTGAAGAGCGCGGGCATCCGGGTCGCGCTCTTGGTGGTTTTGGCGGCCGCGGTCGGGTTCGGGGTCTGGCTGTGGGCCGGCCAAGACGGATTGCCCGACGGCATCGTCTCGAGCAATGGCCGGATCGAAGCCGACGAGGTCGACATTTCCGCCAAATATGCGGGGCGCGTGCGCGAGATTCTGGCCAAGGAAGGCGACCTGGTGCAGCCCGGAGAGGTGCTGGCCAAAATGGACACCGCCGAACTGGAGGCCAGACTCGATAAGGCCGAGGTCGAAGTTTCGCGTTTCGAGAGCGAGGTGAACGAATCCGAGGCCACCATCACGCAACGCGAGGCCGAGCTCAGGCTTGCCAAGCAGGAGCTCGATCGGACCTTGACGCTGGTGCGCAAGGGTCACGTCTCGGTGCGGGTCGGCGATGAGCGCCAGAGCCAGCACGACACGGCCACCG
>Ga0315336_1002129_pt1 | contig 32273 bp, 32 predicted proteins | sample ASW5metaG_FD_204512 | JGI IMG/M metagenome (GOLD analysis project Ga0315336, IMG submission 204512) | Ammonia-oxidizing marine archaeal communities from Monterey Bay, California, United States - ASW #5 | ecosystem: Environmental > Aquatic > Marine > Intertidal zone | place: USA: California...
CTCGTCGAAGTCGTCGGCGTGTATGCCGAGATGTAGGAAGCCTTCGGCCACGTCGGCGGGGGTCTCGCCGATCCGCTTGGCCAGCTCGCGCAAGGAATAGGTGTCGCCTCGCCCCAAGACGACATCAGACGCCATCGCTGCTGCATCGGTGAGGGCGGCGGGAACATCGGCCTCGGCGACGCCGAGCTCACCGAGGATCTCGGCGATCTGGTGCCACTCATCTGGCCGGTCGACGCTGTTCACGAACGGGAACGGTAGTCGCTCCGAGATGCTCCAGCGGCATGCGCAACCAACAGAAACCCGCTGTCATTCCGATTTGGTCCGTGAATTGTGACCGGGAACCGGGGAGCGCCTCCTGGTCGTTGACGATCCGTCGACTCGGCGACCGCTGAGTGGCGAAACCTGTTTCCTGGAAGGAACCAAGAATGCGACGAACCCCCCGAATAGTTGCGGGAGCCTTGGCGCTTACGCTGCTTGCCGCCGCCTGTGGCGACGACGACCCCGTCGCCGAGGTCGACCCGAGCCAGATCGCGGATGACGACATGGCCGATGATGACATGGCCGATGACGACATGGCGGATGACGACATGGCCGATGATGACATGGCCGACGATGACATGGCGGACGATGACATGGCCGACGGACCACACACCTTCCGTGTGACGCTCACCAACACCTCGGGCGAATTCGCGATCGCGGCCAGCGGCGCCCAAGCAGTTGCGATCGACGCTACAGAGCCCGGACCGGCCCTTCCGGGTAGCGGCTATGAGTTCACTGTTCCACGCTCGGCGTCGAATCTGAGCTTCGCGACAATGTTCGTGCAGACCAACGATTGGTTCTGGTCGGCCGGTCCGTCGGGCCTTGCGCTCGTGGATGCCGACGGCAATGCCGTGAGCGGCGATGTCACCGATCAGGTCAGTCTCTGGGATGCGGGGACCGAAGCCGACCAGACGCCGGGCGAGGGCGCCGACCAGGCACCGCGCCAGACCGGTCCTGATACCGGTGACGCGGATGCCGACAGCACCGTCCGAGCCGTCGACGGGTTCGACGCAGCCAACTACCTGGCAGTCACACTCACACCCAATGACGACGGTTCGACCACTGTGCGCGTCGACAACATCAGCGGCGATGCCAGCGTGCCTGGCCCGATTGCGCCGGTTGCTTGGGCCGTGCACGGTGCTGACGCGACGTTCTTCACTCCCGGCGAGGCCGCTCCTGCGGGCTTCGAGATGCTGGCCGAAGACGGCGGGCCCTCGGGTGTCGTGGAGGCGCTCGCCCCGGTGACCGGCACGGCAACTCCGTTTGCGCCGGTTGCGTGGGCCGTGGCCGACAGTTCAGAGGTGTTGTTCTCACGAGGTGGGACGGCGTCTGCCGGCCTCGAGATGCTCGCCGAAGACGGCGGGCCCGGCGGTCTGGTGGAGGAACTCCAGGCTGCGGGCTACGAGAACTCGGGCGCCGCAACCAACCCCGATGGTGGCGATGAAGCCGGCCCGGCTGCCCCGGGAAGCACCTACAGCTTCGAGTTCACCGCTGACGGTGGCTATCTGAACTTGGCGACAATGTTCGTCCAGTCCAATGACTGGTTTGCTTCGCTTGTCGACTTCCCGCTGTACACCGACGGAGCAGCAGCCTCGGGCGACATCACCGACCAACTGCGTCTCTACGATGCCGGTACCGAGACGGATCAGGCCATCGGCGCCGGCCCTGACCAGGCACCTCGCCAGGCCGGACCCGACACCGGAGCGGTCGATGCCGACACGGAAATCCGTGGCCTCGACACCGAACTCGGTGGCCACCTCACCCTCACCATCGAGGTGGTGAGCTGATCTTCCCGGCCGGGACCGCTCACGAAGAGCGTCTCCCCGCCGACACGAAGAGCACAACCCCTCCAGGTTGACTGCGCCGCCGGAACCCGACTAGTCGGGCCGGCGGCGCATCGCGTGTCAGGCTTGCCTGATGCGGCGATTCCATGGATTCGACACCGACAGCGACAGGTGGAAGGAATTCGAGTTTCGCGACGGCGACATTGTGATCTCCTCGCCGATGAAGGCGGGCACGACCTGGACGCAGATGATTTGTGCGCTGCTCATCTTCCAGACGGCTGATCTTCCTGCGCCCCTAGGGCTTCTCTCGCCGTGGCTCGACATGCAGACGCGACCGCTCGACGAGGTTCTGGGTGACCTCGACGCTCAGACACATCGTCGCTTCATCAAGACGCACACTCCACTCGACTGCATCGCCATCCCTGATGGTGTGACGGTCGTCGGTGTAGGCCGCCATCCCCTCGACCTCGCGAGGTCTGCGGCCCGTCACTCCGCCAATATCAGCTTCGAGCGGGCGTTGGAGCTGGTCAGCGACGTGATCGGCGAGGAGGAGACCATCAATCTTCTGGTGGGAAGACCGGTGCCGGAGCAGGACGCAATCGGCCGGATCCGGTTCTTTCTCGAGGAGGACCATCCGGGCGACGTCGCGCTCACGCTCGGCGGGGTGCTCGATCACTACCGGGGCTACTCGACGAGCGAAGCGACGGTCGTTCGCCTTCACTACTCGGACCTGATGATCGACCGCGAGCGAGAAATGCGACGCCTCGCCGCGGCGCTCGTCATCGATGTGCCCGAGGCGAGCTGGCCGGCGCTGGTGGATGCGGCGGAGTTCACTGCGATGAAGCAGCGAGCGGAGCAGCTCGTACCGGATGCGGGCTTGGGACTGATCGTCGACGCAGAGGCCTTCTTCGCCGTGGCTGGTGAAGGCGAGTGGCGAGACACGGTCCCCGAGGAGCTGGCCGATCGATTCGCTGAACGTCTGCGCGAGCTCGACCCCGGCGGCGAGATCGCCGATTGGGCTCAGCATGGGCTGTACTCATCAACATGACCTGGGACATCGAAGGTAAACGAGTTCTCATCACCGGGGGAACGACGGGTATCGGTCGGGGGACTGTGCAGTCCCTGGCGGAACGAGGCGCAGAGGTGATATTCACGGCCCGCAACCCTGAGCAGGGCGACGAGATCGTCGCCGAGGTCACGGCCTCCACCGGCAACGAGTCGGTGTCGCATCGGCGCCTCGACCTCGACGACCTGGCCGCGGTCAGGTCGTTCGCCCAGTCATTTCGGCAAGACTTTGATCGGCTCGATGTACTCATCAACAACGCCGGCGTAGTCGTGACCGAACGTCGTGAGAGCGTCGACAGCCACGAGTTCACGTTTGCGGTGAATCATCTGGGCCACTTCGAACTCGTCAACGGTCTGTTGCCCTTGCTCGAAGCGTCGGCGCCGGCACGAATCGTCATTGTTGCGAGCGACGCCCACCGGTTCAGCAAGGGACTCGACTTCGACGATCTCCAGTCGGCGAGCGGCCGCTTCGGAGCGCTCCGCGGCATGTCCGTGTACTCGAAGTCGAAGCTGGCCAACATGCTCCACACCCGTGAACTTGCGAGACGGCTTGATCCCAGTCGAGTCACAGCCAACTGCCTTCATCCCGGCGCGGTCAGAACTCGGCTGGGACGCGACAGTGAGGGGACTCGCCTCAGTGAAGCGGTCTGGCCGGTGGTCAGTCGGTTCTTCCTCACGCCCGAAAAGGGTGCAGCCACGTCGGTGTGGGCGGCGACGAACCCCGATCTCGATGGCGTGACGGGCGAGTACTTCGCGAAGTCGAAGATCGCGAAGCCCAGGAAGTCGGCGCTCGACGACGTCGCGGCCGCCCGCCTGTGGGCCGTGTCCGAGGAATTGGTGAAGCCATGAGCCGAGTGTTGGTGACAGGAGCGACCGGCAGAGTCGCAGGCGTCGTTGCGCGCGAGTTGGCGAAGGCGCACGATGTCGTCGCCATCGCTCGGTTCTCCGACCCGTCGGCCCGTGAGCGGCTCGAGGCACTCGGCGTCGAATGTGTCACCGCCGACATGGCCGCTGACCTCGCCGCCGTTCCGGACGACGCAGAAATCCTGCTCAACTTTGCGGTCTCGTTCTCGGGCAACTGGGACGCCGCACTCGCAGTAAACGCGGAAGCGCTCGGTCATCTCGTCGATCGCCTCCCTCGATTGGAACGCATGCTGCACTGCTCGTCCATGGGGGTCTACGCGGCATCGACCGAGATCCACGGCGAGAGCGACGCCCTCGGCGATTCCAACGAGAAGATGATGCCCACCTACAGCATCAGCAAGATCGCCGGTGAGGTGATGGCGAAGTACCTGGCGCAGTCACGAGGTCTCCCGACAACGATCGCCCGCCTCGCGAGTCCCTATGGGAATCATGGCGGATTCCCGTGGTTTCATCTGATGCCGATACTCGCCGGCGAGCCCGTGACGCTTCACACGACAACGCCGTGCCTCTACAACTTGATTCACGAAGATGACCTCGTCGACAGCCTGCCGATGCTGCTCGATGCGGCGGCGGTACCCGCGACGGTGCTCAACTGGGGTGACCCGGTGGCAACGAGCGCCGAGGATTGGTGCGAGGAACTCGGGCGGCTCGTCGGCCGTGACGTAGTGATCGAGCGAAGCGAGCACGCCCCTCCTCCCGGCTATGTCGACGTCAGCAAGCTGACCGCGCTCGGCTATGAAGCTCAGGTCGAGTGGCGAGAGGGAATGCGGCGGATGGTGGAGCACCTGCACCCAGACGAATACGTCGGGTGATCAGTTCGCAAGCGAGGCCAAGACCGCCGCGGCGAGGTCGTTGGCCAACACGCCCTCGTATCCCTGGATGCCGCTCGGTGGTCCGATGCGCACCACCACGAGTCGCTCGTCGGGGATGACCATCGAGAACTGCGCCCCGAGCCCGTTGGCGCCGAAGGCATTCAACGGGAGGTCCGGCCAGTACGGCTGTGACCGATCGAGGCGAGGATCAGTGTGGTCCCAGGTATTGGCCGGGGCGTTGGCCCAGAAGAGGTAGCCGTAGGCCCGGTTCAGATCAGTGCGACCCGACGTGGCCTCGGCCATGAACGCGGTGTCGATGATCTGTTCGTCACCCCATTGGCCTCCTTGCAAGGCCAACGCACCGAACCGGGCGAGGTCGAGGCAGCCGGCCTGCAGGCCTGCGAAGAGCGGGATATTGCCCGCGGTGTCGCGCCGGAACGAGACCGACATGCCGAGCGGAGAGAACAAGTGTTCCTCGGCGAAGTCGGCCGGGTCGTCGCCAGTTGCTCGCTCGAGGATCTCGTCGAGCGTCTGGATGGCTGACTGGTTGTAGAACCACGCGGTGTCCGGGTCGACCTGCTGGGCGAGGTCGATCGAGTGCTGCGTCATGTCCGCCTTGCCGCCGAGCTCGAACAGATCGGGACCGGCGTCGTAGAAACGACCCGAGGTGTTCTGGAGGATCTGCCTGATGGTCACCGAGGCGGAGTCGGTGTCGTCCCACTCGGCGAGGTAGGTACTCGCGGGCTCAGTGATGTCGAGCGCGCCCATCGTCTGCGCGGCGCCGACGATGGCGGCAGTGACCGATTTGGTGACACTGAAGACTTCATGGTCGACGTCGGGCCCGCTGGCGGGCGAGTACTGCTCATGAATCAAGTGTCCGTCGCGGAGGACCACGAAGCAGTGTGAATCGACGGCTTCGGCGATCGAGATCGCTTGGTCGAATCGGGCAGCGTCGAATCCGGCATCGGCCAACGATGTCCTGATCCATATGTTGGGATCTGGCGGAGGGATCGTGTCCGGTGCGACGGTAGTGGGGACCGTGGTCGAGACGCCCGTGGTGGGAGGCGTCGAGGACGATGACGTGGCCCCGGTCTCGTCCGGCGGCTCTGCGCCGCTACAGGCCGCGGCGATCACCGCGAGAAGGAGGAAGGAGCTGAGGCGTCGCACCGCTTCAGTTGATCGGTCGATTCGCCCCAGAGCAACTCCTGCGTGGCAGGGTGTCGACGCACACGCGATCAGGAGAACGTAATGACGGAGATCAACGGACAGGTCGATGAGGGCTTCGGCGCCGTAGCCGACGCATTTGCGGCGAACTTCGCCGAACACGGCGACATCGGTGCCGGCTTCTGTCTCTACGTCGACGGCAAACCGGTGGTCGATCTCACCGGCGGCGTTGCCGATCAGTCGACGGGGCGCGGTTACGACGCCAACACGCTGCAGCTGGTCTTTTCGACTACGAAGGGTGCCGCCGCGATCTGTGCGGCGATCCTGTACGAACGAGGCGAGCTGGACTACGACGCACCGGTGGCGCAGTACTGGCCCGAGTTCGCCGCTGCCGGCAAAGATGAGATGACGGTCGGCTGGATGATGAGCCACCGCGGCGGCCTCGCCACCGTCGACCAAGCGCCCCCTCTTGCCGAGGTTCTCGCCATCGACCCGATCGTCGAGGCGCTCGCTGCCCAAGCCCCGCTCTGGGAGCAGGACGGAAGCCACGGCTATCACGCACTCACCTACGGCTGGCTGGTCGGCGAGGTCGTTCGCCGGATCAGCGGCCAACGCATCGGCGCGTTCTTCCAAGAGAATGTCGCGCAGCCGCTGGGCCTCGACTTCTGGATCGGCTTGCCGGAGGAAAACGAAGCTCGCGTCGCGCCGCTCCTGTCGTCGCCGCCGCCGAGCGACCCCGCGGTCCTCGAGTTGATGCTGGCGGTGATGGGCCCCGGCACCCTCGGAGGACGCGCCCTCAGCCTCAACGAGACGTTCGCCCTGGCCGGTGAGGAGAACCTCTTCAATACCCGCGACGTTCACGCGTCGGAGATCCCGGCCGCCAACGGCATCACCAACGCCGCATCGCTTGCGAAAATGTATGCCGCCACGATCGGTGAGGTCGACGGTGTCCAGTTGATCAACGACACCACTCGCACCACGGCGACCGCTCCGGTCACCAGCGGTAGCGACAAATGCCTGGTCATGGAGACGAAGTTCGGCATGGGGTTCATGACCCACGATGGTGTGTTGCCGCTCACCGGCACGAAAGCCTACGGCCATGCGGGCGCGGGCGGCTCGATCGGTTTCGCCGATCCGGATCTGGGTATCGGCTACGGCTATGTGATGAACCAGATGAGTGGTTCGCTCGTGGGGGACCCTCGCACCGGTGGCCTCACGGCCGCGGTGAAGAGCTGCCTGAGCTGAGCGTTAATCGCTCTTCTGGGTGCCGACCTTCAGATCCTTGAACGGCACGCCCTTGTCGACGCTGATGTCGCGGGGGAGTCCCAGCACACGGTCGCCGATGATGTTCTTCTGGATCTCGTTGGTGCCACCGGCGATGCCGCCCTGCAGACCGGTCAGGGCCGCACGGGCCCAACCGCCACCGGAGGTGTCTTCCCATGCAACGCCGCTGGCTCCGACAATCTCCATGGAGACATCGCGCACGTAGTTCATGATGTTGGTGCTGGAGAGCTTGCCGATCGAGCCGCCAGGGCCGGGGGTCTTTCCCGCCTGCATCTCGGCACGAGTGCGCATCGAGACGATCGACTGGCAGGTCTCCATGATGTAGATACGCATCAGCTTCTGACGCAAGGTCGGGTCGTCGATGAGGCCACGCTTCTTGGCTTCCTCGATGAGTCCGTCAGCTCGTTCGTGCTGAACGCCGGCCGTCGCGCCGGCACCGATGGCGACCCGTTCGTACATGAGCATGGCCGTCGCCATGTTCCACCCGTTGTGCAGCTCACCGATGAGGTTCTCCGCCGGGATGCTCAGGTCGGTGAAGAAGACCTCGTTGAAGTGACTGCCGCCATCGATCTGATGGATGGGTCGCACCTCGACACCGGGGGCGTCCATCGGCACAACGAACATCGAGATGCCCGCGTGCTTCGCGACCTCTGGATCGGTGCGCGCGATCACAACGCCGTAGTCGCTCACATGGGCAAGTGTGGTCCACACCTTCTGGCCGTTGATCACCCAGGTGTCTCCGTCGCGTTCGGCCTTGGTCTGCAGGCTGGCGACATCGGAACCGGCGCCCGGCTCGGAGAACATCTGGCACCAGATCTTGTCGCCACGAATGTTGTCCTTCAGGTACGACGATTTCTGATCGTCGGTGCCGTACTCGGCGAGCATCGGGAGGCACATGCCGTGCGAGATCGTGAACTCGAAGGTCATATTCGGGAAGTGGGCGTATTCCTCGCGCCAGATCTTCTCGTGGGCCTTGTCGAGTCCCTGGCCGCCGTATTCGGTCGGGTAGGTGAGGCCGGCGAGGCCTGCATCGAAGAGCGCGTTCTGGAAGGTTCGACCTGCCTCGAGTCGCTTCGAACCGCCGGAGTCGGCGTCGCCGCCGAGGTTCATGCCAACCGCATGCTCCTCGAGAAAGGCGCGGCAGCGCGCACGAAATTCGGCTTCGTCAGGGGCTTCAGACATTCCATCTCCAGGAAGTAAGCGATCGTTCACAAGCTACCGGCGCTGCGTCCCGAGTAGCGAGTCCGAGAGCGACGTCGTTCAATCGTGAAAGACTCGAGCAAACCAAGAAGGAGGTCTCCACTATGGAGAACGTATTTCTGATCGGCCGGATCGTGTTCGCGGTCATGTTTGTTGGCAGCGGCGTCGGCCATCTGATGAAAACCGAGGAATCGGCCGCCTACGCCAAGTCGAAGGGACTCGCGAACGCCACCCTGATGGTGCAGATCAGCGGCGCCGCGTTTCTGGCCGGCGGCCTCGGTATCGCGCTCGGCATCTTCACCGACCTCGCGTTCCTGCTCACGGGCGTATTGGTGATGATCATCGCCGTCATGTTCCACCCGTTCTGGAAGATGGAAGGAGAGGAGCAGGCGGCCGAGATGCCGAACTTCATGAAGAACCTGACGATCTTCGGGGCGTGCCTGATGGGTTTTGCCTTCTACGCAACCGAGGGCACCGACTTCCAGCAAGTCATCGGGCCGATATTCGAATTTGACTGGTGACTCGGAGCGGTCTGGCGTCAGACCGGCAGGTCGGGCGTCGGGCTGTGGCGCCACCAATTGAGCACTTCGCGCCGCGTCACGAAGCCGATCGGCTCGTAGGGGTTGGGCACGAGGCCGTCGTCCACGAGGATCTGTAGTTCGCCCTTGCTGGCGCCGAGAAGATCGGTGTCGATGCCGCAGGTGATGCCGTCGGGATCAACGCCGAACAATGCGGCCGCGTTGAGGCCGAAGACCTTCGCCTTCACCTCGGTCGTGAGTTCCGGATAGGCGTATTCAGCCTGGAACGCGTCGGTGATCTGAAACGTCCGGAAAGCCTCGATCTGGCGCTGCGGCGAGCCGAGCCAAATGCCGTCGGTTCCCCACATCACTCGGTCCTCGCCTATTCGAGTGAGGAGCTTCCCCATCACGTGGGCGGCCTCCGTGGGATTGTTCATGACCTCGCGCCATGTGGTGCCCAACTCGCACCAGACGTTGCCGTTGGCCGGGATGCCGTGGTCGTCCATCGCCTTCACGAGCGAGTTCACGCCGGTCGCCGCTGCATCGGGGTTGTAGGCCCGTTCGGTGGTCTGGATCTCGTAGGCCGAGTGGTAGACGACGAAGTTCATGTCGGGAAACTGGGCCGCGACCGCACAGATGTCGTCGGGACCGTTGAAGCGCCGGTCGAACTCCTGGAGTGGCAGGCCTTTGTGGGCGCAGAGGGTGTTCACGCCGAGGCTCTGTGCGTGTTCGATGACGGGGAGTCCGATGGCCGGGTCGGCAAGCGAGAAGCCTTGGTTGTCGGGACCCCATGCGGTGTACACCTTGAACGCGGCCACCTTGCCGGTCTCGGCGGTGAGCGTCATGTCGTCGAGACGGGTCGACAGTTCGCCGAAGTTGGGAGCGATCACATCGTGGATCAGCACCCGTTGCTGGCCGGCCACGGTGATCGCATCCATGAGGTCGGCGGTGCCGACCTTGGCGTCCCAGGGGAGTGGCGCATCGAGTGGACCGGAATTGGGAACATCGGTGAGCAGCGCAAACGTGGTGTCGGAGCCCAGAAACATGTTGGTGATGTAGGCCACCCGGTTGAGGCACTCGAGGCGGTCGCCGTCGCCGCATCCGGAGGGGACGAGGTTGCCGATCATGCTCTCGATGCGGTTCGCGTTGTCGCGCCACACTCCTTCGGGCATCACGTGGTGAGTGTGGATGTCGAAGATGAACTCGCCCTGGTCGCCGAGTTCGATCTCGCACGCTTCCTCGTCTTCGGGGTCGGGCACGACGAACTCGCCGCCCGGGTCACCGAGTGTCGTGGTGGTCGTGGTCGATGTGGTCGTTGTCGACGTGGTGGACGTGGTGGTGGAACTCGTCGTGGTCGTCGGCGCGACCGCCTCGTCACCGCTCGCGCAGGCATTGAGGACGGTCAGCGAAGCGGCCATTGCTCCTGATGTGGTGAGAAACCGGCGTCGATCGATGCCCCGACGGGCGGCGGTGGAGGCCAGTGTGTCGAGCATCAGCTGTGTCATGTCGCGCTGACGTCGCGAGGCCGGCGGCGGAACGAACTCGCCGTTCGACAGAGTGGTGGGCCAGACGGGAAGCGCGGCGCGGCGATCGGGTTGGCGGTCTCGAGCTCGGCGCCATTGGCTCGTCATGGGCCGAGGCTAGGCCACCTTGGCCGAGGGGTTCAGGCAGTCGGGTGCCGCGATCTACGCTGCGGCGGTGACTGTCTCGCCCCGCGCGCTCCTCGAACGACGGTCGGCGCCTCTCGTCGTTTTCGGTGGACTCGTTGCCCTGCTTCGCCTGCCGAGCTTCGTCGGGCAGCTCTTCGACCCGGACGAGGCGGCGGTGTCCGCCCAGGCGATCGGACTCTGGCGCGGCGGTGAGATGTATGTGGACGGCATCGACCGCAAGCCTCCGTTGGCCCCGTTTGTCTACGAATGGTCACACCAGCTGACCGGCAACACCGACCTCCGCCCACTCCACGTTCTCGCCGCACTGCTGCTTGTCGGCGCCGCCGTATTGGTGGCACGGGAAGCTCGCCGCATCGCAGGGCGCCAAGCCATGTGGTGGGGCGGCGCTCTGATGCTGACTGGTGCGTTGGCCATGGTGCCGGTCGATGCGCAGGCGGCGAACTACAGCCACCTCGCGATGCCGTTCGGTGTGGCGGCGATGGTGGCGGCGCGGCGGGGCACCGATCGCGCCGCGTTGCTCACCGGGTTGGCGTTGTCGATTGCCACACTCACCCGCCAGACATGGGCCATCGGCGTGATTCCGGCGGCGTTCGCGCTGTGGCGGTGCGGCGACTGGCCGCGCCACTGGCCGATCGCCTTCGTCGGCGGGCTGATCCCGATCGGCCTCGTGGCGCTCGCTGTTCCCTGGGACGACTTTGTCTATTGGTCCTTCGAGAGCAACGGCAGCTTCGTTCTCGACGGTGCAGATCCGGCGACGATCATCGGTCGGGGAGCGGTGAGCGCGGGCGTGTTCGTGGCCTTTCATCTCGTGGCGGTCTGGTTCACCGGTCGCTCATCGTGGCGCCATCAACCCGATCTCTGGCTGTGGCTGGCGACCGGGCTGGTCGCTGTCGCCGCGGGCTATCGCTTCTACGGCCACTACTGGATGCAGGTCGTGCCGCCGCTCGCCCTGATTGCGGCCGACGAACTCCGCACTCGGGGAAGCGCAGTGCAACGACGATCGACGTGGCTCGTCGCGGCAACGGCCGCGGTCGCGTTGGTTCTCGCCTGGACGCCCTCGACGGTGCGTGATCTGCCCGACCCGAGCCCGCTGGCCGAGTTCGTCTCGGAGCACACCAGCCAGGACGACACCGTGCTGATCTGGGGCAACTTCCCCGAGGTCTACTGGGAAGCCGAACGCGCACCCGCGGCCGGCTTCGTGAGTATGGACTTCGTCACGGGCCGATCCGGGGCGCGCGAGAACGGGCCACACACGATTCCCGACGCCGCAGACCGGGGCTACCCCCATCTGTTGGCGTCGATCCGTGAGCAGGCGCCCGCAGTGATCATCGATACGCAGCCGAGTCAGTTCCGTGAATACGGCGACTACCCGATTTCGTTGTTTCCCGAGCTCGAGGCATTCATCGCCGAACGCTACGGCGAGCCGATGCTCGTCGACGGGTTCACGGTGTACGTGCTGCTCTCAGCCTGAGGTCGCCTCAGCCTTGGAGGGAGATCGCCACGCCGAGCATGCCGAAGAACGCTGCCGCCTTCTCCGCGCCCTCGAGGACCTCGACGTGGTTGGCCAGGAAGTCCTCCGGCGGAATCAGGCCTTCGCCGACGTCGAGGAACGCCTCGTAGCCGGTCTGGAACACGACGTCGGGCGACGGCGACGTGTCGCCGTGACGAACATCGACCGCTGTCGCGGTGGAGACGATAGTGAGGACGTCGTCATCGACCTGTAGCCGGACGGTGAGGTCGGGTCGGTCGGGAACTGCTTCGAGGATGATTCTGAGCGGCAGGGCGAGGGTCCGGAGATTTCCCCGGTTCTCGAGGGTCGAGATCGCGGTCGAGACCGCTGCCGAAACGAGCCAGCTCCCAAAGGATTCGGTCCGTGTTGCGCCCGAGATCGGTGAGTTCATAGGCAGCGCCACCCGTGGGCTTCTGGACGAGGCCGAAGTCGGTCAGCTCGCTGAGGCGAGTGCTCAGCAGGTTCGTGGCGATGCCGAGGCCCTCGTGCAGCTCCGGCTTCGGAACGGGTGCCATCGCCCTCGACCTCGCGGTCGACGGGCTACTCGGTCAGGCCTCGTGGGAGTGGCTTGCCGGCCGGTCACAGCCACGGTGTGTCCACGCCCGAGGCGAATAGCGCCATGACTTCGTTGGGATCAGCGCAGTTGTCCACGAACCCATATTCGAGCCAGGCCCAGCAGGGTGCCTCCCAGAATGCCCATAGGGCGTGGCGCCCAGTGGGCAGGCCCTCGTGGAATTCGTGCACGAACCATTCGCAGGTCACCGCCTCTCCCGACCGGTATGTCGGACCACACTTCTCGGTCGTGCCTCGCAACACGTAGTCAGATGTGTAACGAAAGGTGGAGCCCCGATTCGCAGGGTCGTCCGCGGGATCGGCCCATTCGTAGACGTAGAGCACGACGTCGAACTCGTCGCCGAGCGGTTCCCGGCCCTCGTTGATGAATCCGTGTCGCACGTGGAACGGTTGGCCGCCGCGTGGAAGGACCGGCCGAAGGGACTGGTCGCCGTGGTAGAAGCCGGCGTCCCGGATGCAGAAATCCTCGTCGAGGCAACTTTCAGTGAGGAAGTCGAGGCGATCCTCGTAGGTCAGTTCGGTAGTCGCTCCCAATGGGAGTCGCTTGTCGCTGTCGTCCCCGGCGACCGCGCCCTCGAAGTCAGGCATCGGTGTGCTGAAAGTTGCCGCGGCTCCTGAGGCATCCATCGATCTGCCGGTGCCGAAGATCTCCTCGCTGGGGGTGACACCCAGCCCTTCCGCAGGTTCGCGTTCATAAAGCAGGACGAACAGTCCGACGACGAGAACAACCACGATCAACGCACCCGTGGCGACGCCCCAGAGTCGGTGGCGGGCTGAGCGCCTGGTCTTCTCCTCCCGTACCGACCGTTCCACCTCCAACCTGAGACCCTGCTCTCCTGATTCGACCGAGGCGTCGAGGTACTGATGCTGGTGTGTGGTCAGACCCATCGTGGCTGTTGCTGCCCACAGTCGGTATCCCTCTAGCCGTGACCCCGTCAGGAGGAAATCGGGGTGGCGCTCCGACTCGGTCCACTCGTTCATCGCCGACGTGAGCGCACTATGCCGTTCGACGTCCTTTCGGCTTTCCTCGATCCAGTCGCGGAGCCTTCCCCACTCCGTGAGTAGTGCCTCGTGGGCGACCTCAACGGTCGGCGATCCGGTGACGAAGTCACGGTCCACGGTGAGGAGACGATGCTCGGTGAAAAGCACCACGACGGCCTGGACAGCCACGAGGTCGAGGTCCAAGGAGACGATCTCGGACGCTGGGACGCGGCGTCTTCCCCACTCATTGCGCTCAGCGATCGTGACCAGTCGCAGGAAGAGTTGCTTCGACGCAGCCTGCTGCTCGTCATCGAGCGCGACAAATAGGTCCTCGGCCCTGCGGGTCAGGGCACCCTTCAGCCCTCCCATGGAGTGATAGCTCTCAAGAGTAAGGGTCTCGCCTACGCGGCGGTCGAAGAGCTCCGTCAGAGTGTATTGAAACAGCGGCAATGCGCCGGGTTGGCCGAGCACATCGGTGAGCAGAGACGCCAGGAGTGCCGGTGCAAGACCCACTCGCGAAGCGACGATGGGTTTCTGCGCCGCTTCTTCCAGCTCGTCGGGCGTGAGCGGGACGACGTTGACAACACCGTCCCCCAACCGGCGACCGAAGTCCGGGAAGGCCAGCGGTCGGTCATAGAAGTCCGCTCGGAGTGTGAGTACCACGGTGATCCGGCCATGCGCATCGTCGAGGAGCGGCAGCAGGCTCGAGATGAAACGGCTGCGCTCGTCGTCGTCGGTGAGCAGTGTGAACAATTCTTCGAACTGATCAATGACCAGCACCAGGCGGGAGTTGTCACCGGGGATCATGCGCAACGCTGCCCGCAGCACGCCGTCCTCATGTTCGGCCAAGTGGCCGGCGAGGCTGTCTGGAGCGTCGAGAGAAGAACGCAGAAGCGCCACCTCGAGCTCGGCGAAAGGGCGGTTCCCCGGGACCATCTCGGCGATAGCCCAGCGTTCCGATCCGGGTATGGCGCCTTTGCGTAGCGCCGGGATGAGTCCTGCTCGTATCACGCTCGACTTTCCCGAGCCGGAAGGTCCGACGAGCGCGATCAGGCGGTCGCCCCGCTCGATGCGGCGCACGATGCGGGCTATCAGCTGGTCTCTGCCGAAGAAGTCGTTGTTGTCGTCCTCGTAGAAAGCTCGGAGCCCCTTGAACGGGTTCTGTATCGAGCTCGCGGCACCTTCGACGCCATCGACGGGCGGAACGCGCGAGCGGATCCGCGAGTCGTGGAGCAGGACCTGCTCCTCGAGCCGGCGAAGCTCGGGTGACGGTTCGACGCCGAGTTCCTCACCGATGTGGCGGCGAAACCGGTCGAAGGTCCGCAGAGCGTCCGCCGGCCGTCCTGATTGATAGTGCGCCAACATCAGCTGCCCGACGAAGCTTTCACGCATCGAATGAAGCGAGCAGAGCGACTCGAGCTCACCTACCAACTCGCCTGCCTTGCCGCCCCGGAGGTCCGCGTCGATGCGGTCCTCTACCGCGGTGAGGCGCAACTCTTCCAGGCGTGTTGTCTCGATCTGAGCGAACTCGTAGTCAGTGAAGTCCTCCAGGGCCGAACCCCGCCACAACTGCAACCCGCGCGCCAGAACCTTCGATGCCGCGCCGGGGTCGTCTTTGATCAGGGCCCTGCCCTCGGCCGCCGCGTGCTCGAAGATCTCCGCATCAAGAGAGGCGGGATCGACGCTCAGCATGTAGCCGTGATGACGAGTGAGCAGAATTCTGCTTTCGCCTCGGTCGACACGATCGGGTTCGAATACCGATCGCAGCCTCGACACATAGACCCACAGGGCATTCTCCTTGCCCGCGGCATCGTCGCCCCACAGTTCCTCGAGGATCCGATCAGTCGTCACGACCCGGTTGGCGTGAACGAGCAGCAACGCCACGAGCGCCCGCTGCTGAGGCGGACCGAGGTCTATCGGCCTCCCGTTCTCCACCGCGTCGAGCGGACCGAGGATCCGGAACTCCACCGCTCCACCTTTCCTAAGACCCAACGGACACGACCGAGCCTCGTCGGCTACAAGATCACTGCGAACTTAGTGCGGACATAACGGCCGAGGCGGCTGTCGTTAAGCCGCAGGTCAGCTGGCACTAAGTCGAGGATCACACCGTGCCCCCACGTGCTAACCAACGAAAGGGCACCCGTTATGACACACCGTCTACTCGCCATCGTATTTTCACTGAGCCTGGTCGGTGCCGCGTGCAGCGACGACTCGGACTCGGCAACGCAGGAGACGACCGCACCGACCGAAGCGCTCGCGAGCGAGGACGGCTCGGCCGAACGCGATGCTCTCAAGATTGTTGAGGCGTACTACGCCGCGATCGAAGCCAGTGATGCGGCTGAGGTCACTGCGCTCTTCGCCGACCCGACGAGCGACTTCTTCGACGAAAACCTTCGCCTCGAAATCTGGAACGCGGGCCAAGGCATGATTCGCGTCGATCGAACATGTACCGCCGGCGGTTCGAATCCGGAGGGCTTCGCGCTGTGGGCTTGTGAGTTCGGCGACCACCAACACCTGCAGCGCGTGGTCGGCGCTCCCGCAACACAGATCGAGCACACCTTCACCGTCAGCGCAGGCGGCATTGAGACGCTCGACACGGTGTACGTCTCGACTGGCTACGACGCGAACGACGCATTCAACGCGTGGATGCTGACCAATCATCCTGAAGACGCAGCGGCCGCCGATTGCTGTGGCGGCGACACGGTCGAAGAAGCCGGCGCTAATGGCGCACTTCGTCGGCAATATGCCGATCAATGGGCTGCCTATCTCCAAGAGAGCGGCTGCACTTACACCGACATCGGGTGTTGAGCATCGCCAGCGCTGATTGGACGAGGGCGTGAGGTCACCGTACGGGGCGCCCCGCTGCGGGGGTCAGATTCTGGTGGCAGGCTGGAGTGGTCAGGCCCAGCGAGCCAGTGGTGGTCGCGACGCGAGGGAGGTTCAGGTGGAGGACATACTCACTGCGGCAGGGGTCGACTTCGTCGCTGGGTCGGTTCGAGTCGAACCGCTTGCCACGCTTGAACATTCGTCGGTTCAGCGTCTGCACTTCACGAGTGGTGATGAGGGAACCCAATCGAGCGTGATCTGCAAACGCGCTGGAGTCGAGGGAGGCGGTCTTGACCTTGGACGCCGCGAAGTGCGCTTCTATCGCGAAATCGGTGACCGACTTCCCGCCGGCCTCGCCGCGCTTTGTGAAGGACAAACGGTGCTCCACGGTGACGCCCACTACGAAAACATCGTCTACGCCGAACTCGATGCCACGCTGATCGACCTTGGAAGCGTTTTCCTTGGGCCCGGAGAATTCGACCTCGCCCACGCGGTTGCGCTGAACCTGGCGCCTGAAACTCGCGTCAAGTGGGAATCGTCGCTGCTCGGCGCCGCCCGCGACAGAGCGGCCTTGGATCTTCTCGGGTAGACCTCGGCGGAGCGACCCGCCGGGAGGCGGGTCGCCATCGCCATGTGGAGCTGGAGGGAATCGAACCCTCGTCCGTCAGGTGGTTGCCCACCGCGCTACGACCATTCCCGTGTCTGTGGCTTATGGCCGCCACGCTGCCGGGTCAGGTGGACCACGAGGGCCCAACCACTGGGTCTTTCCCCTGGGTCAGCGGTCTTTGCCGGCTGTCAGTGGTCTTTCCCTACGGTCCACCAACGCTTCTGGTGACAGGCTGCGATGGTCAGGCCCCGCGTGCCATTGCTGGTCGCGATGACTCTCTACAAACTGACTAGGTCAGGCTGCGAGAGCGAGATCGTCCGAATTGGCGTCTCTGTGTTTGCCCCGTTTTAAGAGTCTGAGCAACTCTGGTCGCACGTTGTTGCATCCGGTTCCCAACGTCGAAACCGATCAGCCCCGTTGTGCTGCGTTCGATTGTCAAGCAGCGTCCCTCGCCGTCTCTAGAGAAGGCGAGGGAATTGTTCAATGATAGCGGTCCCGTGATCGGTGTCGTCCGGCGCGGTACGTTTCCGAGATGACGGAGACACAAAACCCGCCACCAGACGACATTTGGGCCGAGGGCGGCCCGGTCGAGGACTGGACCACCGACTACGACATCCGCGACGAAACGTATGTCGAAAATCCTGTGCCGATCTGGGCGGAGATGCGTGACAAGTGTCCGATTGCGCACACCGACCGGCTCGGTGGCTCGTGGAACCCCACGAAGTTCGATGATCTCCGAGCGATGGCGAAGATGGTGCCGGAACTGTCGAGTCGGCAGGTGTTGGTCATGCCACCGCCGCCGGGCATGCCCGAGCTCTCCAACTACCAACAGCAGATCGCCGCTGCACCGATCACCGCGGATCCGCCGATTCAGACATGGACTCGGCGCATGATCCTTCCTGCGTTTTCGCCGAAGACGGTGAACAAGTACGAGGCGTTCACCGAGAAGCTGTGCCACGAGTTGATCGACGGATTCATCGAGACGGGTGAGTGCGATGGCGCCGTCCACTACGCGCAACAGATTCCCCCGCGGGTCATTGCTCATTTGATCGGCATCGACGGTGACATGGCCGACCAATTCGTCGAATGGGTCAACGACCTGCTCGGTGAGGGGCTGTTCGATCCGCCGCGCCGCCTCGCCGCTCGTGATGCGCTGATCGGCTTCCTCCACGCCGAGGCCGAGAAGCGACTGAAGAATCCCACTGAAGACCTCATGACCGAGCTGCTCTTCATGGAGCTCGATCATCCGGAGGCCAACATCACCACCGATGTGGTCGTCGGCATCTGCAACCTGCTGGTTGTCGCGGGGATCGACACCACCTGGAGCTCTATCGGCTCGGCATTGTGGCACTTCGGCACGAATCCCGACGACCTTTCACGCTTGGTCAACGAGCCCGAGCTGTTGCCGGCGGCGGTCGAGGAGTGCCTGCGGTTCTACGCGCCAGTCACCATGGCTCGCGTCGCGGAGGTCGACGTCGACTACAACGACGCCCACATCAAGGCCGGCGACAAGATCCTCATGAACTTCCCGGCCGCTTGCCACGATCCCGAACACTTCGAGAACCCCGACGAGTTCATCATCGACCGGGCTCGTAATCGCCACATCGCGTTTGGCTCGGGCATCCATCGCTGCGCCGGATCAAACCTGGCTCGGCTCGAGATGAGCACGTCGATTCGAGTGTGGACCGAGCGCATTCCCGAGTTTCACGTGAGCGACCGCGAGCCCATGAAGTGGGCGGGCGGGCAGGTCCGGGGCCCTCGAATCATGCCGATGAGCTTTCCGCCGGGCGAGCGGCGCTAGACCGACTCGGTCAGTACTTGCCGCTGCGCTGGCGGGCCATCGCCCGCGTGGCTTCGCGATCGGCGTCGCGCTTGGCGATGTCGTGGCGCTTGTCGACTTGGCTCTTGCCGCGGGCGAGGGCGATTTCGAGCTTGGCCCGTCCGTTGAGGAAGTAGATCGACATCGGGACCATGGTGAGCGCTTCGCGATCGAGGCGGGCGGCCCAGCGGTCGATTTCGCCGCGATGGGCGAGGAGCTTTCGGCGGCGGTCGGTCTCGTGAGCGAACGCGGCGGCTGAGTGTGAGTAGGCCGAGATGTGGAGACCCACGATCCAGAATTCGTCCTGGTAGTGGATGACGAAGGCCTCGGCGAGCTGCACTTTGCTCTCGCGCAGCGACTTCACCTCGCTGCCGCGGAGCTGGATCCCCACCTCGAGGGTGTCGAGGATGTCGTAGTCGCGGCGCGCGACGCGGTTGGTCGCCACTGCGGTGGCGCCCGCCGGAATGTCGCGCTTCTTCTGTGACTTCGCCATTGGTTCACCGTACCGGTCCGCTGTCCTCGCAGTGGTCGGATTGCTACGGTCTGTCACGGGGGAACACTGATGAAGAGCTTGTTGAAGGTGACGATCGTCGCGACGACGCTGGCGCTGTTGGCTGCGGCCTGCGGCGACGACAGCGATGTGGCGACGAGCGAGACGACGACCACCGCGCCGGCAGAGTCGACGACGACGGCAGGCGACATCGGCGAGCCCGGCCCCACGACCACGGAGCCGCCGATACTCACCGCCTCGTGGAAGGGCGTCACCGAGGACACGGTCACCATCGCTATCTCGATCCTCGACTTCGACGCGCTGATCGATATGGGTCTGCAAGAGTTCGGCTGGGGCGATCAGCGGCAGATGTGGGAGTTCTACATCGAGGATCTCAACGCCCGCGGTGGCGTCGCCGGCCGCCAGGTCGAAGCGGTCCTCGACTTCTACAACCCAGCGTTCGCTATCGAGGCCGAGGAAGCCTGTCTGCGGATGACCGAAGACAACGACGTGTTCGCCGTGCTCGGCGCGTTCGTCGGTCCGGCCCAGTCGGCTACGCCGTGTCTGACCGACCAGGAGGATCTCGTCACCATCGGTGGCGTGATGACCTTCGACCTGCTGGAGGGGGCCAAGGGCGTCTGGGTGAGTTCCGGCTCGGCCGCCAGGCGCAACATTCCCATCTTCTTCGATCTCCTCGATCAGACCGGACGAATCGACGAGCGCTCGATCGCCATCGTGTCCGGACAGGAGGACGCGTTCACCACCGAGAACGCGATCTTGCCGATTCTCGCCGAACACGGATCGAGCGTCGTGGTCGACACGGTCAACACGATCTCAACCGACGATGTCCTCGCCGAGGACGCGTTCTGGCAGACCACGGCCGAGAAGATCAAGACCGAGGGCGCTGAGATCCTGATCATCAACGGCGACACCACCGGCGCCATCCGCGGCATCCGCGACAACGACCTCGATGTCGAGGTGTGGGTCGTGCAGTCCACGCAGCTCACCAATCTCGGCAGCACCGTCGACAAGGCGGATGCCGATGGCGCTCTCGCACTGGGCAGCGCCAGTCCTGGCGAGGCCTGGGAGGAGCCGCTGATGGTCGAATGCGTCGGCCGTTTCCGAGAGGCGTTCCCCGACGTTGAGATACTCGGGCCGCTCGAGGTCGGCGAACTCGACGACAAGCCCTACATCCAGCTCCAGTCGACTTGTCGTCAACTCGTCACGATGGAGTTGGTTTTCAATGCAGCCGGCCCCGAACTGACGCCGGCGTCGGTCCAAGCGGCGTATGAGGGACTCGGCGACGTGCAGATACCGGGATTCTTCTTCTCGTCGTGGGGTCCGGGAAAGCCGGATGCCAACGACGGCTTCCGGCTCTCGGAGTGGGACAGCACGGCGAGCGAGGCGGGCGCGCTGGTGCCGATCACCGAGATGCTCGACTCGACTCCATAGCGGTACCCTCGGCCGTCGTGCTGGAGATCCCTGCTGCTCTGCATGCCGAGATGATCGGACATGCGATTCTCGGGCTGCCCGACGAGGCGTGTGGGCTGTTTGCCGGTCCGTTCGGTGGCGATCGGGTCGAGCGGTTCTTCCCGATGGCCAACGCGGCCAAGTCGAGCCAGATCTATGAGCTCGACGGCCAGGAGATGATGGACGTCGAGCGCACCGCCGACGACGCCGGCATTGCGGTGATCGGCGTGATGCACTCCCACACCCACACCACGAACTATCCGTCGCCCACCGATGTCGCCGATGCGGCCCGCTTCGACCCTTTCGGGGCGTGGCGCTTCATCATCGTCTCGCTCAAACACACCGACCCGTCGCTGCGCAGCTACCGCATCCTCGACGGCGACATCACCGAAGAACAGGTCGTCGTCAGCGGCTAGACCCGCACCTCGCCGTTGGTGATGCGCTCGTGCAACGCGACATCGACGGGCACGTAGGTGCGCTCGTCGCTGTCGAAGAACCAGATCGGGTCGGGGAGCGCGGGGTCGAAACCCTCGGCCACGGCGTCGACTTTGCGATGTTTGAACGTGGCCGTGATCTCGACCTCCGTCTGAATGCGCAGGAACAGCGGCCGGGCGTAGGCGGCGAGGTGGGCCGTCACGTGGGCCAATGTCGTCTCCGGGCTGAACGCGTCGCCGACCACGAGGGTGGCCATGCCCGCTCGGCCGTCGGCGCCGGGCACCTCCACGCCGTAGACGTTTGCTTCCTTCACGCCGCTGCATTCGCCCAGCACCGCGGCCACCTCGGCGGTGGAGACGTTCTCGCCCTTCCAGCGGAAGGTGTCGCCGACCCGGTCGACGAAGTAGTAGTAGCCGTCTTCGTCCTGGCTGAGCAGGTCGCCGGTGCGGAAGTAAGTGTCGCCGTCGCTGAAGGCGTCGCGCAGGATCTTCTTCTCGCTGGCTTCTTCGTCGGAGTAGCCCTCGAACGGCGTCGCCCGGGTGATGCGGGTCACTGCTTCACCGGGCACGTTGGGCCCGACTTCGATCACGCGACCCTTCGCGTCGCGAACGATCTCGTCGGCCTCGATGTCGTATTTGACCAGGTGGATGCCCATCCGTTTGGCGAGGGCAGGGCGCAGTCGGCCGATCGCGCCGACTCGGTTGTCGAGGTTGAAGAGAGAGCTGGTGCCCTCGGTGGCACCGTAGAACTCGATGATCCGGGGGAGCCTGAACCGTTCCTTGAAGGTCGGCCACACGTCGGGTCGAAGACCGTTGCCTAGGCAGACCCGCAGCTGATGGGCACGCTCGAGCGGGTGGCTGGGGCTGTTGGCCAGATAGCGGCAGAGCTCGCCGATGTACTGAAACGTCGTGGCTCCGTGCTCCACGCACTCGTCCCAGAAGCGGCTGGCCGAGAACTTGCGGGTGATGATGGCGGTGCCGCCCGAAAGCAGGGGCGCTCCGAGAGCCATCACGCCACCGGCGGTGTGATACAGCGGGAGCGTGATGTACATGCGGTCGTCACCCTTGAAGCCCAGCAGGCCGGCTGCACCGCCGGCGACGCCCTGGAACTTGCCGTGGCTGAAGCGAGCTGCCTTGGGCAAGCCGGTAGTGCCGCTGGTGTAGATGTAGAAGAGCCGGTCGCCGTTGAGCAGCCCGTCGCGCACCGATGCGCTCGGTCGACGGTGTGATTGCTCGGCCAGCGCCTCGTCGAGGTTGCCCGGGTCGGCTGGGCCGCCCCATTGCCATTCGGTGATCTCGGCCGCCGGTTCGGCTTCGTGCCATTGCTCCACGAGATCGCGGTCGACGATCAGATGCTCGGCTTCCGACACGCCGATCGAGTGGCGCAGCGGCTCGCCGGTGAGGTTCGTATTGATCAGCGCGGTGACCGCGCCGACCTTGGCGAGTCCCATCCATGTCGCGACGAACTCGGGCCGGTTGAACATGAGCAGCGCGACCACATCGCCCTTGCCGATGCCCTGGGCGATGGCCCAGTGCGCCACCCGGTTGGCGTGGGAATCGAGCTCGGCGTAGCTGACTTTCCGGCCGTCGTCGTGAGCGTCGATGATCGCGGTGGTGGTGCCGTGGTCGTCGACCACCTTCTCGAAACGGTCCGCCACCGTCGTCGTGCTGCTCGGCCGGGTCTTCGCCGCATCGGGAGCAATGCGAGCCAAGGCCTGCAGCATCCTCAGATCGCTCTCGATCCGCTCCCGACGACTCAACCGGCCCTGCGCTGTCCCCATGCCGCGACACTAACCGGCCGCTCTCTTTGGCGTCCGGGGTGGGGGAGCGACAGCGAGCTGAGTACAATCCCGAGTGAACTGGTCGGATTTAGGAGTTGTTCGTGGTGATCCACAAGTCGGTGCTCGACATGATCGGCAACACGCCGATGGTCGACGTCAGCCGACTGAGCCCCAATCCCAACGTGACCATCCTCGCCAAGATGGAAGGGCAGAACCCCGGCGGTTCCGTGAAGGATCGCATCGCCCGCGCAATGGTGCTCTCCGCCGAAGCCGACGGCACCCTCCGGCCGGGCAAGACGCTGATCGAGCCGAGTTCGGGCAACACCGGCATAGCGCTGGCCATGATTGCCAAAGAACGCGGGTATCCGATCAAGATCGTGTTGCCAGAAAACGTGAGCGTGGAGCGTCGCCAGATGCTCGAGGTATTCGGCGCCGAGATCATCGACTCGCCCGGCAGCGAAGGCAGCAACGGGGCGGTGCGCCGAGCTCAGGCGCTGGCCGACGAGCACCCCGAGTGGGTGTTTCTCTACCAATACGCCAACGAGGCCAACCCCCAGGCCCACTACGACACCACCGGCCCCGAGATCTGGGACGACGTTCCCGGCATCACCCACTTCGTGGCCGGCCTCGGCACCAGCGGCACGCTCATGGGCGTCGGCCACTACCTGAAGCAGCAGAACCCCGATATCCAAGTGCTCGCCGTCGAACCCCCGATCGGCGAACAGGTCGACGGGCTCCGCAACCTCGAAGAGGGCTACATCCCGCCCGTCTACGACAAGTGGGGCGGCCAGGACCTGCTCGACGGCAAGCGCATCGTGCGGCCCCGCGAGAGCCTCGAGTGGACGCGCAAGCTCAGCGAGATCGGCATCTTCGCTGGCATCTCGGCCGGCGCCGCCCTCGCCGGCGCCGTCCGCACCGCCGAGAAGATCGAGTCGGGAACGATCGTCTTCATCGTGAGCGACGGCGGCTGGAAGTACTTGTCAACCGGCGCCTGGACCGACGACCTCGACGACGTGGTCGACCGAGCGAAGCAGATCATCTACTTCTAGGGCCCCGCGAGCAGCTCAGATCCGAGAACGGTCGCGCGCCCGGTTCTCCGGAGCGTGACCTCCGTGAGGTCGCCGACGGCCGGCGCCATCACGAGGTCGATATGGAGCTCGAGGGTGACCGCGATGACCGTGCGGCCCACGGTGTCGGTCGAGACGTTGACGAATTCGACGCTCGCCGAGGAGAGCGGGCCGCCTGCAACCGCGGCCTCTGCCGTGGCGCGAGCCGCGGCCAGGTCTATGACGATCCCGTCTCCGCGCCTGAGCGCATCGATGTCGAGCGCAGCGAGCGCGTCATTCGCGGCTGAGTCGGCGACGGCATGGAGTTCGCGGGCTCGCACCTGCGTCAACCCGACATCGACGACGATCGCGCCGAGCACGAACATGATCAGCACCGCGGCCGGAAACATCAGGAGCACCGTGCCGCTGTCGTGGAGTGGCCTCTTCTGTCTCATTGACAGCTCGCCTGGCCGGCGGGCCCGCCTCGGAAGGGGTCGACGAGTTCCGTGTAGCTCGACTCGACCGGGGCAAGCGATCCGAACCCATCGAGGAACGGGATCGCGATCACCGGAACCTCATAGGACACTGTGATGGTCACGCGCACACATCGCCCGAATTGCTGGCCGAGGCTTGGTTCGCCGACGTGGGATCGGTCCCCACCGCGGCCAAAGGCGACCAAGGTTTCCTCGCCGCGGCGAAGGGCCTCGCTTCTAGCCGTGTCTGCGTCGTCCGACTCGACATAGGCCCGGGTTGCTTCGCGCGCCGCCGTGCTGACCGCGAACTTCGCGTCGATCACGCCCCACACGTTGACAAAGAGCAGTGAGGCGCCGATGAAAACCAGGAATCCGAACGGCAGCACCTCGATGCCCCCGACCTGTCCCGCATCGCCCCGACACCGACGCGTCGTTGCCGCACTCACCGATTGCCTTCGACTCTGACTTCAATGGTTCGATCGAGTGCCGACAACGACGTCAGTCCAGCAAGGCGCGGAGGAAGAATTGTCGGGTGGTTCGCGATGACCCGAACACGAACGAGGTCCGGGTCGTTGCAGGTCCAGTCGAGAGCTGCGTGGCCCGATCGGCCGTAGTCGCCGAGTCTCTCGACGAAGCGTTCCTCAGCCGCGTTCACTGCGCCGCAGCGATCGCCCGCGGCGGCCAATCCGGCCACGTCGCTAGCGGCCTCATGGGCGGCGGCAGTGACCATCGAGGTCGCATAGAGATTGAAGAGGATCTGTACTGCCGCGAACATCAGAAGCAAGAAGACGAGAAACGCTCCAGCTGTCCCGATTGTCCCCACGCCCCGATCGCGCGGACCTCGTCCGACCAAACTGGCCAGCCGACTCACGGCGCTGGGCTCGCTCCAATGTTGCCCACCTCGCGTTCGATGTTGCCTTCTGCGTCGCTCCATATGCCGTTGAAGGCAACCCACATGGCTGCACCGATGAATGCGACGATCAGGACGGCGATGGCGGTGCTGATCACGCCTTCGCCTCGGTCGCCGCCGAAGCGAAGGTGTCGCCGACTCGTGGTTGCCGAACTAGCGGATTGGTTCATGGTTTTGGTCCTCTCGATGGTTGATTGATGACGAAACTGGAGCTGATGTCAGGACGCCGAGAACAGCGTCAGCGCATCGACAAAGGGAATCCCCATGAGGAGAACACCCGGTACGAGCGCGGCGACGGTGACGGGGATCCAGACCTGTTGGTTCTTCTGTTCGATGCTCTCGATCAGCTCACGTTGTGACTCTCGTCGAATCGAACGGGCCTCTTCCCCGATGAGACGGCCGAGATCAGCGGTCTCTCGATTGAGGCACAGAACGGCTACCAGCCGCTCGAGGGCATCGAGGTCGGCCAGGTCGCTCCACTCCCTGAGCGCCTCGGTCTCGCTGCGTCCCTGACGAATTCGTCGGCAGACTCGCTGCAGATCAGTGGAGCAGTTGCCGGTGCCCCTCGCTGCAACCCGTTGAAGTGAGGTACCAAGCGACCAGCCGGCCGCAGTGAGCATGCCCAGCTGCTCGGCCACCACTGGCAACTCGAGGAACAACTGACGCTGCCAGTCGGCGGATGCGCGGGCGACCCGCTGCTCGAGCACAAGGATGCTGAGTACCGGTGCGCCAACGACGGCGAGCATCGCGACTGGACTCGGAAGACTCGTCGCGACGGCTAGGAGCGCGCCCGCGAGCATCGCGCCGGCGGCCCAAGTCATCTGGCGGACGCGAAACGTTGCAACGTCGAGCGTCGAGTGGATCCGGCGGAGTCGCGTGTCGAGCTCCTCACTGACTCCGAAGAGTCGAGCGACTTGCTCGCCTATGGCCTTCGACAGCGGTGAAATCACTTCGCGAAACGATGCGACTGACAGGATTCCCAGCCCGGTACCGCGGTGAGCGCCTGGCGCGTACGGTGCCAGGCGGTCGGCGAGTCGAGGCCGACGAAACCATCGCAACTCCGAAAGGAGGAGAGTGAGGCCGGCGAATGCCGCGAGGGCGAGAAAGATGATCGGGTGTCGCATCTCAGTTCCTGAAGACTCGCTCGGTCTCAGGGAGGCGCATGACTCGCCCCGCCCAGACCCAGCATGCGATCACGAGGGCCAGCGCGACGAGGACGATCATCTGGCCGGTGGCGCTTCGGTATGCGTCGCGGCCATTGCCGATTGACGTGCCCGCGAGCGCCATGCCGGCCGGCACGACCAGAACGAAGATACGCGCGAATCGGGCGCCGGCCTGGCGGCTCTTCGCGTCCTTGCGTCCTTGCACGTCCTGAAGGCGATCCTCGGCGAGGGCCTCGAGGCGTCGATCGAGGTCGGTGCCGCCGAGCTCGTGCGCGATCAGGAGCGTCTCGCAAGCCTGATCAGCCGTGGCGTCTCCAAGCCGCTCTTTCAGCACGGTGAGGGTCCGGGGGAGATCGGTGCTCAGGAGCCACTCGCGGTGTGCAGCCGCGAAAGCAGGGCGAAGTTCCTCGGGGCCCCGTCCTCCCACCTCGAAGAGAGCATTCGGGATCGATCGGCCGAGCGACGCCGTCTGCAGGCGAATTTCCTCGATCATCCTGGGCCATGCCTCTTGCGCACGTAGGCCGCGCAGAGTTCGGCGGCGGCGATAGCCGGCGATGGGAAACGAGGCGCCGAATGCTCCAACGGTTAGAGCGGGGAGGGGCCCGCCGAAGAGCGCATAGCCGCCGAGAGCGGCCAGTGTGAACAGCATCGCGACGACCGCCACGAATTCTCGCGGGCCTACGCCCTCTAGGCCGGCCTGGCTGAGCCAGGCGCTGAGTTCGGGTCGCCGGGGGCGCGTCGCGGCGCTGACGCTCGGACCGAAGCCGAACCCGGACGTGCCGAGGGCGAGCGATGTGTAGAGCCAGAGCACTCCGACGCCCGCCGTTGCCGCGTTGAGCAGTGGCATCACGGGAGCGTGCCTGTCGAGGGGCGGAGGACGTCGTGCACATCGATGCCGGCACCGATGAAGGAGGCCCCCACACGAACCGGCAGTGCGCCCGTCCAGTCGAGCGTGCCGTCTGATTCTCGGCGAAATACCTCAGTGACGGTGAAGTTGCCGGTCTCGGCTCCCGCTAGCAGGTCCTCGACAGCGAGAATTGCCGAGACCCGGGGGCCGTCAGGAGTGCGTAGGCAGTGGACCACGACGTCGATGGCCTCGGAGACAAGATTGTTGAGAGCGGACATCGGGAGCTCGTTGCTCGTATCGGCCAACTGACAGATGAATCGCAGCCGAGTAAGCGCCTGTCGCGCTGAGCCCGCGTGGATGGTCGTGAACCCCTTGACCCCGGACGACAGGGTCAACAGCAGCGGCAGGGCCTCGCGGTCTCGCACCTCGCCGACGATCGCGACGTCGGGTGCCATACGTAGGAAGCCGGCCACCAAACGACGAAGGTCGACGGCAGGTCTTTCGCCTCGGGCCGCTCGTGTCTGCATGCTCGCCACGTTCGGGAGCGCAATGTCGGCCTCGAATACTTCTTCGGCGATGACCACTCGCAGGGCTGGGTCGAGTTCGGCTGCGCAGCAGTTGAGCATCGTGGTCTTGCCCGCACCCGGCGCGCCGGCGAAGACGATGGTCTGTCGGGCCTGCACGCAGTTCCGGAGAAATCGGGCCGCATCGTGCGTGAGCATGCACCGTTCCACGAGTTCATCGAGGCTTCGGTATGTGACACCAGTGAACTTCCGGATGTTGACCATGACGTGGCCGCCGCGCGCGATGTCGCCGTGCACGATGTGGAGACGTGCGCCGTTGTCGAGCTGCGCGTCCTGGAGTCCTTCGCTCGCATCGAGCTTCCGGTGAGCGCGAGACGAGTGGTCGAGAATCTTCGTGAGAGTACGGATCACATGCTCGTCGTCATGAAAGACCTCGTCGTGGTATCCGGAGACGCCGCGATGGCGTCTGACGAAGATCGCGTCGGGGGCATTGACCATGATTTCCCAGACATCGTCGTCGTCGAGCAAAGGGCCAAGGGGACCGGAGCCGCTGAGGTTTCGCAGCGCTCGGTCCGCGACGGTGTCGGGCCCGCTGAGTGCAAAGGAGCGAAGGCCGCGCCGATGATCGTCGTTCCAGAGTCTGACCTCGTCCTTGACGAGCGACGACAGCGCCTCGGCCGACTCGTCGGAATCAAGATCGAGCGAGACGTCCTTGGCGCGTTCTTGTACGCGCAACTCAATCTCGGCGAGCGGGTTGTCTCCACTAGTGGCGATCACCCGGCCTCCTCCGTGAATGCGCCGATGGACCCGGGCGTGACGAGCTCAGGTGTGGTGTCGGAGGGCGATCCACGGCTGAGGTCGACCGGAGAAGCGAGTGTGTCGAGCCGACGCACCAACTCAGCGTGGAGTGTCCGGCCGAGCTGCGGTGACAGTGGTCGCCCATCGCGGATGGCGTCGTCGACATCGGACCGCGCCCCGAGGAAGACCGGGTTGCCGATGTCGTCGGCGTCGGAGCCCAGGAGTTCGGCGATGGTTCTCACCGATTCGGCTCGTTTGCGGGGACTGCGCGGCGAGCGGTTGCAGACAGCAACGATCCGCCCCGGATCGACCCCGGTAGCGAGCAGAGAACGGACGACTCGAGCGAGGGAGTAGAGACCCTTGGTGGTCGGATTGCCCACGGCCAAGAGGAGGTCGGCTCGCTGCGTGACTTGTCGCGCCATGGCATTTCGATCTTCCACATCGAGCGAGCCCGTGGATTCCTCGCCCTCAGTGTCGGAGTCGATGTCGGCGATGACCAGTCGATACGACCGCTGCATTCCATCAATCGACGCAGCGAAGGCTCGGGGCCGCACGGCGGTCCAATCGCGGTGGCAGCGCAACCCGAGGAGAAGGTGATACCCGCGTCCTGCGGCGTCGAAGGCGAAGGATCTCACCTGGTCGACCGGTAGCCGACCGGTCCGATGCGCCTCGCAGAACTCCTGTACGCCCGGTACGACCTCGCGGGCGTCGTGGAGCATTGCCTGCTCGGCGTTGAGCGCGAGATCCGCGAGCAGGACCATCGCCGCGTTGCTGGGCTCCGCCGCGAAGGCCTGAGCGACGGACATCGCAGTGACGGATGTGCCGACGCCCCCGGCCCCGGTCACGGCGATCAGCCGGCCGCGCCACGAGCCGTCGCGTTCGAGTGGTTCGGGCTGCGGAATCGACTCGATGCGAGCGATCGGGGTTGCGAACTCGCGCAGCGTCGACATGAGTGTGTCGCGTTCGAAGGTGGCCGGGAGAACCGAGGACACGCCCAGCTCGTCCCAATCTCGCTCTGCCGGCGGTCCTGCCACTACGACTGTCGCTCCTGCTCTGTGGGCGGTGTCGACGAGGTCGCGATCGAGCCCCCCGACATCGCCTCCGACGAGGAGGCAGGAGAATGGACGTCCGCCGCTGAGCCTCGCTCGAGCTTCGTCAGCCGACACGCACTTGATGAAGTCGACCGGGATCGCCGCGGCCGTGGACCACCTGGCCATTGCACTGAACCAGGGAGCTCGCGGATGGGCGAGGCCGAGTACGACCCAACGTTCGTCGCTCACGCCGCCGCCTCGCCGGGGATGGTCGTGTCGATGTCGCGGTCGAGGCGAGCCGGATAGGCGTCGTCGACGCTGCGACTCGTCAGCACCACTGTGAGGGAGTCGTAGCTCAGAAGCGTAAGCGCAACTACATCGTCGGCGTTGTCGAGAGCGAGGGTCAGTCGGCCCTCGTTGGAGTTGCTGAATCCGTCGCTTGGCCCAGAGTCATAGGTCAGGACGAGCGCATCCTCGACCGCAGTGCGGAGATCGCGCGCCGAAGCCGAGTACGCCAGCATGGTCACTCGGTCACCTCGGCGCAGATCGGCTGGCGCTCTGTCTGTCGGAACCGGGAGCGTCAGTTCGTGGATGGCGCCGATCGCGGCTCCCTGCACGATCGCTGCGCCTCTGAGGTCGCGGATGTCGAGCAGCGAGCCGTCGCGTAGGTAGGCGAGCGCGGTGGCACCTTCGAGGCCGTCGGTTGACCGCAGCGCAGTTGCGGCGACTTCGTCTGGGAGATTCATGGCGACGAGCGAGACGTCAGTCAGGTCGATCTGGTCCCCGGCGTCGACCCCCGAACGGAGGACGAGGTACTCGGTCGCCGGGGGTCCCTCATCAGTCTTCGAGAGAACAAAGACGCCGACCATTGCGACGGTCACGAGGAGCGCACCCACGACCGCGCGACCGTTGGGAAGACCTCGGCGTGGTGCAAATCGTCGCCGAGTCGAAGGACCGCCATCTTCGGCGACAATCGGCTGCATCAAACTTGCCCCGTCGACACTTCACCAGGAGGCGGTGTCGAAAGCGTGCAAAGTGAGCGAAAGTGCGCGAGAGTCGTGGGATGTCCACTGTCACTACCGCCCAAGCCGCCGACGACGACATCGAATGGCTGTCGACGCCCGCTGCGGCTGAGCGACTCGGCGTCACTCCGCGCACCCTCTACCGGTTCATCGACGAGGGTCAGTTGCCCGCATTTAAGTTCGGCCGGGTCATCCGCCTCAAGCGGGTCGACGTGGATGCCTACATCGAGAGCTGCCGGGTGGAGCCTGGCTCGATGAGCCATCTGTATCCCGACACGAGCGGGTCGTCCGACGAGTGATGCCATAACGCAATGGCTACTCGCGAGTGATCCTCGCAGTCAAGGCCAACCTGTGATGCAGGCCGGCTCCAGCTAGGGAGCCACGGCTGCCCACGCCTCGGCGACCTCGGTGTCGCCCACGATCGTCGCCTGCCCGCCGCGGCCCCAGAGGTAGAGCAATAGGTCTTCGGCGTGGCCCTGCACGGTGGCGTTTGCGCTGGTTCCCGCGTCGCCGTTGTGGGCGATGAGCAGGGTGCCGTCCATGGCCCGCAGCCGCCAACGGTCGGTGCCGTCGGTACGTTCGAGGAGCACATCGCCCTCGGGATAGTCGATCGCGCCGCCATCGCCGCGAAAGCGCATGCCGACCTCGAACAGTTCGTTGATTCCGTCGGTGGCGACCTCGGCGTCGATGTGTGACGAGATACCGGCGGCGTCCTCCGCGTCCCAGCGGTGCACTGCCGTTTCCTGGAGAATGCGGCGGTGGTAGAAGCCGCCGTTGCGGCGGTCGGTCCACGACCACACGGACTCATCCGGGCCGATGTCTTCGAGCGCGGCGAGCACCAGGTCGAGGCCGTCGCGGCACCATGCCCATGGCGACGCGGCATCGGTCGGTTCGTGGTCGGGCCAGCGCTCCGGCTTCTGCAGCCGGTTGGCGGTCCAGTGGGCCACGCGGCGATGTACGCCGGTCGTGTGCACGGCGAGGTCGGTGTTGGTCCAGCCGGGGCAGGCTCGCACCGCGGCGCCGGGGGAGTTCTCGGCGGAGGTAATCAGAGTCTCGCCGTCGCGACGGATCATCTGGAGGGTGGTCGCAAGGTCGAGCGTCATCGGCAGGGACCGTAGCGGCGCAGGGGTACCGCCCACGCGGACGCCTTGTGGGCCAAAGATGCAGCGGGGGTCAGACTCCAGTTGCAGCGCGGGTGACGGTTCGTTGACGGGGGAGTGGTCTCGTGGTGACGATGGTGTTGCGATGGGAGTGACTGATGAGTGGTGACGGGCTGGATCCGGCGGAGTGGGAGAGCTACAAGGGCGAGAGCGAACGCCTCGAAGAGCTCGACCGGCTACAGGACGCGCCGTCCGACAACGAGCTCGACATGTCGCAGTTCGACGGCGCCGACGGCAGCACCATCCCCGGGCCATCACCGGGGGCGCCACGCGAGCAGACCCTCGACATCGGCGGGGCGATCGACGGCGCCATGGCGCAAGACGGCTCGATTCGGCTCACCTTCACCG
>Ga0315336_1002130_pt1 | contig 32264 bp, 25 predicted proteins | sample ASW5metaG_FD_204512 | JGI IMG/M metagenome (GOLD analysis project Ga0315336, IMG submission 204512) | Ammonia-oxidizing marine archaeal communities from Monterey Bay, California, United States - ASW #5 | ecosystem: Environmental > Aquatic > Marine > Intertidal zone | place: USA: California...
CGGCGACACGGTCGCCGATCAGCACCTGCAGCAGCCCTGCCGGCGCGTCAGCGCCGAAACGCTCCGCGGCGCGCTTGAAGATCGCCTCGCAGGCAAGCGCCGTCAGCGGCGTCTTCTCCGAGGGCTTCCACACCACCGCATCGCCGCAGACGAAGGCGAGCGCCGCGTTCCACGACCACACCGCGACCGGGAAGTTGAAGGCCGAGATGACACCGACCACGCCGAGAGGGTGCCAGGTCTCCATCATGCGATGACCGGGACGCTCGGTGGCGATGGTGAGGCCATAGAGTTGCCGCGAGAGGCCGACGGCGAAATCGCAGATGTCGATCATCTCCTGGACCTCACCCAGCCCCTCGGACGGAATCTTGCCGACTTCGATCGATACCAGCCGGCCGAGCTCCGCCTTATGCGCGCGCAATTCCTCGCCGAGCAGCCGCACGAGTTCGCCCCGCTTCGGCCCCGGCACCAGCCGCCAGGCCTGGAACGCCTTGTGCGCGGCATCGATGGCCTTGCCGGCATCGGCGGCCGAGATCGACTTCAGCGCCGCGATTTGTTCGCCCGTCACCGGGCTGCGCACGACGAGGTCGCCTCCGACAAGCGCGTCCTTGGCGACGCCCAGTTTCTCGAGAAGCGCGGCCGTTTCCTTCGCTAACGTCATTTTTGTCCCTTTCAGGTGCTGCCTCGCATGGGCAGGAATGGAGCCATGCGCCGTCTCTTGGACGAGCCGTGGGCGCCTTGATGGCGAGGCATTACTCGTTTCGGGGAAAAACCGCCACCCCGGCATGGTCTAAGGCCAAGCTGCGAAATTGGGCCAGACAATGGGAATTGCAATCAGCGGGCTTTCTGGACCGACGACTTCTGGTCGCTCTCCTTGATCAGCCGATCGATATGCATGCGGATATGCGCCGCCTCGGCGGCGGTGTTGGCCAAGGCGATCGCGCGGTCGAAGGCGACACGCGCCTCCTCGTTGCGGCCAAGCTGCATCAGCAGCCCACCCCTGAGACCGAAGAAATGGAAATAGCCCGAGAGCCGCTCTTCCAGTGGTTCGATCATGGCAAGCGCCGCGTCCGGGCCCTTCACCTTGCTGACCGCGACCGCGCGGTTCAGCGTCACCACCGGCGAAGGCTGCATCTGCTCCAGCAGGCCGTAGAGCAAGTCGATTTCGGTCCAGTCCGTATCCGCGGCCGTCGCCGCGCGCGCATGCAGCGCCGCAATCGCCGCCTGCACCTGATAGGGGCCGGGTTTGCGGTGCCGCAGCGCCTTGTCGACCAGCGCCAGGCCCTCGTCGATCATCTTGCTGCTCCAAAGCGAGCGATCCTGATCCTCGAGCAGCACGATCTCGCCATTATCGTCGAACCGTGCCGGCGCCCGCGCATGCTGCAGCAGAAGCAGCGCTGTCAGCCCCATGATCTCCGGCTCGGCCTGGAAAAGCCTGAGCAGCAGCCGGGCGAGCCGGATCGCCTCTTCGCACAGCGGCGCGCGGGCCGGCGCCTCGCCGCCATTGGTCGAATAGCCTTCGTTGAAGATCAGATAGACCATGGCGGCGACAGCGGCCAGCCGTTCCGAGCGCTCGACCGCGCCGGGCGTCTCGAACGGCACGCCGGCATCGGCGATGCGCGCCTTGGCGCGGGTGATGCGCTGCTCCATGGCGCTCTCGCCGACCAGGAAGGCGCGCGCGATCTGCTTGACGGTCAGGCCGGAGACGATGCGCAGCGCCACGGCGATCTGCTGGGTGGCCGGCAGGTCGGGATGGCAGCAGATAAACAGGAGCCGCAGGATGTCGTCGCGGTAATGCGCGCCGTCGAGCCGCTCGGCGATGTCGCTCTCGGCGTCCTCAAGGTCGGAGATCTGATCCTCTTCCGGCATCGGCGCCTGTTTGGCGCGTTTGCGCACGGCGTCGATGCCGCTGTTGCGGCCGACGAAAATCAGCCAGGCCGCCGGATCGCGCGGCGGCCCGTTCTTCGGCCAGTTCTTGAGCGCCCTCAGGCACGCATCCTGGAAAGCCTCTTCCGCGGCGTCGAGGTCGCGGAAGTAGCGCAGCAGCGCGCCCATCGCTTGCGGGCGGGCGTTGCTGATCGCCGTGCTTATCCAGGCAAGGTCCGTCATACCGCGACCTTTGTGGGGTTGAAGACCGAGACCGGCCGGATCTCGTAAGAGCCGCCGCTGGGATTGACCTCGGAAAGCTCCCGCGCGAATTCGACGGCTTCGTCGAGGTCTTTGCATTCGATCGTGTAGAAGCCGAGGAATTGTTCCTTGGTCTCGGCAAACGGCCCATCCAGCACGATCGACTCTCCCTTGACCTTTCGCAGCGTCGTGGCCGCCGTCGTGGGCAAAAGGCGCGCCACCGGCCCGAGCCGACCGGCCTTGGCGTATCTGTCCTGCACGTCGAGAAGCTTTGCCATGACCTCGTCGTCCTGTTCCTTGCTCCATGAGCAAACAACGTCTTCGGAGGCGTAGCAGAGGATGGCGTAGAGCATGGCAGGTCCTTTCCGTATCAAAGGACGCGACACTAGGGCCCTTCCCGACACAAGGTCGATAAAAAAATATGACGGCGATCAGGGACTTGGCGCCCGTCCCGCCCTGGCATCAGGCGCCGCGCGCCTGCAGCCATCTGAGCACCAGCGTTTCTTCCTCGTCGAGACCGGATATCAGCCGTTTGCGCTTGTTGGCCGCCGCCATCTCGTCAAGCAGACGCCCTTCGGCCCACGCCTCGAACACCAGTGGATGGATATAGCATTTGCGGCAGACCGCCCGTGTGTTGCCCAGCCGCTCGGCGACCTTGTCGACGACGCTGTTGACCACACGTTTTTGCTGTGCCTTGCTTTCCGGCAGCTCGGTTCCCGCAAACAGCGACGCCGCATGGATCGTGCCGCCCCAGGTGCGGAAATGCTTGGAGCTGAAATCGGAGCCCGAAGCCTCGCGAATATAGCGGTTGACGTCCTCCGAGCGCACCGGCCGTCTGTTGCCATCTTCATCGAGATATTGGAACAATTTCTGGCCGGGCAGATCCTGGGCGCCGCGCACCACCTTGGCGATGCGGCGATCGACCAGCTTCAGCTTCCATTCCTTGCCCGACTTGCCCTTGAAGGCGAAGCGCAGGCTGGATCCGGTGATCTCGACATGGCGGTCGCGCAGCGTGGTCAATCCGAAGCTCTTATTGTCGCGCGCATAGGCCGCGTTGCCAATGCGGATCATGGTGTTGTCGAGCAACCAGACCACCGAAGCGACGACGCGCTCCAGAGGCAGCCCGTGCCGGCGCAGATCGCCATCGATCTGCCGCCTCAGAGCAGGCAGGCTTTCCGCAAAGGCGACGAGGCTTGAATATTTGACGCCGTCGCGTTCCTCGGTCCATTGCGGGTGGTAGCGATATTGTTTGCGACCGCGCTGATCCCGGCCGGTTGCCTGGATGTGGCCGTCTGGATCGGGCGAGATCCACACATCCGTCCAGGCCGGCGGAATGACGATCGATTTAATGCGGGCAAGCGTCGTTTCGTCGACGGCTCTGCCGCTGCGTGCAAGATAGGAGAATCCCGTCCCTTTCCTTAACCTGCGGATGCCGGGGTCAGCATCGCTTACATAGTTGAGCGACGTGGCCTCCGCCGAGTTGCGATCACCGTTCCTACGATTTCCATCGTGCCGTTCCGAACGGTCCGATGACGTTTGTGAATGCTGCAACATACATGCAGGCTCCGCGAAATTATCCGTAGATAAAGCCGCGCGCCAAGGACTGGTTCCGAACGAGCTTTCAGCCTGCCTGACCGGCGGATAAATCCGCCATCCAGAGCCCCCCGTCGTCGGCATGGGCGGGGAAGTACTCTCGCCCGGCCGGCACCGTCTCGAGGGTCATTCCCGTCTCGTCAGCCAGATAGTCGTAGCCGATCTCCTGCAGGCGGCGATCCGGATCGAGACGATTGTAGAGGTCGCGACGCGACGCGCGCCGCTTGGGCTCGATCATTTTCAGATGATAGAGGTTGAGGCCGCTGTCCTTGAGCCTGAAGCCGATATCGTCGGGAAACCAGGCGCCGTGCAGATCCTTCGATCGATAGCGGTCGGGGTGGTAGGCGCCGAAAAGCCTGTGCTGCATCTTCTGGCCCCAGGTTCCGTCGATCCTGTAGCTGGCCGGCGTATACATCTCCCGGCAGCGGAACCCCCAGGCGACTTGCGTCGACCCGCCGGTGAGCCGGCCGATCCTGCCGGCGACGGCGTTTTCCAGCCTTTCGTCGGGATCCATGGCCAGAACCCAATCGGCGCCCGCCTCAAAGGCCGCGGCGATGAGCGCGCGCCGCCTGCGCGGCTCGCTGCTGAAAACCTCGTCCGAGGCGCGATCGTCATAAGCGATCCAGCCATCGACGACAGGGGCGATGTTGGCGATGAGGTCGGGCACGAGGTGCCGATCGTAGCGGTAGCTGAAAACGGCGACGATCTTGCGCCGCGACCAGAGCCATCGACCGCGCCGACGCCGCGGCGGCTTCATCTCGACGGTGATCATCGGTGGCGGCCCGTCCTGTCGCCTTGCCGGGCACCGGCGGACGCTCCCAGCGATTTGGCGAACAAAGCCATCCATACGATCGGCAGCGACAGCCTTGCAAAAATCCTTTCCTTGCCGGAAAGCCCCTCCTTGGCCAGCTTGCCGACATTGCGCCGATCCCGGAACACCTTCCGGAACGGACGCACGGGCATCTCGGCCTCGACGGATCGAAGAAAAGCGCCGTAGCGGCGCCCGCGCCGATACTGGTCCGCGAGCAGCCCGAACAGGTTCGTCTCGTTACGATGGATGGTCAGAACCCGCGGTTCCCAGACCGGCTGCAAGCCGGCCGGCAGCCTGGCCATGAATTCGGTGTCCTCTCCCGACGTCATCCGCTCGTCGAACGACCCATATCGATCGAACAGCTTGCGATCGAAAGAAACGCCGTAGCGCTGCGCCTTCTCGGCCGGAAGGCCGGGCAGGCGTCGCATGTAGGTCACGAGATGCGCCGCGCAGGCAATCAGATTGCGCGGGTGACTGTTCAACATCGCGCCCGCCACCGCCGGGATACCCTCATGGTGCCGCCGCAACCGGACTTCCGCCCATCCCGGATGGGCAAGACAATCATCGGCGAGGAAGGCTACGTAGGGCGCTTGCGTGGCGGCGATGCCGCGATTTCGAGCGGCGCCGACAAACAACCGCTCCTCGACATCGATGACCCTGACCTCGATGCCGTGGTCGGCAAGAAGCGCCTTCGCGTTGCCGCCGCCGGAATTCACGACCACGATTTCAAGCGCGACATTCTGGTCGAGCAACGACCTTACCGCCGCGGCCAGTCCGGCGGGGCTCCGGAAACCGATCACCACGACTGCGAGATCTGGCCTCCCGGCCATCAGGCGCGTTGCAATAGGGTGGCCGGCCCCCTGAACCTGCGCCGCAGCGCGATCTTCAGTCGGTAGCGTATGCAACGCCAGATATCCGAGCCGGCCCGTGGCGCGGCTTCGGCTACGCCGAGGAATCTCGCCGCCATGTCGAAATCGCCGCTCGCGTAGTGAACGCGGGCGATCTTCAGGGCGACGAGGCCTTCCCTGATTTTCAGGGATCGCTCCGCGATGCCGCAGGAACGGAGCCCGCGCAGCGCCCGGCGCCATTCGAGAAAGCGCCCGGCAGGCCTGATCGTAAAACGACCGTCGGAGCGCTGCGTCGACACCAAATAGACGAATATCGGCTGCGTTACGACCGCAAGCGAAGCCCTGGCCATCACGCGCGCCCAGAACAGAGTATCCTCGTCATAGGCTAGCCCGGTCGCGAATCTTGTTTCGCCGACAAGCCGCCGCGACACCAGCGCGCTGCCGACCGCGATCGACCGTATCCGTCCTTCAAGATAGGCACAGGCATTGGCCGGTCCGCTTGCCGTGTAGCTGGCCGGCATCTTGGTCGATCGCTCCTCCCCGTCGACACACCGGCGATAGGCGCCAACCACCATGTCGACCCCCGATCGCGCCTCGGCGGCCGTGGCCAGCATCATGCGCAGGCCGCCTTCCAGATGGAGGTCGTCGGCATCGATCAGATAAATCCAGGGAAAACAGGCCTGTTCCAACGCCAGATTCCTGGCGCCGCCGACGTCGCGGCAGTTCGACTTTATGACGCGCAACGGCAAGGCAAGCCGCAACGCCGCTTCCGTGGCCACGGCATCGGTGGCGTCGGACGACGAATCGTCCACCAGCAGCATCTCGCCGATAACCTCTTTCTCCGAGGCCAGCGAAGCGAGCGTCCTGGCAATCGTCCGGGCCGCATCGTGTGCCGGAATGATGACGCTGACTGCTTTCAATCCTGTCTCCGCGCCGTTACGGGGCAAACGCCCGCAATCCCCCGTCGGTTCGATCCCCAGAATATCGACGGCAATCGCGCTTGAGAAGCGTTTATCGGGCAACCGGGTGGCCGTCACGCTTTCTCGAGAACGACTGGAATGACGTCGACCGCCTGCTCGCCGACCTGGCCGCCCGTCGTCTTCAGCACGCCGACGATCGGCGCTACATCGGAATAGTCGCGACCGTAACCGACGGTGATATGGTCGTTGCTCGCCCGCATGCCGTTGGTCGGATCGAATTCCTGCCAGCCGGCATCGCGGCCGCACCAGGCCTTGACCCAGGCGTGCATTGCGTCGGCGCCTTCTAGCCTGGGCTTGCCCTTCGGAGGAATGGTGCGCAGGAAGCCGCTGACATAGCCTGCCGGAATGCCAAGTCCGCGCAGGCCGGCGATCATTATATGCGAGAAATCCTGGCAGACCCCGCGCTTCAGCGCGAAGGCGTCGCTGGCCCGCGTCTGCACCGTGGTCGCCTTGCCGTCATAAGCGAAATCGCGGTGGATGCGGTTGCAGAGATCGACCGCGGTCGCCACAACCGAAGAGGCCAGGCTGTCATGCGCATAGGCGGTGATCGCCGCATCAATGCCGGCGTGATCGCTGGGGGCGAGGAAATGATGCGGCGCCAGGGGCGCCAGGGAGCGCACCATATCTAGCTCCGACCTCAGCCCTGCTATATCGGGCGAGACATCGAGACCCGGCTCGGGCCGCGTAACCGAGACGCGCGCGTTCATTCGGATGTCGAGCGTCTCATGCGCCTCACGAAAGGCGATCGATGTGACGTTGTTGCCGAAGAAGTCGGAAAAATCGGCGCGCTCCGCCGGCATCGGCTGGAACGACAGCGAGGCGGCGATCACACGCTGCACGCCGCCGATCGTCTGCGGCATCACGCGCACCTGGTGACGCCCGCCGCCGGCCGCGGTTGCGTAGTCGTAATGCAGATGGAGTCTGATGTCGTATAGCATCTAAGCGAAATAGGCTCGGGCGAGACTGTTGTAGAGGTCGCCGATTTGGCCGGCGAAGTCGTCGAGCACCTTGGCGCTCATGTCCGACGGCTCCATGACGGCTATCGCCGTGTTGAGCTGCAGGATTTCCTTGGCGGCTGGCGACATATGCCCCTCGCCGCCGACCGAGGGCAGCATGCCGATCTCAGCCTTCAGCCGCTCGAGCTGGAACAGGATGGAGCGGGGATTGAGCGGATCGAGCGCGAGCAGGTCGATGACGGTGCGCCGCCCGGCCTGCGCCGGATATTGCCTGCGATGGGTCATAACGCTGTCGCCGATCTCCAGCATCATGTCGAGCGCGCCCTCCGGCGCCTCTTTCCTCGTCAGCCGGCTGAGCGTGCGAGCAATCTGGATGCCGCGTTCCAGCCTGCGGCCGATCTCGAGGAAACGCCAGCCGGTGAAACGGTACATGTTCTCGTGCAGCAGGCCGGAAAAGCCGGCCAGCTTGCGCAGCATCACCGTCATCGCCCGCGTCGCGTCGTCTCCGGGCGCAACCGTTTCCGCGAACTTGTGGATGGTCTTCGACAGATCCTTCAATGCCAGCCAGCCATCTGGCGAGAAGCGGTCGCGGATCTGGCCGGCGCTGTAGACCGCGCTGTCCAGGGTGCCGATCAACCCTGGCGGTATCGGCGCTTCGACTTCGACGCCGTACGGCTCGAGATAGCGCCTGATATCGACCAGGAGCGGCATTTCCGGATCGGAAGTCTCGGCAAGCCGCACATGATAGGCGCGCAGCACGCGCACCGTGTCTTCCGAACGCTCGATATAGCGCCCGAGCCACATCAGGTTCTCCGCCGCGCGGCTGGGCAGGCTGCCCGGCATGCTGCGGGTGAAACTCTCATGCTCCTGGGGCAGCAGCGTCTCACGCTCGACCGGACTGTCGCTGACCACCCAGACATCCGCCGCCTGGCCGCCGCGCTGCATGGCGATCGCCGTCGGATCGAGCGAGAAGCCGACGCGGGCGAAGCCGCCGGGCATGACGGTCCAGCCTTCCCGTGTTCGCGCCAGATAGACGCGCAGGCTGGCGGGCCGCGGCTCCAGCCGGCCGCCGACGAACACCGGCGTGGTCGACAGCGTCACCGCCTCCTGGCCGACGAAACCGGCACCGTCCGCCTCGATGCGCGCGACAAGTTCGGCCCGCTCGCCCGCCGAAAGGGACGATCCGAGCCGGGTCGCGCCGTCGTCCTCGAAGGCAAGCCGGGTCGACAGCGCCGGGCCGACGACCATGCGGTCGATATTGGCAAGCACATGCCCGCGCTCGCCCTGCTGCCCGCACCACCACGTGGCGACGCTCGGCAGTTTGAGCTCCTCGCCCTGCAGTTCCCGCGCGATCATGGGCAGGAAGGAAAGCAGCGCCCGCGTCTCCACAAGGCCGGAGCCAAGCGCGTTGACGGCCGATACCGTACCCTGCCGGATTGCCTCGACCAGTCCCGGCGTGCCGATCTGCGAGTCCGGCTTGAGCTCGAGCGGATCGGCGAAGGCCGCATCCAGCCGCCGCCACAAGACGCCGATAGGCATCAGGCCGGAAACGGTCCGAACCATCAGCCTGCCGCCGGAGACGGTCAGGTCCTCGCCCTCCAGCAGCATGATGCCGAGATAGCGCGCGATGTAGGCGTGCTCGTAATAGGTCTCGTTGAGCGGGCCGGGCGTCAGGATGGCGACACGCCCGCCGGATTCTTTCGCCATGCCGTTCAGCGCGTCGCGAAAGCGGCGGAAGAAGCCGGCGAGGCGATGCACGTGCATCTCGCCATAGATGTCCGACAGCGCGCGCGTGGTGGCGACGCGATTTTCAAGGGCGAAGCCCGCACCCGACGGCGCCTGGGTGCGGTCGCCAAGTACCCACCAGCGGCCATCCGGGCCACGGCCGAGCTCAAAGGCAACCATGTGGAGGAAATACCTGCTGGCCGGCCGGACGCCGGCGATGGGGCGCAGATATTCCGGGCTCGCCGCGATCAGTCCGGCAGGCAGGATGCCCTTCTCGATCAGCCGGTTCGGCCCATAGATATCGGCCAGGATCGCTTCGAACAGGTCGGCGCGCTCAACCAGTCCGGCGCTGATCTGGGCCCATTCGGCTTCCTCGATCAGGAGCGGGACATACGCCAGCGGCCATTCCCGTTCATTGGCGCCGGCTTTGTCATAGACCCGGTAGTAGACGCCGGCGTCGCGCAGATACTGGTCGGCACGGGCAAAACGCTGGCCAAGGCGCTCCGGGCCCAAACGGTCGAGCGCGTCGACGAAGGAACGCCAGGCCGGACGCGGGCTGCCCGACTCGTCGACCATTTCGTCGACGACGCCCGCGATCGGACGGTAGCGATCCAGCAGGCTCTGCGCCCGCGGCCCGCCGCTCGCCCGCTTGTGATTCCCCTTGGCCATTGTCGATCAGAGTCTCGCCGGCCGCCTGAGGTCAAGGGTCATTGAAAACTCTTCAGAAGCTTCTTCGTCACGCAACACATAGCCGCCCGGCGTGTGGCCGCGCGGCTCGAACCGGGCAAGCCGTCGGGCCTCGGCCTCGTTGCCGTTGATCGGGAAGGTGTCGTAATTGCGCCCGCCGGGATGCGCGACATGGTAGACGCAGCCGCCGACCGAGCGGCCCGACCAGCGGTCATAGATGTCGAATACCAGCGGAGTGTTGACCGGTAGAGCCGGATGCAGGCCCGACGCCGGCTGCCAGGCCTTGAAGCGCACGCCCGCCACCGCGACCTCTCTGGTGTCGGTGACTTTCATCGGCACGACGCGGCCGTTGCAGACGACGGCGTGGCGTTCCGGATTGAGGCCTTCGGTTCGCACCTGCAACCGCTCCACGGAAGAATCGACGAAGCGAACCGTACCGCCGATCGCGCCCTGCTCGCCCATCACGTGCCAGGGCTCCAGCGCCTGCCGTAGCTCCAGCCTGACGCCGGCATGCTGTACTTCGCCGCAGAACGGAAAGCGGAATTCGAGCTGTGCAGCGAACCATTCGGGGCGGAAGTCGAAACCGTTGAGCTTCAGATCCTCCAGCACGTCGAGGAAATCCGTCCAGACATAGTGAGGGAGCATGAAGCGGTCGTGCAGTGACGTGCCCCAGCGCACGAAGCGGCCGTCCAGCGGGTTCTTCCAGGCCCGGGCGATGATCGCCCGGACCAGCAATTGCTGCGCGAGGCTCATGCGCGCATTGGGCGGCATCTCGAAGCCGCGGAACTCGACCAGCCCGAGCCGGCCGGTCGGCCCGTCCGGCGAGAACAATTTATCGATGCAGATTTCCGAGCGGTGGGTGTTTCCGGTCACGTCGGTCAGGAGATTGCGGAACAGCCGGTCGACCAGCCACGGCAAAGGGGCCGTACCCTTATCCGGATGCGGCACCTGCGCCAGTGCGATCTCCAGCTCGTAAAGCGAATCGTGCCGCGCCTCGTCGAAGCGCGGCGCCTGGCTGGTCGGACCGATGAACAGGCCGGAAAACAGGTAGGATAGCGACGGATGCCGCTGCCATTGCAGCACCAGGCTCTTCAACAGGTCGGGCCTGCGCAGGAACGGGCTGTCGTTCGGCGTCGCACCGCCGACGACGACATGGTTGCCGCCGCCGGTGCCGGTATGGCGGCCGTCGATCATGAACTTGTCGGCGCCGAGCCGCGATAGCCTTGCCTCCTCGTAGATCGCCGTGGTGGTAGCGACGCATTCCTGCCACTTGGCGGCCGGGTGGATGTTGACCTCGATGACCCCCGGATCCGGCGCGACGCGAATGACGTTGAGGCGCGGATCGTGCGGCGGAGCATAGCCCTCGATATGCACCGGCACGCCAATGGCCTTGGCCGCATTCTCCGCCGCCGCCACCAGTTCGAGATAGTCTTCCAGCGCCTCGACCGGCGGCATGAACACGCATAGCCGGCCGTCGCGCGGCTCGACGGTCAGCGCCGTGCGCACCGCGCCGCCGATCTCGGTGATCTCCTGCTCGACACGGTCCTGCTGGGCGGTGGCGGCGGTGAAAGAAACCGCCTGCTGGCGGTGCGCCATTTCATCCGCGCCCTCAAGTGTCCCCGGCGAAGCGTCCGGCAAAATCGCCTCGCGCGCCGGCAGCGGCCCGCGCGGCACAGAGGGATCGACCGGCACGATGTAAGGGAAATGAGCCGGCGCAACATAGGGCAATGTGCCGAGTGGCAGGCGATAGCCGACCGGGGAGTCGCCCGGCACCAGGAACAGGCGGCCGCGCCGCGTCTTCCATTTCTCCGAGCGCCAGCGCTGGCCAGCGGCCTGACTGTTCCAGCGCTGCACTGGCAGCACATAGCCGGACGGCTTGGTCAGCCCGCGCTCGAAGACGCGCGCCATGCGGCTGCGCTCTTCCGGATCTTCCAGCTTCGAATTGGACGGATCGACATTGTCCGGCAGCTTGCCTTCCTTGAGCAACCACTCAGCTGGGTCCTCATAGGCCTCGTTGACCATCGTCCTGTCGATGCCGAGCTCGCCGGCGATCGCCGTGAGCAGGCTTTCGGCCTGTTCGGGACCCACCGCGGCATTGCCCTTCTCGCGCGCGATCAGCGACGGATCGCGCCAGACCGGCTCTCCATCCGTGCGCCAGTAGAGCGAGAAGGTCCAGCGCGGCAGGCTCTCCCCCGGATACCACTTGCCCTGGCCATAATGCAGGAAGCCGCCCGGCGCAAAGCGCTCGCGCAGCCGGCGGATCAGCTGGTCGGCCTTGTCGCGCTTGGTCGGGCCGACGGCCGCCGTGTTCCATTCGGCGGACTCGAAATCGTCGACCGACACGAAGGTCGGCTCGCCACCCATGGTGAGCCGCACGTCGCCGTCTCTGAGCGCGGCGTCGACTTTTTCGCCCAGTTGATCGAGCGCCTCCCAGCTTTCGTCGGAGAACGGCTTGGTAATGCGCGGATGTTCGGCGATCCGGTCGACGCGCATGTCGAAGCTGAAATCGACATTGGCGAAGCTTGCCATGCCGGAAATCGGCGCGGCATTGCGGAAATGCGGCGTCGCGGCGAGCGGCACATGGCTTTCACCGGTAAGCAGGCCGGAAGTCGGGTCGAAGCCGATCCAGCCGGCGCCGGGAATATAGACCTCGCACCAGGCGTGCAGGTCGGTGAAATCGACAGCGGTTCCAGGCGGCCCGTCGAGGGCGACCAGGTCGGGCTTGAGCTGGATCAGGTAGCCGGAGACGAAGCGCGCGGCGATGCCGAGGTTACGCAGGATCTGCACCAGGAGCCAACTCGAATCCCGGCAAGAGCCCTTGGCAGCGGCAAGCGTCTCGTCCGGCGAATAGACGCCTGTCTCCATGCGTACGATATAGGCGATCTCGCGCTGCAGCCTTGCGTTGAGGTCGACCAGGAAATTGACGGTGTTTGCCGGCCTGCGGTCGACGCTGTCCAGGAACTTGGACAGCAGCGGCCCGGCTGGTTCCGGCGTGCGATAGATGGCGAGGTCTTCCCTGATCTCTTCCGGATAATCGAACGGAAAGGTCTCGGCGCTCTCCTCGACGAAGAAATCGAACGGATTGTAGACCGTCATGTCGGCGACGAGGTCGACTTCGATCTTGAGCTCGTTGACCGGCTCCGGGAAGACGAAGCGGGCGAGGAAGTTGCCGTAGGGGTCCTGCTGCAGGTTGACGAAGTGGTTTGCCGGTTCGACCTTCAGCGAATGGCTGAGCACCTTGGTGCGCGAATGCGGCGCCGGCTGCAGCCTGATCACCTGCGGGCCGAGAGCCACCGGCCGGTCATATTTGTAATGTGTCAGGTGATGGACGGCTGCCAGAATTGCCATGATGCCCCGGAGTTCGGCGTTTCAGTCGCCGAACCCTGACATAGGTGCTGGCCATTCTCCAAGCAGAGATGTTGCGCTGCACCTAAATTAAGCAGCGTTGCCGGCTTAGAAAAATGCCTGGATGCCCGTTTGGGCGCGCCCGAGGATCAGCGCATGCACGTCATGCGTACCCTCATAGGTGTTGACCGTCTCCAGGTTCTGCGCGTGGCGCATCACGTGGTAGCCGATCTGGATGCCGTTGCCGCCATGCATGTCCCGGGCCTGGCGGGCGATGTCGAGCGCCTTGCCGCAATTGTTGCGCTTGACGATGGAGATCATTTCCGGCGCCATCTTGCCTTCGTCCATCAGCCGGCCGACGCGCAACGAGCCCTGCAGGCCGAGCGCGATCTCGGTCTGCATGTCGGCGAGCTTCTTCTGGAAGAGCTGCGTGCCGGCAAGCGGCTTGCCGAACTGTTTGCGGTCGAGCCCGTATTGCCGAGCCCGGTGCCAGCAATCCTCCGCGGCGCCCATGGCGCCCCAGGAGATGCCGTAGCGCGCCCGGTTCAAGCAGCCGAACGGGCCGCCGAGACCTCGGGCATTGGGCAGCAATGCGTCCTCGCCGACCTCGACGCCTTCCAGCACCACCTCGCCGGTGATCGACGCCCGCAGCGACAACTTGCCGCCGATCTTTGGCGCCGACAGCCCCTTCATGCCCTTCTCCAGCACGAAGCCGCGGATTTCGTCCTTGCCGTTATCGCCCTTCAGCTTCGCCCAGACGACGAAGACGTCCGCGATCGGCGCGTTGGAGATCCACATCTTGGAGCCGGAGAGCTTGTAGCCATTCGCCGTCTTCTCGGCGCGCGTCTTCATGCCGCCTGGATCGGAGCCGGCATCCGGCTCGGTGAGGCCGAAGCAGCCGATCCATTCGCCCGATGCGAGCTTCGGCAGGTATTTCTTGCGCTGCGCTTCCGAGCCATAGGCGTGGATCGGATACATGACCAGCGAAGACTGCACGCTCATCATCGAGCGATAGCCCGAATCGATGCGCTCGACCTCGCGCGCCACCAGGCCGTAAGTCACGTATCCGGCGCCAAGCCCACCATACTCTTCCGGGATGGTGATGCCGAGCAGGCCGGCCTCGCCCATCTCGCGGAAAATCGAAGGATCTGTCTTCTCCTCGGCGTAAGCTTCCTCAATGCGCGGCGCGAGCTTGTCAGCGGCGAAGGCGGCGGCGCCGTCCCGCACCATGCGCTCATCCTCGGAAAGCTGGTCCTCGATCAGGAAAGGATCGTTCCACACAAAGGTGTTCTTCTCAGCGGCCATGGCCTCGCTCCCGGTGACTTTTGATGTGCCCGGCTTATCCGCCTGCGACAGGGAAAAATCAAACGAAATTGCATCACAGATCAATGAGGGATAGTAATGGATCATGAACATGCAACGCCGCCTCTTGCCGAACACCGCCGCGCTTGCCGCCTTCGAGGCGGTGGCGCGCCTCGGCTCGTTCACGGCAGCCGCCCGCGAGCTCGATCTGACGCAAGGCGCCATCAGCCGGCAGATCAGCCTGCTGGAAGAGCAGTTCGGGCGGCGGCTGTTCGAGCGCGACAGCCGCAATGTCCGGCTATCGGCCGCAGGCGAGACCTACGCCGAAGCGGTGCGCGCCGCACTTGGTCAGTTGCGTGACGCCGCACTCGGATTGATGAGCAATCGGCATAGTGGCGTCCTCAATGTTGCAATCCTGCCGACCTTCGGCACACGCTGGCTGATGCCGCTGATCCCGGATTTCGTCGCCCGCCACCCCGACATTACAATCAACTTCGCCACACGCATCGGCCGTTTCGACTTCGCCCGCGAGCGGCTGGACGCCGCGATCCACCACGGCATGCCCGACTGGCCGGAGGCCGACTGCACGCTTCTGATGCGCGAAACCGTGATGCCTGTGGTCTCGCCCGAATTCCTCGCCACCCGCGCCATCGCCACGCCGGCCGATATCAGCCGCCTGCCGCTGCTGCACATGGCGACCCGTCCCGGTGCCTGGAGTGAATGGTTCGAGCATCAGGGGCTCGAGGCGCCCACCGGTCCCGGCATGCAGTTCGAGCAGTTCGGCACGGTCGCCCAGGCCTGCATGGCCGGGCTCGGCGTGGCGCTGCTGCCGGAAATCCTGATTGCCGGAGAATTGCAGCGCGGCCAGTTGGTGCCGGCGCCGGGCACCCCGATGCAGAGCCGCAGCGCCTATTATCTGGTCGTGCCGCGCGAGAAGCGTGGCCACCCGCCGGTGGCAAGCTTCCGTGACTGGCTGCTGGGTCAGATCGGCAAGGAGCCGGCAGTGCTCGCGTGGTAGCTACTTGCGTTTCATCGCCTCGGCGAGCACCGCGCCGAAAGCACCTTGCGAAGGCTTTTCCGGCTGACGCTGCGGCGCGGGCGAGCGCGGCGCCGGCTTGCCGCCGCCTTGATCGCGTTGTCCACCGCGAGGTGCGCCCTCGCCGCCATCCTTGCGCATCGACAGCCCGATGCGCTTGCGTTTGATATCTACATCGACGACCCGCACCTTCACCACGTCGCCAGCCTTCACCACCTCATGCGCGTCCTTGATGAACCGGTCGGCCAGTTGCGAGACATGCACGAGCCCGTCCTGGTGAACGCCGATGTCGACGAAGGCGCCAAAGGCGGCGACATTGGTGACGGTGCCTTCGAGCAGCATGCCAGGCTTCAGGTCCTTGATGTCGTCGACGCCCTCGGCGAAGGTCGCCGTCTTGAAGCCGGGGCGCGGATCCCGGCCTGGCTTTTCCAGCTCGGCGATGATGTCGCGAACCGTCGGCAGGCCGAAGCGCTCGTCCGCGAAGACGCGCGGATCCAGCGCCTTCAGCGCGGCGCTGTCGCCCATCAGCGCGCGCACGTCGCGGCCGCAAGCGGCGACTATTTTCTTCGCCACGCCATAGGCCTCCGGATGGACCGATGACGCATCGAGCGGCTCCGCGCCGTTCGGGATGCGCAGGAAGCCGGCGCTTTGCTCGAACGCGCGCGGCCCCAGCCGCGCCACCTTGAGCAGGTCCTTGCGGCTGGCAAACGGCCCGGCCGCGTCGCGATGCGCGACGATCGCCTCGGCGAGCGACGGCCCAAGTCCCGACACGCGCGCCAAGAGCGGCGCCGACGCCGTGTTGAGGTCGACGCCCACGGCATTCACCGCGTCCTCGACCACCGCCTCCAGCGAACGCCCCAGCCGATACTGGTCGACATCATGTTGATATTGCCCCACGCCGATCGATTTCGGCTCGATCTTGACGAGTTCGGCCAGTGGATCCTGCAGGCGCCGGGCGATCGAGACAGCGCCTCGCAGCGAAACATCCAGGCCCGGGAATTCCGCCGCCGCCGTTGCCGAAGCCGAATACACGGAAGCACCGGCTTCGCTGACGATCACCTTGAGCGGCTTCGGCCCGCTGCCGGCCGGCAGATCCGACAGCATGTCGGCCACCAGCTTTTCGGTCTCGCGGCTGCCGGTGCCGTTGCCAATCGAGATCAGCTCGACCTTGTGCTGGCGGATCAGGACTGCCAGTTCGGCCTGCGTGCCCCGCACGTCGTTCTTCGGCGGGAACGGATAGACCGTCGTCGTCGCCACCAGCTTGCCGGTGCCGTCAACCACCGCGACCTTGACGCCGGTGCGGATGCCCGGGTCGAGCCCCATGGTCGGCCGCGAACCGGCGGGCGCCGCGAGCAGAAGATCCTTGAGGTTGCGGGCAAAGACATGGATCGCTTCTTCCTCGGCCCGCTCACGCAGATCGCGCATCAGGTCGAGCGTCAGATGCAGCGAAAGCTTTATCCGCCACGTCCAGCCGGCGACTTCCATCAGCCATTTGTCACCGGGCAGGCTGCCGGCGATCGCATAGGCATTGGCGATCATGCGCTCGACCGGCTTAACCGGCGATTGATCGTCGGCATCGACCTCGATGTCGAGTGACAGCACCTCTTCATTGCGGCCGCGCAGCATGGCGAGCGCGCGGTGGCTGGGCACGCCCGCCCAGCGCTCGACATGATCGAAATAGTCGGAGAATTTCGCACCGGCCTCCTGCTTGCCCTCAACGACCTTTGCGCGCAGGAAGGCGCGTTCCTTCATATAGGCCCGCAGCTTGCCGACCAGATCGGCATTTTCGGCGAACTGTTCCGCCAGGATGTCGCGCGCGCCTTCCAGCGCCGCCTTGGCGTCGGCCACCTCTTCCGTGACATAGGCGAGCGCAAGCTCGGCCGGCACCGCCGACCGGTCGGCCAGGATCGCTTCGGCAAGAGGCCCAAGCCCGCGCTCCCTGGCGATCTCGGCCTTGGTGCGTCGCTTCGGCTTATAAGGCAGATAAATGTCCTCGAGGTCGGCCTTCGTGGCGGCCGCGGCGATCTTGGCCTCCAGTTCCTCGGTCAGCTTGCCCTGCTCGCAGATCGAGCCGAGGATCGTCTCGCGCCGCGCATCGAGCTCGCGCAGATAGGCGAGACGCTCGGAAAGGTCGCGCAACTGCGTGTCGTCAAGCCCGCCAGTGACTTCCTTGCGGTAACGCGCCACGAACGGGACCGTCGCGCCTTCGTCGAGCAGGCCGATTGCCGCCGCGGCCTGCTCCGGCCGCGCGCCGATTTCGGTCGCGATGATTGCTGCGATGCGCTTGATATCCGATGCCATGCTCGTTCCTGTCGAAAGAGCGGCGACCATAGGCCGGGATGCCTGCCGCGCCAACCGCGCTGTGTTCGGCGGAATGAGAGGTCCACAAGAAAGGCCCTCGGGCGTTTGTCACGCCCTCACCTGCCTCCAGCCTACATAGTCGGTTCGACCTAGATTATCCGGCTGACCGCCTCCAGGAAGGCCACGATATCCACGTCCAGCTTGTCGTCCACCGGGTCCGGCTGCGACGACATCTTGGAGATGACGACTTCCGTTTTCGGATTGACGTAGATCCACTGCCCGTGGATCCCGATGCCGCAATAGGCGCCGCTGTCACGGCCGGTCTGGTACCATTTGTTGCGATAGCGCCCGTTCGGGAACAAGAATGCCATCGTGCCGCGTTGCCAGGCCTCATGGCTGCCGCCGGTGGCGACCGTGTCGCGCACCCAGGCTTCCGGCACGACGCGGCGGCCATTGGCGGTGCCGCCCTGTCGCATCATCTCGCCGATGCGGGCAAGGTCGCGCGGCGTCATCGACATGCCGCCGGCGGTGCGCGCCGTGCCTTCCATGTCGACCGTCACCGCCATTTCGCTTGCGGCACCCAGTGGCAGCCACAGCTTCTCGCTGAGCAATTCGCTGACGCGTTTGCCCGATGCCCGCTCCACCAGGATGCCCAGCATGTCCGAATTGGGCGATCGGTAGCGGTAGGTCTGCCCGTGCGGTTCGGCGAGACGCGGCAGCGTCAGCAGGAAAGCCGCGAGGCTTTCCGACCCGCCGCCCGGGTTCCACAAGGTGGAGCGACGATAGCGGGCAAAGACGCTTTCCGGATCGAGATAGTCTTCTTCGAAATCGAGACTGACCGTCATGTCGAGCACATTGCGCACGCTCGCGTCGCCATAGGCCGAGCCCCTGGCTTCGGGAATGTACTCTGTAACCGGCGCGCCGGGGTCGAACACCCCTTCGCCTTCCAGTATGCCGGCGAGGATCGCCGTCACCGACTTGCTGATCGAAAACACGATGTGCCGGGCTCCGAACGGCATATGCGGTGCAGACCAATCGCCGACCAGCTTGCCGGCCTTCAGGATCGTCAGTCCGTCCGTATCGGAGCGCTTCAGGAAGCTCGCGACGGTTTCGCTGCCGCCAGAGAGCGAGATATTCTCCTCGAGTAGGGCCCCCAGGGATTTCGCCTGCTCCTCGCCACCGGGCGCCGCCGCGACATGCGCGCTTGGCACCAGCTCGCCGACATTCTGGAACGACCATCGGTTGAACGGCGCCAGCCGCCAGGTTTCGAGCCGCACATCCTTGCGGGCAAAGCCATATTGGATCTCGAAGGCGGTCTTGCCGGTCATGATGCTCTCTCGGTTGCTATCTTGGGGTTTCAGGCCAGCGCTCCGGCGATGGCATGCACCGCTTTCTGCGTCGCCACCGAATAGGCGGAGTTGAGGAAATCCGGATAAGTCGAAAGCTTCACCACGACCATCCTGTGTTCCCAGCTCATATGGATCAGTTGGCCGAACACGCCGCGGCACATCAGCGATCGCGAACGCGAATCCTCGATCCAGAACTGGTTGCGGTAGCTGCCGTCCGGCAGGCTTGGGCTGAAATTCGGCCCGTGCTTGCCGGTCCGCGTCGCCTCGATCCAGTCGGCCGGGATCACGCCGCCGCCATTGTCGAGGATCAATTGCCCGAAACGGCCGTAGTCGCGCAGCGTAGCGTTGAAGCCGCCATCGGCCAGCGCGTAGCCGGCGCCGTCGACGGTGAAGCAGGCGCTCTCATCGGCGCCGAGCTTCTGCCAGAGCTCTTCCGAGACGAGCTGCGCCAGGCGCTTGCCGCTCACCCGTTCCATGATGAAGGCCAGCACATCCGTCTCGATCGAGCGGTATTCGAAGGCCTGGCCATGCTCCCGCACCTTGTCCTTCAGCCGCAGGATCAGCTCGAACAGATGCGACGGCCACGGGAAATTCGGATCGCTGCCCGGCGGGATAGGTTTCCAGCCGGTCGCGACATCGACCTGGCCGATCTCGGAATAGCGATCGGTGTATTCCTCGGAAAAGCGCACCCCCGTAGTCATGTCGAGCACGTGCTGCACCGTGGCGCCGGCCCAGCCCGTCTCGCCGAGTTCGGGCAGATAGTCTGTCACCGGCTTCGCCGGATCGATCAGGCCGCGCCCGACCAGGATGCCGCAGACCGATCCGGTGACCGACTTCGCCATCGACTGCGAAAGATGCAGCGTGCGCTCGTCCATGCCGTTGAAATAGCGCTCATAGGCGATCTTGCCGTCCTTCAGCACGAGGAAGCCATCGGCATAGGTTTCGTCGAGCAAGCCTGCGAGCGTCGTCGGCGCGCCCGTGCTGTCAACGACGGCCAAGCCGTCGAGGTCGACCTCGTTGCGTTCCAGGCGGTGACGATGGCCGTTGCCGCGCCAGACTTCGACGGTGGGCAGGAATTCGCGAATATGCTGGAAGGCCCAACGGTTCCATGGTGGCCGGTCCCAATCGAGCCTCGGCGGCACCAGTTTAGGCGGCGAGCCCTGCATGATCGGCGGCCGCGGATCGGAGTTGCGATAGGAATGCATGCGAATTTCCCTTGCCGCGGCATGTGCTGCCGTTACCCGAACGAGCGGCATCGGCACGGCCGACGAAAGCCCAAATGGGCTTCGAGTGCCGAGTGCCCGAAGTCATGAAGGCATTGCCGGTAGGCGAGTCAGGGGGCGGCGCAGATTCGGCGCCGCCCCCTTGTCCGGTCCCGCATCTCCCAAGAGGGGAGTGTGCCGCTACTTCTGAAGATCCGTCCAGATGCGCGTGTAGATTTGCTGCACCTCGGGCGAGCAAGGGGTCATGAACTCGCCCACTTTCTCGAACTCTGGCGGCACCACCAGTTCGGGCGCACTCTTCATGTCGTCGGGCATGAACGCCGTCGAGCCCTTGATGCCATTGGCATATTTGGCGAAGGCGGAGATCATGGCGGCGTTCTGTGGATCCATGATGAAGTTCATGAACAGCTTTGCGTTCTCGACATTCTTCGCATCTTTCAGGATGGCGACGCTGTCCATGAAGTAGGGGAAGCCCTCCTTTGGATAGCCGAACTTGATATCGGGGTTCTTGATGCGCGAGCGCATGATGGCGCCATTCCAGTAGTAGACGGCCGAATAGTCGCCGGCCGGCAGCTTCTCGGTCACGCTGTAGTCCATAGCCAACCATTTCGGCTTTGCCTCGGCCAGCTTGTCACGCACTTTCTTGAGCAATTCCTTGTCGTCAGTGCACCATTTGCCACCCAGATACTTGATGGCGGCAAACATCACGTCGTTCATTTCCGGCGCAACGTTGATCTTGCCGACCAATTCCTTCGGCGGATCCAGGAAGATCGCAGAGGTGTTGATGTCGCCGCCGTAGACCTTCGTGTTGACGCCGATACCGGTCAGACCCCACTGCCACGGAACCGTATAGTGACGGCCCGGATCCCAAGGAACATTGACCCAGCGCTCGTCGACATTCTTGAAGTTTTCCATCTGGTCGGGCCGCGCCTCGAGCAGCAGCCCTTCCTTCACCCAGATCGGCACGTAATTGGCCGAGGGCACCACGATGTCGAAGCCGTGACCGCCGGCGCGCACCTTGGCGAGTGCAGTGTCGTTGGAATCGTAGTCCGTGACCGTTACCTTGACCTTGTATGTGTCCTCGAACTTCTTGATCATCTCGGGGCTGGTGTAGTCACCCCAATTAAAGATGTTGAGTTCGCCTTCCGCATACGCGCTGCTCACGAAGGCAAGCAATCCGAGTGCCGCCGTTGCGGCCGTTGTCTTCCATTTCATTGCTGTTCTCCAGTCCGGTTATGGTTTGCGACGATTGACGAAGTAAAAGACGGTTACGAGCACTACCGACAGAGCCAGAAACACAGTGGCGATCGCATTGATTTCCGGACTCGTTTCGCGCCGCAACTGGCCGAGCATGTAGGTGGGAAGCGTATCCTGCCCGCCGGACTTGACGAATTCGGTGATGACGACATCGTCGAGCGAAATGACGAAGGCGAGCATGAAACCGGCGATTATGGCAGGCCTCAAGAGCGGCAACGTCACGAAACGGAAGGCTTGCCAAGGCGTGGCGTAAAGGTCGGCGGCGGCGCGCTCCAGAGTGAGGTCCATGTTCTCCAACCGCGCTCGGATCGGCAGGTAGGCGAACGGGATGCAGAAGGCGGTGTGCGCGGCGATCAGGTATCCGAGTCCTGAATAGCCGGTCCAGACCTTGATGCGCGAGAACACGATCAGCAGCGCTACGCCGGTGACGATTTCCGGCACCATCAGCGGCTGGTTGATGAAGGCGTATTTGAAGGTCAGGCCGGGATAAGGCCGCGTGCGGGTGGTGGCCAGCGCGGCCATGGTGGCGACGATCGTCGACAGCGCGGCGGCCGACACCGCCAGCACGAGCGATCGTACGGAGGCATCCTGCACGGCCGAATTGTGCCATGCTGAAATAAACCAGCGCAACGAGAAGCCATCCCAGCGCGATAGCGAATCCGCCGCGTTGAATGAATAAGCGACGAGCGCGGCGATCGGCAGGTACAGCCCGACGAAGGTTAGAAGCGCGATAAGGCCGAAGCCGGGCTGGGCCTGTATGTCGAACGAACGCTTAGCCATGGAAGCCATCCGACTTGGAAGCGTTGCGCACGTAGACAAGGAGCGCGATCATCACCACCGCCATTAGCGTGATTGAGATGGCAGCGCCCAGAGGCCAGTTGCGACCGGCGCTGAACTGCAGTTCGATCAGGTTGCCGAGCATCATGTTCTTGCCCCCGCCCAGCACACGCGGAATGACATAGGCGCCGAGCGAGGGAATGAAGACCAGGATCGAGCCGGCGATGACGCCGGGCTTGATCAGCGGGAAGATGATGCGGCGCAGAACCTGCCAACGACCGGCGTAAAGATCATATCCGGCCTCGACCAGCCGGAAGTCGAGCTTCTCCATCGAGGCGTAGATCGGCAGCACCATCAGGGGCAGGTAGATGTAGATCATGCCAAGCAGGATGGCGGTGTCGGTATTCATGATCTGCAGCGGTTGCTTGATAATGCCGAGCGCCATAAGCGCCGTGTTGACCAGGCCTTCGTTACGGATCACCTGTTGCATGGCGAAGGTGCGGATCAGGAGATTTGTCCAGAACGGAATGGTGACGAGGAAAACCCAGACCTCTCGTGTCTTCGGCGGTCGCGTGGCGATGAAATAGGCCGTGGGGAAGCCGAAGAGCAACGTCAGCACAGTGGTGTAGAAGGACAGGCTGATCGAACGCCAGAAGATGGTCAGGTGCGCGTCCGCCAGGCCAAGCGTGTCGTCGAAGATGTCACGCTGGAACAGGACCGATGTCCATCCGTCCAGTGAGAACGTGCCGAACTGTACATCGCCGTAGTCGCCCTTCAGCATGAAGGAATAGGCCAGCATCACGAAAAGCGGACCGATGGCGGCGAGAAGGATTATGACGAGCGCCGGCGCCGACAGTAACCAGCGGTCACGTATGTCCCTGGCGTCGGCGGCGCGGGCGATTTCTTCGGCGCTGGCCATGATTGGAGGTCCTTTAGTCCTTCAGCACTTGAGCCGCATTCTCGCCGATCACGACCCCCACGCGGCTGCCCGGAGCAAGCGCTTCCCCGCCACCACGGCTGTTCTGGCGCCGCACGATGAAGGCGCTGCCGTCGTCGAGTTTGAGATGGAAATGCGTATCGGTGCCGAGATAGACAATGTTCTCAACCGTACCGCTGAGCGAAGCGTTGGCTTCCGCCGGGCAGATCTGAGCGTGCTCGGGCCGCACCACGAGGGTAATGCCGCCTGACGGCGTAAACCCTTCCGGCAGCGATGCCGGGATTTCCGTGCCCGACGCGAGCCTGACGATCGCACGCCCGTCGGCCATGCTCTTCACCTCGCCCTTGAGGAAATTGCTCTCGCCGATGAAATCGGCGACGAAGCGTTCCGCCGGGCGGTCGTAGATGTCGCGTGGCGTGCCGACCTGCAGGATCTTGCCGGCCGACATCACCGCGATCCGGTCGGACATCGTCAGCGCTTCCTCCTGGTCGTGGGTGACGAAGATGAAGGTGATGCCGGTTTCGTGCTGCAGGCGTTTCAGTTCGATCTGCATTTCCTTGCGAAGCTTGTAGTCCAGCGCCGACAAGGGTTCGTCAAGCAGCAGCACCTTCGGCTGCGGCGCCAGTGCCCGGGCCAGCGCCACGCGCTGCTGCTGACCGCCGGAGATCTGGCTGGTGCGGCGCGCCTTCAACGCCTCCATCTTGACCAGCTTCAGCATCTGGGCAACGCGTGCTTCGATCTCCGCTTTCGGCTTGCCGAGCATTTCCAGCCCGAAACCGATATTCTGAGCCACCGTCATGTGCGGAAACAGCGCGTAGCTCTGGAACACCGTGTTGACAGGACGCTTGAAGGGCGGCAGCGGCGCGATGTCCTGGCCGTGCAGCAATATCTCTCCGGCGGTTGGAAAATCGAAGCCGGCAATCAGTCTCAGCAGGGTCGTCTTGCCGCATCCGGACGGGCCGAGCAGCGTGAAAAACTCGTTCTCGCGGATCGACACTGACACCGTGTCGAGAGCGGCTACCTGATTTTCGCCGGTTCCAAAGACCTTGCGAACACCGCGAACTTCGATCGCGTTCTTACCCGGTTGTTCCGGCACGATTACCCCATTGAGAGAGCCTGCTCTTTGCGGCAGGTGTGTTCCTGTCTGATTGTCACCATAAGCCGGGCGGCTTGGCAACTGCGGAGCGATGACTCGGTCCGAGTCCCTATGCAATTAAGCAATTCCTATGCCATCATTAGGCTTGGTAGGTGATCCTCCCCCCGCAGATGGTGGCAACCGGATGCACGGTATGCAGCGCTTCCGGCGCGGTCGCCTCGATATCAGCCGACAAGACGACGATATCCCCCAGATAGCCGGTCTTCAGGCGACCCTTGCGATCTTCCATGAATTCCGCATACGCGCCCTCGACAGTGTAGCCCTCGATTGCTTCTCGCAGCGAGAAGCTCTGGTCCGGCATGCCTTCTGCCCAAGGCTTGCGCATGACCGCCGCCTGGATGGACAGGATCGGATCGACCGGCGAAACCGGCCAGTCCGATGCGAACACGACGCGCGCCCCTGCGTTCTTCAGCGTGCGCCAGGCATAGGCCAGTGGCCACTTGTCACGACCGATGCGCGAGAGCGTGGGCTCCAACGGGAAGTTCAGCGCGCCCGGCGGATGCGCCGGCTGCATCGAAGCCAGAACGCCAAGTTCGGCGAAACGCGGCAAGTCGGAGGCCGTAGTCACCTCGATATGCTCGATGCGGTGCCGGCTGTCGCGCCTGCCGTTTTTCTTCTGAGCCGTCTCGTACCCATCAAGCACGGCCCGCACTGCCCCGTCGCCGATCGAATGCACGGCGATCTGGAGGCCGCGCCGGTCAGCCTCGGTCGCCACCTCGGCGAAATGCTCCGGCGAAAACAGCGGTTCGCCGCGCCATCCTGGCCGGTCAGCATAGTCGTCGACCATCACCGCAGTCCAGGAATCCAGCACGCCGTCATAGAAGACCTTGACCATGCCGGACGACAGCCATTCCGATTTGTAGGTCGCGGCCATCCGCGATGCCTTTTCCAGCATGTCCAGCTTCATGAAATTCTTGAAGTGGAACGGGATCTTGGTCCGGCAGATGAGCCGTCCCTCTTCCTCCAGCCCGGCCAGCAGCTCGAGCTGGTAGAGGTTGCCGTCCATGTTCTGGATCGAGGTGATGCCGTGCCTGGCGCACCATTGCAGGCCGCGATGCATCAGATCCCGGTCGGCCGCCAGTTCCCCTGCGGACGGGTATGGGGCCGGCTCGGCACCCTCCAGGCCAAGCCGCGTCCGGTTTGCCCCGTAATGTTCGAGGATCGGTCCGAAGGCCTCGCCTTCGCGCAACTCCCCGGCGGCAAGCCCGTCCGCGCCCATGACGATCTCGTTGCCTTGGCCCAGGTGCCTGCCATGCAGCAGGCCGGCCTCTTCCAGCGCCTTGGTGTTCGCCCACATCGTGTGATGGTCGGAGGCCGACATGGCGAAAGGACGGTCGGGAATGATGCGGTCTAGATCTTGGCGCGTCACCGGCTCCGGCAGGATGGCGTAGTCGACGCCGGCGCCGAGCAGAAGCCTGGCGTCCGGCCGCTTCGCTGCAAAATCGTGGATCGCGTCGCGCAGCGCGTCGAAGCCATGCACGCCCGCCAGATGCAGATTGTCGAGCTCGGCCGCGCCGCCGAAAAGATGCATATGCGCTTCTATGAAGCCCGGCAGCACGGAGCCGCCCTGGGCATCGACGACCTTTGTCGTGGGTCCTTTGAACTCTTCGATTGAAGCACGGTCCCCAACGGCGATGATGACGCCATCCTTGACGGCAACAGCCTCGGCGGCGGGATTGTCATCGTCGATGGTCAGCACACGGCCGTTGACGACCACCAGATCCGCAACACCATCCGCAACCGACATCGCGACTCCACATTTTGCCCAGGGACCGACAGCGCCATGTCCGACGAGCCGCCGTTCCACCGAATGGCGACAAGGACAAAAGCTGATGCCGATGCGCCGTCTTCGAAATTCCCCTTGTTATCGTGGAAGACAGCGTGGATAAAGAATGCGACTGATTATTCGCGTTTGTCAACACGCCGGGTTTAGAATGTATTGTGGACGGCGCCGCGCGCCGATGGTGGGACAGGGCGGGGAACGGGGGGCTACGAGCAGTGAAGCGCAGTCTCGACCGCAAGACCAAGATAGCGCTCGAACCGCGCAAGCAGCCGCGGCAACAGCGGTCGAGCAAATTGGTCGACCGGATTCTCGACGCGGCGCTGATCCTGACTCGAGAACAGGGAACCAAGACGCCTACGACCCTCGCCATCGCGCAGCGCGCGGGCCTGTCGGTCGGTTCGGTCTACCAGTATTTTCCCAACAAGGAAGCCATTCTTCTCGAACTCGCCAGGCGCTGGCTGTCGTCTTTTCCCGAGGTGATAGCGAAGCGGATCAAGGTCGCCCCACCCGCCAATCGCGAGGAGTTTCGCCGGGAAGTGCGCAAGCTCTTCATCGATACGTCCAGGATCTATCTCGAGAACGCGACCCTGATGCCGGTGATCGAGGCGATATCCGGCAACGCCGACCTCCGGCCGATCCAGGATGAATATGACGAGCAGATCATCGCCCTCTATGCCGCGTGGCTGCGGCATGTGAACCCGGCTCTCGACGAAAAGATCGCCAGCCGGCTCGGCGTGGTGATGATGGAGGTAGGACATGTCTGCCGGCTTGTCGGGCTGAAGAAAGATCGCAGGACGTTCGACCTCATCGAGGATGACGTGGAAACCATGTGGCTCGCCCTGGTGAGCCCCTATCTCAATCTTGACTGACCAACGCTTCGAGGGGAATTCAATGAAGACTGTCTATTCGCCGCTTCACGCCGGTCATGCCGGGCAGATGGAACTGGTGACGTCGGCGATCGTGCCCGGTTTCGAGAAGCCTTCTCGAGCCGAATTCATCAGGTCGCGGGTGGAAAGCGAGAAGCTCGGGCCGATCATCGGGCCGGTCGAGCACGACCTCGCCGCGGCCAAGCGCGTGCACGAGGCGAACTATATCGATTTCCTGCCAACCGTCTGGCCGGAATGGATTGCCGCCGGCTTCAAGGGTTCTGCGATGGGCTTCACCTGGCCGACGCGCGGCCTGCGCGGCGACGTGCCGCCGAAGCGCATCGATGCCTTGCTCGGCTACTATTCCTTCGACGCTGGCGCCACCTTCGTCGAAGGCACCTGGGCCGCGATCAAGTCGTCCTATGACGTCGCGCTGACTGCCGCCGCCCTCGTCAAGGGCGGCGATCGCGCCGCCTTCGCGCTCTGCCGCCCGCCAGGCCACCATGCGGGTGCTGCCTTCATGGGCGGCTACTGCTTCATCAACAACGCGGCCGTCGTGGCGCAGTGGTTCCGTGACCAAGGCGCCAAACGTGTTTCGATCCTCGATGTCGACTACCATCACGGCAACGGCACGCAGGAGATCTTCTATCGCCGCGGCGACATCCAGGTCCTCAATCTGCATGGCGATCCGATGGTCGAGTACCCCTTCTTCCTCGGCCATGCCGACGAGCGCGGCGAGGGCGAAGGCGAAGGCTTCAACGTCAATTACCCGATGCCCTTCGGCACCAACTGGGACCGCTGGAGCGCATCGCTCGAAGACGCCTGCGTCAGGCTCGCGGCCTATTCTCCCGACTTAGTCATTGTCTCGCTCGGAGTCGACACCTTCGAAAAGGATCCGATCAGCCAGTTCAAGCTGAAGAGCGAGGACTATCCGAAGATCGGTCGCCGTATTGCCAAACTCGGCCTGCCGACGCTGTTCGTGATGGAAGGCGGCTACGCGGTCGAGGAGATCGGCATCAACGCCGTCGGCGTGCTGACGGGTTTCGAGGATCGCTAGGTACATCGGATTGATGAGATACGCCCCCGGATGTAACCGGGGGCGTGTTTTATTGCGACCCGACCGGGAGATTGTCGGCTTAGGTCGACTTTGAAAACATCGCCAAGTAAGGCGAAGATCGGCCGCCGAGTCGCGACGCGAGTCCACCGGATTCGATTTTGTCAAATCGCGTTTGATGTCGGATTCATCTGCGGGTAAATTAGACCCGAATCAGCCGGTCCACGGGGGGCGCGGCGACCACCCAAAGTCTCAAGTTCCGGCCCAGGCCGGCGCCAGACGCGGACGGTTTCGCGTTCCCTGGAAGGATTCGGCGCGGTTGGCGCTGTTTGCGCCTTGAGTGTGTCTTCGTAAACGTGACGCGTTTCGGGTCCGTCGTTGGCTTTGCCAGCACCGGGCACAAGGATCGATTCCGGCAAGAATCCAAGAATCAAGATGAGCAGTCCCGCCGCGCTTCTCCAACCAGATGCTTCAGGCCCGCGCCTGACGTCGCGCGGCGATCTCACAAGTTTCTTCATGCAGCTTGCCGCCGATATCGGGGCCGACAGCTACATGCTGGTCGCCATCGTGCATGACCAGGATCGCAACGATGCGCGCATCGTCTCCTCGAACTGGATTTTCGATGCCATCGAACTGATCGGAAAAAGACTGATCGCCAACCTGGCGCTGGGACCGCTGACGGCGGCGCCTGGCATGCGTCCCAAGCCGCTCGTGGCGGCGCACGCGCCCGACGCCGGCGCGCTGGTGAGCGGTGAAGAGGCCCGCCTGCTCGACGTGCTCGGCCACGCCGAGATCTACTCGCTGCGGCTCTATGTCGGCCACCAGCGCCTGTTCGCGCTTTTCTCGGCGGCGGAGCCAGGCAAGATCGAGCTCACCGCGCTGATGAAGGCGCAGTTGAAATGCTGCTACGCTCTCTCCGGCATCCCGCAACTGATTGCCGCGGCATCCATGCAGGACCCGCTGTCGGACCGGGAGCGCGAATGCCTGTTCTGGGTATCGGAAGGCAAGACCACCGACGAGGTGGCACTCATCCTTGGCGTCTCGTCGAACACCGTCAACAGCTACATCACGCACGCCATCCAGAAATTCGCGGCCAGCAACCGCGCGATGGCGATCGCGACGGCGATTAGGAGCGGCATCATTTGAAGCACGCGCACGTCAAAGAGGCGGCAGCCGCCCTTTTCAACGATCAGCGCAGTCCCTTCGGTGCCTTCTCGCTGGGCTCGGAGACCCATCACGCGACCACCATTCCGGATGCTGTGCGCCGTTGCCGCTGGATTGCCGTCGATATCAACGCCTCGGCTTTCGGGCTCTACTTCGTCAGCCCGTCGGCTGAACGCGCTCGCCTCGTCGCATGCTTCGATTCCGACTATCCGAGCACCGCCGTCGCGACCAAATTCATCTCAGGCGCCAATGGCGAGGATGTGGTGCGCCACAGCCGCATCTCGACGGCGCCGCGTTGGTGGGCCGACGACGGCATCACCGGATCGCGGCAGATTTTCCAGTCGCTCACCTGGGCCGAGCCGACCGCGCCGCTGGCGCCCGGCACCAACGGCATCGCCCTTCCCGTACATGCCGACCGCGGCCAATGCGGACTCGTCGTCTTCCTGGGCTCAGAGATAGCACTGTCAGACGACACGCTCTGCGAGATCCACGCGCGCTCCTTTGCGCTCTTCGCAGCGGTCGCACGAATCCGCCCCGGCGAAACCGGCCGGACGCGTTCGATCTCCAAGCGCGAGCTCGAATGCCTGAAGCTGACAGCCAACGGCAACACAAGCGAAGAGATCGCCAAGCTCCTGAAGCTCTCTGTGCACACCGCCAATCAGTATCTCACCCAGTCGACGCAGAAGCTCAACGCCGTAAACCGCAACCAGGCGGTCGCCAAGGCGCTGCGGCTCGGCCTGATCGAATAACAGCCTGGCGCGGCGCTTCGAACGCATTGCCGCGAGGCAGGTCGCCCGCGATCAATCATTACGGAAATGCAAGCGGCTCGGTTCTGCGCATGCGGGCTTCTTCAATCGCGCCCTCGAGCAAGGCGGTGTTGTGCTCCGGCGTCTCGCCGGGCTTTTCGAACGACACGTAGTTGACCACGACGGACGCGCCGTCCGCTGTCAGCGTCAATTGGAAATAGACCGTCACGCCGCGCGGCCGCAGCTCGAGATCAAGCACGATGCGCGGACTGCCGCTCCAGTCGACATGCGCCTCGCCGCCATGGCCGAGCCGCAGCGTGCCGGGCCTGAAGTAAAGCTCGGCGGCCGAATCCACCAGATCCGAGAGGCAGGCGAAATGCTCGAGCCGGATGAAGGCGATATAGTCGGCAACGTCGATGAGCCTGAGCTCGCCCACCACGGGTTCGATGACGCTGGCGACGATCAGCTCGCGGGAGTTGGCGTGTGGTTGCCGGTCCATGGATTAGCGGCGTCCGTTCATTGGGTTGCCTTGCGCGCGGTCTTCTTCGAATAGACGATCCGCACCAACTCGGCGACCGCCTGGTAGAATTGCGACGGGATCACGCTATCAACCGAAACTTGCTTGTACATGGAGCGCGCAAGCGCCACGTCCTCGAAGATCGGAATGTTGTTCTCCCTGGCGATCTCGCGGATCTTGAGCGCCACCAGATCCTGACCCTTGGCCAGCACGATCGGAGCGGAATCCTCCTCGCGCACATATTTCAGCGCGATCGAGAAATGCGTCGGGTTGGCGATCACCAGCGTCGCGCGCGGCACGGCTGTCATCATGCGCCTGCGCGCCCGGTCGCGCGCCAGCGAGCGCAGCCGCGACTTGACGATGGGGTCGCCTTCCGACTGCTTCAGCTCGTCCTTGACTTCCTGCTTTGTCATGCGCAGGTCGCGCCGCCAGTGGAAACGCGACCAGACGATATCGACAACCGCGATCAAGCCCATGACGAAGACGATCGCCACAAGGATGTCGACGAAGATCCCCCGGATAACCAGGCCGAACGAGGCCGGGTTGGTGATCATGCCGGCGAGCAGCTTGCGGTGGTCTTGCGACAGCGTGAAACTCAGCACCGCGATGGCGAAGCCGAGCTTGGCCAGCGACTTCAGGAATTCGACCCACCCCTGCATGCCGAACATCCGGCTCCAGCCCTTGGCGATCGAGATGCGCGACAGCTGCGGCCTGATCCGTTCGCCGACGATTTGCGGCAAGTTCTGGAAGACCGAGGCGCCGATCCCGGCAACCGTCAGCAGCACCAGCAGGCTAACGACGGCGCGGCCGATTTCGGTCATCACCTGCTTGTAGAGCGAGATGACGTCGGTCTCGGTGTCCATCGGCCATGCTTCCGGCTTTTCCAGGAAGGTCGACAGGAACATGCCGAGATCGACGATCGCGTCCTTGGCGTAGAAGACGGCGAAGACCAGTATGGCCAGGAACGAAGCGAAGTTCGCGGTCTCGCGCGAATGGGGCAGCTTGCCCTGTTCGACCGTGTCGCGGATCTTCTTTTCTGTTGCTTCCTCGGTTTTGGAATCCTTATCGACCGCTTCAGCCATGGTGCTCCGACCCGATAGCTATCGTCAGGCGGCTTCTGCGGCGGCGGTTTGTGTCGAAGGCAACTCGAAAGCCCCTTCGCGCGACAGCCGGATGGCGGCGATCGAGATATTCTTGCGGGCGCCCATGATGTCGGCGAGCGCAATACCTTCCGATCCCTGTCCGAGTTCGGATTCGATCATGCGGCGAGAGCGAGCGCCGATCGCCGACAGCGCCGATTCGGTCAGTTCCGGCGACGCACCGCGCAAAGCCAGCGTGACGAGTTCGGTCGACAGGCCGTCGAACAGAAGGACCCGGGCCTTTTGCGAAAGCAGCGGCAGATCGTCGAAGGCGAACAGCCGCGACCTGACGCCGGCGAGATCGGGCGTGTTGGCGTCCTCCAGGTCCTGCATGAGTTCATCCAGTTCGGGCTTCGCCATCTCGTTGAGCATGCTGGCCACGCGTTCCTGGCCGGCAGTGGTGTCCCGGCTCGCCTTCTGCGACAGCACGCTCACACGCAGCTGGTTCTCGACGATGCGAGATGCCGCATCCGGGATGTTGGCCATCGTCACCATGCGCTTGATGATCTGGCTGCGCATCGGCTTCCCCATGGTGAGGAGCACATTGGCGGCTGTCTGCGGCGCGAGCTTTGAAAGCACCATGGCCGA
>Ga0315336_1002131_pt1 | contig 32237 bp, 21 predicted proteins | sample ASW5metaG_FD_204512 | JGI IMG/M metagenome (GOLD analysis project Ga0315336, IMG submission 204512) | Ammonia-oxidizing marine archaeal communities from Monterey Bay, California, United States - ASW #5 | ecosystem: Environmental > Aquatic > Marine > Intertidal zone | place: USA: California...
AAGCCGGGGGATACGCCCTGACTTTCCTCGCCGAATACGAAGAAAAACTCCCGGAAGAGTGGATCGTGGAGCGCCGAGAAACCCACGCAGAGCTGCTCGAGCTGGCCCAGGAAGAAGCGGACAAGGCCGCTGAAGAGGCGGCTGCCCTGGAAGGGGGAGAAACACCCGAGGAAGAGCCCGAAGTCGCCGACGATGAGCCCGAGGTCGCCGACGATGAGCCCGAGGTCGCCGACGATGAGCCCGAGGTCGCCGACGATGAGCCCGAGGTCGCCGACGATGAGCCCGAGGTCGCCGACGAAGAGCCCGAGGTCGCCGACGAAGAGCCCGCCGAGGACGAATCCGCAGAGGATGAACCAGAGTAATGGCTACGGTTGGGCTCGCCCGCGAAGGAGGTAGGCCCTGTCCAACCCCGCGGCGATGAGGTCGGGCACCAGATCTCCATCCGCATCGCCGATCGTGAACTGCCAGCCCAGCTGCTCACCGGGCTCCTCCCCGGTGTAGGTGACATCGAAGGTCAGGTTGAAGTTCGGGTCTCCGAAGACGATATGCACGGCGCCCACGTCGATGTCGGCCGTCGGCTCCCCGAGCACCAGATCGTCTCGACCGTCGCCATTCAGATCGCCAACCGCGAGGCCATCCGCCCGGACGAGAAGCGTGCGAGCCGCCTGAAATCCAGGAATATCCCCGTTGATCGGGCCCTCGAACACAAAGACCTGCCCACCCTCTGGCGCGCTGACCACCAAGTCGAGCTGCCCATCCCCGTCGACATCTCCCGTCGCCACCAGGTTGTGCGTGCTCGGCATCGTCGGAGGCAGCGAGACGACGTGTGGATTCAGGCTGGCCAGCGGCGACGTGCCCAGGGTCCGAGAGACGCTTCCTGGGAGGACTTGAACGCGATGTGGAGCGTCCGCAGACCACAGGACCAGATCGTCCACGCCATCTCCGGTGACGTCTCCAGTGGCGTTGTAGTGGGCGATGGGCGGTCCGGGGTGGAACCACGGAGCGGTGAACGTCAGGCCCGGGATCGAGGCACCCATGGCCGGATCGCCGACATCGCTGAGGTCGAGATCCGGATTCACCGGCCCATAGATGAGCGTTCCGGTGTTGTTCGACACACCGCCTACGAACAGATCCAGCGCGCCGTCGGCATCGAAGTCGAGCCACATCAAGTTGCCGGAGCCATCGACCCCCGAGCCCGAGATGCTGCTGCCTACCGCCGGAATCGGATCGAACGAACCGGGAGTCAACACCGCGTCGTCCACCAACCAGCCGACCCCGCCCCCCTGTGGGTTGGTCTGGGCCTGCCAGATCTGGAGGAAGTCGGTGCGCGGGTCCCCGGCGACCAGCAACCCCAGGTCGGCGCCACCGACAATGGTCGATCGCGCGTCCGATATGTCGAACTCCAGGGCATAGCGCCAGTCCTCGGCATCGAACACCGCCACGCCGAGCCCGTCGTTGCTGGCGGCGATGGACTGGGGAACCGACTGCCCGTAGAAGGAGATCGAGGTGATGGCGAAGCCCGAGGCATAGGCGTCTGTTCCGTTCACGAGCTCAGTGGTCGCTCCTGGCCATTTAGCAGCGGAATTACACGGATCGGCCCCATAGCAGTACCCCGAGAATGGTCCCCGGAACACCCGCGTCTCGCCGTCGGCCGAGGCCACGGCGATGTCCAGATAGCCGTCGCCGTCCAGGTCCCCACCATCCAACCCCAACCCGAGCTGGGCCGTCCCGCCTCCGATGCCGACGATCGAGAACCCTGGAACCACAGAGCCCACCTCAGCGACGTCGAAATGGCCTGGATCCTGGCGGCCCATGAACACATAGACCTGGCCTCGGCCGTCGTTCTGCTCGGGGTCCCCGATCCCAAGCTCGTCCCGACCATCGCCGTCCAGGTCGCCGAGGAGCCCGATCGCAGGTGCGTCGAGGACGCCCGTGAACCTGGAGTGACGCTGTGTGGTGAAGTCGACGTCGTGGTGCTGGGCCCCGATCGGGCCGTAGATCACCCAGACCTCGCCCGCCGCCGTCAGGCCGAGATCGACGAAGCCGTCGCCATCCAGATCACCGACAGTGGAGACCTCGGAGTACAGGTCGAAACCGGGCGGGCCGAGGATCTGAACGCCCGCCGAACCATCGATGAGACTGCCCACGTCGACGGTGTCTCCTCCCGCCACGTCATCGCGGCCGAACAGCACCCACAGCAGGTCCGATCCCGTCGAGGTCAGCACGAGATCGTCTCGCCCATCGCCGTTCAGATCGGCGAGCTCCACTCCATCGTTGTCCAGCGTGGGCGACAGGTTGGACAAGGTCACCTTCAGCAACGCGTGCAACCCGTCGTCCAGCTGCGCGCCGCCGACCGATCCGAGCCACAGCGCGGCGGTGCCATCATCGGCGTTCGCACCGAAGAGATCGGGCAGGCCATCGCCATCGAAATCCCCGGCCGCCGCAACGAGCTCGAGGGGACCTGGGCTGGCCATCGGATAGCCGGTGATGCGCAATGAGCTGGGAAAGAGGCCGAGGGGATCCCCGATCGCGCTGTTCAACACAGACACGGGTCCAGGCGGGAAATCCCGGACAATCTGCGCCTCGGGAAACTGCTCGGTGATCGGCGGCCGCAGCTCGAAACTCGCGATGGCGAGGGCGCCTCCGAGCTCGGCGACGTCGATGCTGCCGAGCAAGCCGTCGATGCGGATATCCGTATCGCCGCCGCCGAAGACCCCGTCGGTCAGCGGGCCATAGATCAACTCCACGCGCGCAAAGTTACCGACCACGAGATCGGCGGCGCCGTCCAGATTCAGATCCGCAAGACGGGCTCCGTGGCCGCTGCTGACGGTGTAGACGATGTCGGCGTCGAAGCTGGTCAAGTCATTGCATCCCGCCATCACCCGCAGTTCGCAATCGTTGACGGCCCCATCGGCGCAGACCTCGGCGGCACCTGGAAAGGAGGTGCTGTCGCTGTCGTCGCAATCGAGCGCATCGCCGACATACCCCGATGGCGCAACGCAGGCGTCTACCGTGTCCGCCGCGTCCCCGCTCCCGTCCCCGTCGGCATCGCGGTAGAACGGAACGGTGCCGATGACATCGGAGTCGGCGTCGTCGACGAGCAGATCGCAGTCGTTGTCGAGCAGGTCGCAGATCTCGATGTGGCCCGGATGGATCGAGAACCCGTCCGTGAGGGGGTCGTCGTTGCAGTCCAGGCCGCCGATGGGCGTCGGTCCAATCCAGGTGTTCGTTCCCGGATCGCACTCCACGAAGCCATCGCCGTCGTTGTCCACCTCGTTGGTGGGCGTGGCCGGCGCCTCGCAGGTGTTGGCCTGGCCATCACAGAGCTCGGGCGCGAAGGGATACCGCGTTGGATCCGCATCGTTGCAGTCGCCCCCCTGGGTGACCGATCCGTCCATGGGATCGGCGCACAGCTCGCCGATGGCCAGGTATCCGAAGCCGTCTTCATCGCCGTCCGAGTAGAAGAGCAGCGTCGGCAGCCAGTCGTCGGGAACCCCCGAGCAGTCGTTGTCGAGGCCGTCGCAGACCTCTACCAATCCCGGACTGCGGTTGCTGTCGCCATCGTCGCAGTCGTCGCCCCCGTCGATGCCCGGGTCGTCTCCCACCCACAACACACAGGTCACATAGCGGTCCGCGTCGGCATCGAGCTCGTCGTCGGGGGTTGCGCCATCGCAGCTGTTGTCCAGACCATCGCAGAGCTCCGTAGCCGCTGGAAAGACCGTCGAGTCGGCATCATCGCAGTCGCCTCCACCAACCACCAGACCCACGCCGATCCATTGGTCGAGGGCGAGCAGATCGCAGACGACGTACTGATCGAGGTCGGCGTCGACCTCGTCGGGCCCGATGTCCCCATCGCAGTCACTGTCCACGCCATCGCAGAGCTCGGCGGCATCGGGATTGACCGTTTCAGCGCCATCATCGCAGTCGTCTCCAACCGACACCAGGCCACTCGCCGCATCGCCACAGTGTTGGATGGCCGAAGACGGATCTCCGAATCCATCCCCGTCGGCATCGATGAAGAACGTCTCGAAGGCGAGCCCGTTGTCGACCTCGCCGTCGCAGTCGTTGTCCAGATCATCACAGATCTCGGGGTTGCCGGGAAAGACCTCTGACGACTGATCTTCACAGTCCGTTCGATCTCCCACCACATGGTTGGGAAGCGCCTTGCACTGCTCGGTCCCCACATCCAGCGCGTCCCCGAACCCGTCGCCGTCAAGGTCTGGATACCAGACCGCATCGGGGTTCTGAACCGGATCGGAGTCGTCACAGTCCCCATCGACATGAGACCTCCCGTCGCCGGTGCCCCCACATTGATAGATCGGCTCGCCCTTGCCGAATCCGTCTCCATCGCCGTCGATGAACCAGATGCAGTCGGGGTTGTGCTTGGAGTGGGTCTCGTCGTCGATCCATGGGCAGCCGGCCAAGATCGGAAACAGAAGCATCCAGCGCATTGTGGGGACCCTCCTCAGAAGCAGGCGCAGACCAGCTGCCGTTCCAACGCGATCCCTGCGACTGGCGCCGCATCGCCCGGGTAGGTGCCAATCGCGACGCCGCCACTCGCGCACTTGCCGTAGTAGCTGCCGACGTTGGCGTAGCCGTAGCCCAATGTGTGTGCAGCGGTCAGTCCGCCGGCGTTCGTCCACCCACCGGGGTTTCCATTGTTGAAGAAGTACGTCGACACATCGTCCGGCCCCGCGAGAGTGCAAGAGTCGGCGTAGGCGGCCTCCGCGGTCCATGCCAGGTTGGTGCCGCCCAGCTGCGCACACGCCGAATCGCAAGTTTCTCCCTGGCCTCCGAGATACCAGCAGAATCCGTACAGGTCCACCGGGCCGCCGGTAAGGGTGGTTCCACCGATGCCGGCGCAACAGTCGAAGCCATTACAGTCGGCGTCGATGTAGTCGCCGCAATAATCGTAGGCGCCCGGGTAGATCAGCGGATCGGTGTCGTCGCAGTCCTGGTCGCTGTCGGGCACATAGTCGACGCCCGGGGACGCGCACTGGGGACCGACCGGCGCTCCCGCCCCAAAGCCATCGCCATCGAGGTCGAGAAACCACTCGGGCATCTCCCCGATGACGGGGTCGGTGTCGTCGCAGTCCAGGTCGTTGTCGACATAGCCACTGGGCGCGCGGCACGCGTCGAGCTGAATGATTGGGTCGCCGAAGCCATCCCCGTCGGAGTCGATCCAGAAAGAGCGCATCGAAGCCGGATCGACGGTCGGGTCGTCATCGTCGATGTTCCCGTCGCAGTTGTCGTCGATGCCGTTGCACACCTCGGCCATGTCGGGGTTGACCGCCGGGTCGGCGTCGTCGCAGTCGTCTCCGTTCTGCACGGCGTCGGGGCTGGGCGGATCGCAACGGTAGACCACCTGAGCGGGACTCCCAAAGCCGTCGCCGTCGTTGTCGGCGTACCAGGCCGAATCGCTCGTATCCAGGTTCGGGTCGTCCTCGTCGGCCAGGCCGTCGCAGTTGTTGTCGATGCCGTCGCAGACTTCGGTGTTGCCGGGGAAGACCGCGCCGTTGTTGTCGTCACAGTCGTCGCCGCCGAAGGCGGTTCCGTCGTGGCCATCGCCGTCCACATCGCAGGTGGAGGCGCACTCGTCGTCGGCGCAGTCGGAGAGCCCGTCGCTGTCGTTGTCGACGCCGTCGAGGCAGTCCTCGACAACGGGTGGGTCCGAGTCGAGATCTCCCGGCGCGTCGACCTTGGTGTCGTCACAGCCGAAGAGGACGAGCGCCATCATCGGAATCCACAGGTAGCGCACGAAGAACCTCCAGCGCCCCAAGGATAGCCGCTCTTCTGGACGAGCGTTCGGCCGTCAGTCCCACCACCACAACGTGGACGGCTCCAGGGCGAAGCCCACCTCGACGCCATTGAGTTCTCCGGAACCGACGATCACACCGCGATCGTTGATGCCGGTCGCCACGTGGGCCACCCAACCGGAGTTGGAGTTGATGCAATTGTTCAGATTGTAGGTCGTTCCGTTCTCGTACAGGAACGGGTACTCGAAGTTCCCGTAGGCTCCGGTGCCGACAATCTGCCCCTGGTTGTTGACCGCATCACTGGAGACGGGATCGATCGAATTGGGTCCTACAGATGCGGTCAGGCCGACCTTGGAGCAGGTGGCGCGGTCCAGCACGAAGAGCTGGGAGTTGCCATTGGCCATCTCGCCGTTGACGACCGCCATGCCACCGTTGTCCAGAAGCTCGCCCCAGCTCTTGGTGAAGCCAGACGGCTGGGTCGTGTTCAGGCAGCCGTGCAGATCTTCGTAGCCCCAGCTGGTCGCTTCGCCGGCATAGGCGAACGGGCCCATCTGGGCCTGGGGGTCGAACCACTGGCCGATGACCCAGTCGGCGTCGTTGAGGTCGGACACCGCGGTGCTCATGCCCCCGTTCAAGGCCGCCGCGTCGTATTGGTTGCCGTTCTGCCAGATCCATCCGTCCATGGTGCCGGTGTTGCCGATCAGGGTGCCGTTGTTGTTGACGTCGTTCCCCCTGCTGTTCAGCAATCCACCCGCAGGCGGGCCGTGCACAGGCACTGGACCGTGATTCCAATAGTCGTACATATCCCAGGTATAGGCCCTGCTATTCGAGTAGGAGAGGTCGTCGACGGAGCCGATGATCTCCCCGTTGTCGGAGATCGCGGTTGCGCGGTGTCCCGAGACGCCATTCGGAATCCCCGGCGGTGCGAGATGGTACAGCCAGAGCGCTGGCCACCCCCACGAGACATAGTAGGAATCGAAGTAGCCGCTGACGGCCACCTCGGTCCCGAACGGACCCTGCCGCTCCAGCCCGACCACCTCGTCGTTGTTGTTGATGTCCTCGGGCTGGATCGGCCCGAGATCGTAGATATTGTATGTTCGTGGGCAGCTCTGCGCAGCAGCAGGCGCCGAGTAGCAGACGGCAGCGAGCGCGATGAGTGCCGGGGCAAGACGTCGATTCATGGTGGTTTCCCTCGTGGTTCAGCACCGCCCATCGCAAGAGGTGTGCCACTCGGCGCCTACGGTTGAAGCCCCTCTTTCGCGGTGTCGAGGGTGTTCGCGCACACATCTCGCACGTGCGTACACGTCGAAAGCGCCGGGTGGACGAGCGATAGTCCAGCTTCTTCGGTACAGAGGGCCGGCACGCGCCTTGCTGTCTACCAGACGGAATCCACCTGGAGATAGCCATGTCGTTCAGCCTGCTCTTCGCCCTCTCTGCCCACGCCAACCTTCCGGATCTCACGGAAGCCGACTACGAGCAGCTGCTCGAAGTCGCCGCTGCCGAGTGGTGGCTCGATCCGGAGCGCCTCGAAATCCAACACGTCTCCTGGGTGGATTGCCCGCTGATCGGTGTGAGCGGCCTCGCGGCCAAGATCTACGATCGCGACGCAGACGACGAGGCCGCCATGCGGGGAGACCTCTACGGCCCCTTCGACGTCGACCCGAAGTCCTGGTTGATACCCGAAGATCCCCTCAACGACTTCGACTTCGACGCCGCCTCAGCAGAGTTCTGTCGGACCGCCGGTCAATCGGGCACCTACACCCTCGAGGTGCGCCAATTCCGCTGCGATGACACCCGCCCCCGCTTTTCGTTCGGCTACTCCTGGCTCATTCTCTAGAGCACTTCCTGCCGCAGGAGGAGAAAGGCCTTCCGATCGCCATTGTGGCGGCCCCAGCCGACGATGTCTCCGGTGTCGTTGATGGCTCGAGCGTTCTCCATACGCCATCCGGCCGGCATCACGCAGACCAGATCGTGCAGATCCACTGCGGCCGCTCCTTGCGGGAACAGCGTCGCCGTCGTGAGCTCCGATCCCGAGTGACCGACCGCATCACCGTGCAAATTGACATCGTGGGCGGCGCTGACCGCGTGGCCCGGGGCAGCACCCAAGCCGCTCACAATCCAGAAGTTCGACCACCAGGACCAACCGCGTTCCCACCGCGTTGCCTCCTGTTGCCAGCCCGAGACGGAGGTGCCAACAACCACCCCATTCTCGTTTACCGCCTCGGCAGCGGAGTCACCGTGGCCGTAAAGCGTTCCGAGGTCCTCCATCGAAAACTGGCCCCACAGCACCCAGGTCTCCATGAAAAACGCATGTTCATCCCCGTTTCCGTCCGTTGAAACCCCAACGACTTGATCGGTGCTGTTGATCGCATTGGCTTCGACGCGAGAATTGCCTCCGAGATTTCCCAGGTCGAAGGTGACACCGGTGGCGTTGTTGTAGAGATAGGCGCGCGACGGATTCGTCGCGGCGCCGACGAAGACACCGTGGTCGTTGATGTCGAGCGCTACCGAGTCGGAACTGCCCAAAGCACCTAATGTACCCTGTGTTCCGGCGAAGATATCGTAGACCAGGGACAGCCCTGTTCCCGGGCTCGTGTACCGCCCGACGGCCTCGCCATTGCCGGAGACGCCGAACAACTCGCATTCGTCGTTGAACCCCAACGTGGACGAGACGGTAGCGCCGTTCCAGGTGTCCCAGTCCCAGGTCACGCAGTGTAGCCGTCCCTGACTATCGACGGCGGACCCGACGATGGTCTTGGGCAGGTTCATGGGCGCCTCGGTGATGTCCATGGCCACCGCGTCCGAGTGCCCCGCTGGCATGGGCAGCTCGTAGAAGGTGTGGCTCCGATAGAAACACTGCGGAAGAAGGGTCTGCGCCACCGCCGGTGCCGCGATGGCGAGAAGCGTTGGAACGGCGACGATCTGCAAGGGAATTCGGGTCATGGGACACCTCTGTTGGATTCAACAGCGACCTTCGCAAGGGCCATGCCACTCCGGAACCACAATAGAAGGCGAGCTTTTCGAGAGCGCGGGCCGTGAGTGCACGTGCGCGCTCGTGCGAACCCAACCCTCCGGATCGCGTACGATGGACGGGTGAGCGGCGACGACAGCGACACTTTTGGAACTTTGATCGCGGACGCCAACGCGATGAGACGCATCGCTGAGGCCGAATTCGAGTCCAGGTACGAGGACCGCGGCCTCCTCGGTCGAGGCGGAATGGGCGAGGTTCGTCGGGTCTACGACCGAGAGCTGCAGCGGGTCGTCGCCATGAAGCTCCTCCTGCCCAGACGCATGAACGAGCGCGCCCTGGCCCACTTCGTGCGCGAGGCCCGCCTGCACGCCGATCTCCAGCATCCGGGCATCGTTCCCGTACACGACACGGGGCACCTTCCCGACGGCCGACGCTACTTCACCATGCGAGAGGTGCACGGCCAGACCCTCGCCAAGGCCATCTCGGATGGGATGGGACTACACGCCTTGCTAGCCGCTTTTCGCCAAGCCTGTCAGGCCGTCGCCTACGCGCACGACCGCGGCGTCATCCACCGGGATCTGAAGCCCGCGAACGTCATGCTCGGTCCCTTCGGCGAAGTGCTCGTCCTCGACTGGGGAATCGCGCGCGGTCCCGGTGACTCGCCAGACCTCGGAGGGGATGGGGAAGGCCATGCCTCGGGGACCCGAGAGGGCCAGGTCAAGGGCTCTCCGCGCTACATGGCACCGGAGCAGGCGCGGGGTCAGCGGGACCTGATCAGCACCGCGACCGACGTCTACGGTCTCGGCGCGATGCTGTACCAGATCCTCGCCCGAGAGGCGCCATTCGCGGATCTCAAGAAGGCGAGAGAGGTCATCGCCGAGCTCGCCGCCGGCCTGACACCGCTGCCGCCGTCTTCGATTCTCCCGGTTCCGGAGGATCTGGAGAAGATCTGCCTGCGGGCCATGGCGGCGCGTCCCGCCGATCGATTTGCCGATGCCGGCGCCCTGTCGGAGGCGGTCGGAGCCTGGTTGGACGGAGAGGCGCGACGGGCCCGAGCTCGCGAAGTGACCTCCCAGGCCAGCGCTATCCTCGAGGAAGCCGGACGGACCCGGCTCGAGGGTTGGCAGCTGACTACGCGTGCCCAGGACCTCGAACGATCACTCGCGGTGACCTCCTCCCTCGAAGCAAAGCGCCCCTTGTGGTCACTGGAGGAACAGAGCGCCGAACAATTGCGAACCGCCGATGTCCGTCAGGCAGAGGGTTTGGCGCTGCTCCGGTTGGCCCTCAGTCACGACCCCGACGCGCCCGAAGCCCACGCCGCGCTCGCCGCCCACTACCGGGACCGTCACGAGGCCGCCGAGACCGACAACGACCTCGATGCCGCGGCAGCACTCGAGGTTCACTTGAGTGCTCACGACCGCGCCTTCGAGCATGCGCCCTATCTACGGGGCCTCGCGAAGCTCACCCTGCACACGGATCCGCCGGGCGCCGAGGTCGAGTTGTTCCGATTCGAAAGCAGGGATCGACGGTCCATTCCGGTGTCCCAGGGCGTGATCGGCACCACCCCTCTGGACGAAGTGACCCTGCCCCGTGGCAGCTGGCTGTGCGCGATCCGAAAGCCCGGCCACCTCGAGGTGCGATATCCGGTCTCGGTGGGTCGCCTCGAACACTGGGATGGCGTGCGACCCGGAGATGCCGACCCCCTTCCGATCGCCCTTCCCGTCGAGGGACAGCTCGACAACGGCGACTGCTATGTGCCCGCCGGTTGGGCCTGGCTGGGAGGAGGAGATCTGGACAGCAAAGGCGGCGGCGTCGCCCTGCAGCAGGTCTGGGTGGACGCGTTCGTCATCCGCCGTCACCCGGTCACCAACGGAGAGTTCATCGCCTTTCTGGACGCTATTTCAGCGCGGGACGGTATCGAGGCCGCCCTGAGTCACGTCCCCCGGGAGGGCCTGATCGGAGACGGAGCGGCGATCTACTCCCACCAGCACGGTCGATTCGCCATGAAGCCCGACTCCGACGGAGACCTGTGGGATCTCGATTGGCCGGTCATGCAGATCGACTGGCATGCCGCCCTCGCCTTCGCCGAGCACAGTGGATGGCGGTTGCCTACAGAGTGGGAGCGAGAGCGCGCCTGCCGCGGGGCCGACGGACGACTCTTCCCTTGGGGCACGCGACCCGAAGCCCTGTTTGCTCGGTGTAGACACAGCGATGGCCCGCCGGGACCGGAGCGGATTGGCCGCCGGGAATTCGATCGGTCTGTGTACGGCGTCGAAGGTCTGGGCGGAAACGTCATGGACTGGTGCTACGACGCGGCGGCAGTGCCCGGCGAGGTGCACGCCATCGTCCGAGCCGATGACGACAAGCGCTCATTCCGCGGCGGCTCGTGGAATCACCTGCCGCAGCGAAATGCGTCCGACCAACGCTACGAGAATCGACCCGGCTTCCGTCATGCGGCCATCTCTGTACGACTGGCCCGCACCTTCTGAGTTTGCGCACGTGCGGAGAACGTGCGCGCACCGCACACCATCGCCGCAAAGGCAGGTTCATCCGTTCGGCTCCATGGCATGAACCTTGCGAGATTGGAGGCTTTCTGGGGGTCTCATGCTTCTCTTTCTCTCGCTTCTCGCTCTTTCTGCCCACGCCGGTATCCAGGTTTCGGAGGCAACTTCGTACTCGGTGGACTCAATCGATTGCAACGACGAGGACGACGACGACACCAATGACTGCACCCTGGCACAGCGACGCAAGAAGCGCCTGCTTCAGCGCGTCACCCACAGCCCACTGACCGACTCCGAAATCGACCCCTTCCCGCCGCTCGGGTGGCACGGAACGACGCTCTTGACCGGTATGGCCGGTAGCGACGAGGTCGTCGGTTGGCAGGGATCCACACTCGCCGACGCCATCGACGATCCGATGGTCGACGAGGCACTGCACATCGTCGGTACCGCCGGGGAGCGCTTCGGCACTGCCCTCTCTGCGCAGGAGGGCGCCCTGCTGGTCGGCGCCCCGGGCTCGGGTCGTGTGTATCTGTTCATCGACGAGGCGAATGCGACCGACCAGGCGGCGGCCACGCTCCAGGGCGCCGCCGGATCGGGCTCGGAGGTCGCTCTGGGCGACTTCGATGGCGACGGGCAGCTCGACGCCGCAGTGAGCAACAGCGAAAACGCCATCACGTACCTCGTGTTTGGACCTCTCGTGGGAGAACTGGACCTCGAGAGTGGCCTGACGTTCACCGGCGGCGGGGACCTGGCTGTAGGCGATTGGAACGGAGACGGTCTGGCCGATCTCGCCGTCGCGAGTGTGAACGGACCTGTGGACATCTACGCCGGGGGCTCACTCCAGCTCACAGCACACCTCGAGACCGCGGCCGGAAGCATCGCCTTCGCCGACACCGATGGCGACGGATCCGACGATCTGGCGGTCGGAATCGCCAGCTGGGACGCGGTGGATATCTACCGAGGCGGAGACAATGCCGACGACTGGGCCGACCAGTACTTCTGGGGTGACTGGTGGAGCGGAACGGGAACTTCGGTGCACGGCGACGACCAGGGCGGCCTGTGGATCACCTCCCCCGATAGCGGCGGATCGATGAGCTACGTCGCGGCCGGATCCGAGAGCGGCCACCTGGCCGAGGTCGCTGCCCAGACGCTATACGCGGACGGCGAGTTCAGCTTGAACACCGCCTTTGCTGCAGACATCGACGGAAACGGCGTCCTGGATATGGTGTCCGGTGCCGGCCTGGAGACGACGGTCCTCTACCGGTACTAGCTTGTAGACACCCTCTCGGACGACCATCCCCGTCGCACTTGGCGCCCACCAACCACCGCGACTGCGCCTCGAACCACCAGTCTGGGCGTCAAGGAGCGGAGGGGGTGAAATGGGGGAAGCGCAGCGCTCCCCCTTCATTGGAGACATGGGCGTGTGGACTGCCCGGGGCAGTCGGAGAGAGACGCTCGGTAGCTTGCCTCGATCCAGAAACACGAAATCCGATCCCGATGCGCTCGATCCACACCCTCCAACGAAACGGCAACATGAACGCCACGATCGCGGCGCTTCGGCAGCCGACCTACATCTCAGCCCACGCCGCGACCCATCCGGAATTTCCACCCCGCCAATCCCGTCGGACAGCGCCCGACTACCCCTTACTCAACCCGTGCTTCTTGATCAGCCGGATCAACTGAAACCGATTCTTCAGCCCCAGGGCCTGCCAGGTCTCCTTCACGCTGCCGTCATGGGCATCGAGGGCGGTCTGGATGTCCTCGGGCGTCAGGTCCTGGACGCGCACCTCTCTCGCTGGGGCCTCGACGACCTGCCCACCGGATCCCGTCGCCACAACCTCCGCCACGGCCGATGTCCACACCAACCGATCTCCCGGACTGGTCGCGATCGACTGCCAGAGGAGGACCTCGAGCTCCCGCACGTTCGCGGCGTACTGACGCCGGACGAGCTCGCCGATGAGCTGGGAGCCGGTTCGCGGATCGGGCCCTTCGAAGAACCGATCCCGGACGTCGGGGTCGGCCTTGGCGATGTGGATGAGCAGGTGGCGGACCAATAGCGGCACGTCCTCGCGACGCACGTTGAGGTCCGGCACATCGACCCGCAGCTTGAAGCGGGCGAGGATGTCGTGTTTGAGCGCCGTGGCCTCGCGATTGGTCGCCGCCAGCACCCGGACGTCGACACGATGTGCGCGAGAGTCTCCGAGGCGGTGCACCTCTCCCTCGTCCAATGCCCGCAGCAGGTGAGCCTGAACAGCCGCGGGCACTTCGGCGATCTCGTCCAGGAACAGCGTCGACCGATCGGCCTCGCCAAACAGGCCTCGCCGCTCTCGCATGCCTGGATTCGGGTAGTCCTTGACGTTGCCGAAGAGCTCGGCGTCGATGAGACCCTCGGGAATCGTCGCCGCGTTCCGGGCGACCATTGGCTGGGAGCCGCGGGGCGAAAGGGTGTGGATGGCCCGCGCGACGAGCTCCTTCCCCGAGCCGCTGGGGCCCGTGATCAAGGCGTGGGGTGGCCGCTTGGCTACGAACGCGACCCGCCCGCGCAGTGCCCAGGCGGCGGGAGATTCCCCCACGAGACCGTGGTTGTCCGCGTCGCCGAATTGGGGCCAGTCCCGCTGCGGAAGGTCCCGATTCGTGGGCAGCACGACCGGCCGAACCACACACATCAGCTGGAGCGCCTTGCGTAACGTCACCGTGTCGCCGGGCCTCATCACCGCCTGCGACGCCTCGACGCCATTGTGGGACATCAGGCACCGCCCCTGGTTTTTCACCCGGATCGTAAGTCCCTGCTCGGCCGTGATCGAGAGTTGGTTTCGCGAAATCCGTCGATCGCGCAGAGGGGGACGGCGCTGATTCGCCCCGGGGCGCTGGCGAACCAGGGCAGCTCGAAGCGACATCTCGCCCGCGTCGCCGCGACCCAGGGTCGTGGTCGTGCCCGCTTTGGGGTCGGGGAGGATGATGATCTCGCCAACCCGACTCGCGTCGTCCGCGCACCAGGTCACGACCAACGACAGTTGATCTGAAACCTCTTCCTCGTCGAACGAGGTGGTGCTGTCGTTGATGGTCTCTTCGCTCACGGGGCCCAGGGTATCAAGAGAGTGGGCGCACGTGCGTACACGTGGAGTCCACTGCGTCTTTCGCGGAAAAGGTCGGAGCGACCGTCGGCGCCGGATGGCACAGATCTTGGAATGGGACCTGGTATTGACCCAGGTGACTCATGCAAGTGTTCGAGCGTTCCATCTACCGAGAATTGAAGCGCATCGCGCGGCGACAGCGCCGCGGACTGCGCGGCCCCGGCACACTGAGCATCGTGCACGCCGCGTACGTGAAGATGGCGGCCAGTGCCAGGTCCGCAGAACTGGAGCGGGAGCACTTCAACGCCCTCGCCGCCCGGACCATGCGGCAGGTCGTCGTCGACCACGCCCGAAGCCGCGGACGGCTCAAGCGGGGCGGCGACCGAAAACGCGTGGACCTCCGAGACGACCAACTCCAGTACGAGAACCAACTGTCACAGGTTCTGAGCGTCGATCGGGCCCTCGACGAGCTCGCGGCTACCGATCCACAGCTGGTGAAGGTCGTCGAGGCCAAGTACTTCTGCGGCATGACGGAGGAGGAGATCGCGGCATCCCTCGGAGTCACTCCGCGAACAGTCAGGCGCCAGTGGCGGCTGGCGAAGGGGCGGCTCCAGTCCGTGCTGGCCTCATGAGCGCCACACTGCAGACCGCGGGAGCGCTGCGCGGATCCCTCGGTACCGAGCTCCTCGAGCGATCTTCGGCCGTAGAGCGCGTGGGCAGACTGCGCTTTGTCCGCTGGCTCGCCTCTGGCGGAATGGGCGAGATCTACTTGGGGTATGACGAGACGCTAGGACGGGATGTCGCCATCAAGACACTCTCGAAGATCAGTCGACTCGACCCCGAGCAGCGGCGGCATCTCCACCGCGAAGCCCGCATGCTCGCTCGAGCACAGCACCCGGGTATCTGTCAGCTACACGACCTCATCTCGGCGGAGGAAGGCGACTATCTGGTCATGGAATACCTGCCGGGGCACACCCTGGCGGCCCAACCGCCCTCTCCGACCAGCGCAGTCGAGATCGTGCGATCCGTGGCGATGATCCTGGCCGATCTGCACGGAGCGAGCATCGTGCACAGAGACATCAAGCCCGACAACATCATGGTCACCTCCTACGAGCGGGTCAAGCTGTTGGATCTCGGCATTGCCGGCTTCATCGGCCACTTCCGAGACGTAGCCGGGACCACCGCCTACATGAGTCCCGAGCAGGCAGTCGGCTTTCCCCTGGCCCCGGCGATGGACATCTATGCGCTGGGCGCCGTCCTGTTCGAGTTCTCGACCGGGCAACGCATCAACGCGTTCGCCAACGTCACCGCGATCCGGCGGTCACGCCGCCAGATCCCCGAGTCCCTCGATCCGGACCTCCGGGCGCTTCTCGCGAGGATGCTGGACCTCGATCCCGCGAAACGTCCCTCTGCACTCGAGGTCGTCAGTGCACTCGACGCCATCCTCGACACGAAAACCCAGCGAAGCCGACGCCGGGGCTTCGCCTTCTGGGCCGCAACAGCCTGCGGATTCGCCGGGGCGATGGCCTTGGGAAGCCTGATATGACAGTGCAGCCACCGCCATCAGGGTACCAACTGCTGGCCGCGAACGACCAGACGGAACCCGCGGGGCGGCTGGTTGGGGTAGGTGCCCCAACCCACGACCGCATCCATGGGTCCGATGTCTGTCGCCTCGTTCAGCGTGAACTGCGGCGGCACGAAAGCCGCCACCGCGTTCAGGTCCGTGACGGTGCCCCCGCCCACATCCCAGGCAACCGCTCGAGAGACACTGTTCGCGTCAAAGGAGCTGCCAACGGCCGTGGGCGTGGAACCTCCAATGGCGTGGGCGTCGCTCCATGAGCCTCCGGGCAGCTCACCCAGATCTCGCGACACATACTGGCCGGGCGACCACCAGATCTCCTCCCAGACCACAGCGTGCTGCGACCAGATCGGAGTTGTGCGGGAACCGACGATGACACCCGAGTCGTCGATGTCGTTGGCATAGGTCTGATTCCATTGCCAGTGGGTGCTGAGATCGATCCGAGTGTTCCCCGGATAGTCCAAGACAAAGGCGCGGGAGAAGAACGTCGACGACTCGGAGTTTCCGACCACCACGCCCCTGTTGTCAACGCCGTTCGCATACGAATACACGTCTCCCGGCAGGGTTCCGAGGTCGACCATCGTGGCCCATGGCAACCAGGTGTCGTAGATGTACGCATGCGGGGTGCCGTAGTTGACATCCGACCAACCGACGATGTACCCATTGTCACTGATATCCTCGGCCACGGACCAGGACCCGCCGAGCGTACCCAGCGTCGTCAGTCCGCCAAAGGTCGGCCAGACGAATGCCTCATAGTACCCGCTGGGCAGTGAGGTCGATCCCACCACCGTGCCCTGGCGGTCGATGGCGTTGGCATCACAGTAGTCGCTGCCATTGGTGTAGTCGGGCGCCGATCCGACGTTGTAGCGCACACATCGATTATTACCATATGGGTAATCGAAGGACACGCCTGCAGCGGTGTCAGTGCCGTTGACCCCCATGGGCATGGACGCCATCTGCCCCGCTACGGGACCGAGATCCTCAAAGGCGTAGTAGTAGCCATAAGGCAATGCATAAGCTTCTTGTATCGGAATGATACCCAGTAGAATAGCCAAACCAGTCAGGCTGGACTTCGAGTCGATTTTCATGTTGCCTCCGGACGAAACAGTGTCCACTCAGCAATACGTCAACCGTTCGAATGACAGGACACAGGCGGTCAGGGCGTCTTCGGCGGCAAGATCTCGATCAGGGTCACCTCGAAGGTGAGAATCGACTCCGGCCCGATGAGGCCTGGCCTGCCGCGCTCCCCATAGGCGGCTTCGGGGGGCACCACGAGCACGCGTGTACCGCCCTCCCGCATGCCGAGCAGACCCTCTTCCCAACCGCGGATCAGCGCGCCGCGAAGGAAGGGAAACCGCGACGGATTGCCACGTTTCAGGGAGGAATCCACAACCGGTCCGTCGTCGACCCACATCTGGTAGTCCACGACGATCTGGGCGCGGCCATCGAGCATCGCGCCCGCTCCGATCACACCGTCGACGTATTGAGCACCCGACTCCACGCGTACGAGGCGGTCCGTGTCGACCCACGGCTTCGGATCCGACACCGAGGCCCGACGATGGGTCTGCTGTTTCTCCTGTCCGACGAGTCGTTGGGCCATCTTCGCCACTTGACCGGTAACGGTGGTCTCCTCATCGCCGGGTCGCTCGGCGATCTGAGCCTCCTCCGCCTCCGGGTGCCACACGGCCTCGGAGCCGGGGAAGGCAACGGCCTCGGTCCAGTGCAGTCCGTCGATGGGGTCGAGGTCCGACGCGCGGATGAAGGCGCCGGGCGCCCGAACGATGGCGTAGTCGCCGTCCAGCTCCAGTTCTCCCTCCAGCGCATCGAGCACCTGCGAGATCGCATCTCCCTCGGCGCCGATGGCCAGCGCATCGGGGTCGATGTCGTCGCCGAGCAGATGCCAGGTCACTTCCGCATCGGCACCGCGAACGTGCAGAACCTCCCCGGCGTAGGGGTCCAGGGTCAGCGGTCCGTCGGGCGTGAGCAGCGCCAGCAGTTCGCCACCGGGCACAGCCATTGGCAAGCCCACGACCTCGACCCCCTCGATGGTCACTCCGGCCGCGCGGGCATCCTCATCGAGCATCACGTAGGCGTCGGGAGTCAGCGGCGCGACACAGCCGGAGACGAGGGCGAACAGCAGGTAGCGAGTCATGATCTTTTGGGACCTCCGTCGGGGGCTTCGGTTCCCAACGGAGTTCCCGCATGGTTCTTACGACGCCCTTCGCCGTGCGGAGGAAGTCAAACAGATACGCGACAGTTGAATCCGGCCCGAGAATGCGGAATAGTGGTTCGTTATTCGCTGGATGGATCATGCGTCGCGCCCTCTTGCTCCTGTTTCTGCCGCTCACCGCCTCCGGCGCTCAGGTCGAGCTCACCCGGACCCAGCTCTGCGAGTTCTCGGAGCGAATCGTCATCGGAGAGGTCACCGACGTCGAGCACCGGCCGACCGAAGACGACAGCATCGAGCGAAAGGTGCATCTCGCCGTGAGTCACACGCTGAAGGGACCGGCCAGCGACGACGCCACCGTGACCGCCCCGGGAGGCACCCTCGGCGACCTGACCCTGTGGGTCGAGCACAGCCCGAAGTTCCTCATCGAAGCCAGATACATGCTCTTCATCAGGGCCGATGGCCACGTCGTCGGCGGTGAGCAGGGCACCATCCGTGTCGCCAAAGGCGAACAGGCGTTGAAGGGCGAAACCCTCGAATCCGCCATTCAGAGCATCGAGGATTGCCGTGCGAAGTAGAAGCCTGATCGTCGCCGTGGGACTCTTCGCCGCCGCCAACGCCTCCGCCTATGTGCTCTCGAGCGCCAACTGGATGTGGGATCCGAACCCGGTGTCCTTTCCGTGGGAGGTGAACGCCGCGAGCTTCCCGGCCGCTGCCGGGTCGGTCGTCGAGGTCGAGAACGCCATCGACGGGGCTATGAATGCCTGGAACAACACGGGAAATCCGTACTTTGCCTGGATCGACGGAGGGACCACGGGCAATCTTTCCTGGGCTCGGGACGACAGCATGATCGTCCAGTGGCACTCGAACACCAACGGCTTCTCCACCCTCGCTGTGACCCAGATATGGTCGTCGGGCCAAGACACAACCGAGTGCGACATCCGGTTCTACGGCGCGAACGGAGGGGGCTCGATCCGTTGGTCGGCGGCGGCTGGCGGAGCTCCGAATGGGGAGTTCGACGTGCAGCTGGTCGCCACCCACGAGCTCGGCCACTGCTTAGGCCTCAACCACAGTGCCAACTCCAACGCCATCATGTACGACACCGTGCAGGATGGCACCGGCCCCGGCGGTCGCGTGTTGCACAGCGATGACGTGAACGGCCTGAACGCCATCTACACCGCCTGGGTTCCCAGGCCGGACCTCGACCTGGCGTCGTTCACGACCAATGATCTGGGAGATGGCGACGGGTACTTCGAAGCCGGAGAGATCGTCGAGGTGGTCCTCGAGATCGACAACGAGGCCGACGTTACGGCGATAAACGCCCGCGGCACCCTGTCGACCGAAGACCCCAATCTACAGATCAACAACGCCACGGGCCGACCGACCGACCCCGACCATCCCGGTCTCGAGACCCGGGAGTACTTCGGCGCCGAGCTCCGGATCTCCCCGAACTGCACCGAAGAAGACGGAGAAGCCGAGTACGAGATCGTGCTCAGCGGCGACAACTACGTCCCGGCAGTCTACTGGACCATCGATCTGAAGCTGACCTGTCTGGGGCCCGACCTCGACGACGACGGCGTGCCCGAGAGCGAGGACATCTGCGAGGGTGGAAAGGACCACAAGGACCGAGACGGCGACGGGATCCCGAACAAGTGTGACGACTGTCCGGACGACGCAACAGACGACTCCGACGGCGACGGGGTCTGCGACATCGACGATGTGTGCGACGGTTTCGACGACACCCTGGACGACGACCAGGACGGCACGCCCAACGACTGTGACGAGGACTTTCTGACCGCCGATCAGACGGATATCGCCACAGAGCCCTCCGGCTGCGCCTGTTCGTCAACGCAGCGGGGCCCCTCGCCCTGGATGGCCTTGCTGGTCGTCCTCGCCGTTGCGCGCCGAAAACAACCGTTCGGCAGCCAAATAGACCGGTAGGGATTCCGGGACCGGACCCTAGCGTCTGGCAGAGGTCTTCATCGGCGACGGCGTCTGATTAGTGCCAGGAGCCCCAGCCACATCCACCCGCTCGATCCCGGACCGGTCGCGCAGCCACAGTCGCCAGCGCCCTTGCCGCCGCTGCAATCATCGTCGGCGTTCCCGTCGCAGTCGTTGTCCAGCCCATCACACGTCTCGGGCTCCCCAGGCGCCACATCCGCGTTGGCATCATCGCAGTCGTCCTCGCAACCGAGGAACCCATCGCCGTCGGCGTCGTCTTCGCCGTCGAGCAGCAGGCCATCGCAGTCGTCATCCAGGCCATTGCAGATCTCCGGCGCGCCGGGTTTTACCTGCCAGTCGTCGTCGTTGCAATCGCCATCACACGGTCGCAAACCATCGCCATCGACCTCGAGTTCGTCCGTCGGAATCGCTCCAGAGCAGGCATTGTCGTGGCCGTCGCAGAGCTCGGGTGCGCCCGGATAGACCGTCGCATTTTCGGGATCGCAGTCGTGGATTTCGCCGTCCCAAGCCGCACAATGACCATCGCCATCGTCATCGCCACTCGGATTGGTTCCAAAGCAAATGTCACAGTCGTTGGGGATGATGTCGAGGTCGTCGTCGAGGGCGTCGTCAAAGCCCTCACACAGGTCCTCATCTCCACACACGCCGTCCCCGTCTGCGTCATCGAACTCGTCGCGGGGGCAAGCGTCACAGTCGTCGGGTGTGCCGTCCTCATCGCGGTCGACGCGGTCGTTTCCTCCCGGGCAGATGTCACATCCGTCGGGGACGAAGTCACCATCGGCGTCGAGATTGTCATCGAAACCCGCACACGCATCACACAGATCCGCAACACCGTCTCCGTCCGAGTCGAGGGGATCCCCAGCGCATCCGCCCGTGAATGCATACGACACCGCATTCGCCAACAACACGTCCTCGTCGGAGGTCTCCTTCACGTAGAGATTGCTCAGCAGATTGTTGGGCGGCCAGGTGTTCAGATAGACCATGCCCGGCATGACATCGACCACCAGCGGTGTGCCGTTGGTCCAGGTCGCGACCACGGTGCCGAATGCCATCTGGACGTTCGCGTGCAGCCAGTTTGCAGTGTCGCCCTCGTAGACGTTCACGCCGGCGATCAGGGGGTGCCCGACGACGACAGGCACCAGGCTCATCACCGGGTCGAAGTTGCCCTGCCGCGGGGTCACCAGGAAGTCGAGGCCGGCGGCCCGCCAGTCTCCAAACCCGGCGCCGTCAATCCCCTCCCCGTACGCGGCCGTCACCACGACCGGTACTCCGGCCAGGTAGGCGTTGGTCACGACGGTTTCGACCGCTGGAAGCCGACTGCAGGCCGACCAGATGATCACATCGTGCTGGAGGAGTTGATTGAGCTGCGGGGCGCTGCCGTCCTCGTAGTGGGTGCCGGTCATGCCATGCAACGCCAGCTGATCGAGCATATTGCTGCCCAGGTTCATATCGCAGATCAGAACGGCGACGTCCTGGGCTGAAGCCGAGGTCGTCATGCAGAGCGCCAGCCCGCAGAATCCGAGACGGTGGAAGTACTTCATGTCCCCATCATAGCGTCCGGATTGCCAACACACGACGCCACCTGAACCATCCCGCATTCGAACGTCTCATATGCGATTCCGGGCCACAGTTAATTCGATATCGGCCAAGTTTTCGTGGCGGACTTGCGGGCAGCCCCCATACGTTCCCCGTCAAAGCCGGGAGAGAACATGGACCGATCCTTTATGAACTTGATGGTGCTGCTCGGTGGCATGGGGCTGCTCTTCGCCTTCGCGAGCCAGTTCGGCATGAACATCTGGTACGCCGACATGGAGGCCGGAGTCGAGCGCATGGTGCACGACGAGATGCGGGAGGTCGGAATGGCCCCACCGCCGAAACTCGCCGAGCTGCGGGCCATCGAGAAAGCTTCGGCCCCACCCGATTGGACGCCACTTTTGTTCGCCATGGCCGGCGGTGGTTTGTTCTTGTCATTTGGCGTTCTCGGCACGGGTCTGATCGTGATGACCAGCAAGGGTGAGGAGGAGGAGGAGGAGGAGGTCTACCGTGAGCCTATGGTCTCGCGCCAGGACTCACGCCTCACGGATCACTAGAAGACCGATCGACCCGCGCCGCCGACTTGCGGGTAGTCTCTGACTGACGCCCGCGGGAGAGCGAGAGTGCGAGGTTGAAGCTGGTCGAAGCCGAATGGATCTTGCCGCTGTACGGCTGCGCCGTGGACCTCCGGTCCGAGACGGTGATGCGCGGCGGGGGGAGCGTGACCGGCCTGTCGACAAAGGAGGCCATGCTCCTGCGCTATCTGTCCGAACGTCCCTCGCAGATCGTACCCGTGTCCGAGCTGTTGCAAGAGGTCTGGGGATACACGGCCGCGGCCCGTTCCCGAGCCGTGAGCCAGACCGTGAGCCGGCTGCGCGACAAGATCGAGGTCGATCGTCAGGTTCCCGCCCACATCATCACGCTAAAGGGACACGGATACCGCTTCGAGCCCCGCCGCCCAGCACCGAGCACAACCAGCGCGAGGACCAATCTCGAGCGCCGAGATGACGCCTTCTTCGGTCGAACAGACGTGATGGAGGCGCTGCAGGTTGCTTTCCACTCCGGCACGAGACTGGTGACGCTCCGCGGCACCGCGGGGCTGGGCAAGACCCGAGCAGCCCTGGAGTTCGGGTGGGTGAGGCTCGACGGATCGGACCTCGCTCACGCGTGGTTCTGTGACCTGCGAGAGGCGACCACAGTAGCCGGCCTTTTGGCCGTGGTTGCCCAGACGCTGGAGGTCAACCTCGAGCGGCAGGACGAGGGAGACCAGATCTCCAGCCTTGGTGCCGCCCTGGGGGAACAGGGAGAAGTCCTGCTGATTCTCGATAACTTCGAGCAACTACCCCTGGAGGCCGCCCACGTAGTCGAGATGTGGCACGACCTGGCAGACGAACTCCACTTACTCGTGACCTCACGGCACCGTCTCCGGGTCGACACAGAGACCCTGCTCGATCTGCAGCCGCTCACGGACGGCAATGCGCTGGCGCTGTTTCGCAACCGCGCCGACATCGACCATCTGTCCCGGTCGGACGAGTCGGCGCTCATCGAGGTCGTGGACCTGCTCGATCGCATGCCTCTCGCGATCGAACTCGCCTCCGCTTGGTGCGGGGTCCTCTCCATTGCCCAGATCCGTCGCGGACTCGAAGATCGGTTCGACCTGCTCACGGACGGCGACCGAAGCGGGCCGCACGCCAGTCTGGCCGCCGCTCTCGATACCTCCTGGGAGTTGTTGTCCGAGAGTGAGCGCAGTGCCCTGCGGCAGTGCGCGACGTTCCGCGGCGGCTCGACACTCCAGGCGGCCGAGGCGATTCTCATTCTGCCGGAGGGAGCGCCCTGGACGCTGGCGGTCCTCCGGTCGCTGCGCAACAAATCCCTGATTCTGAGGAGTCGGGGAAATCGGTTCACGATGTACGAGTCGATACGCGAATATGCGGCCGTAAAACTCCTCGAAGCCGATGAGGCCGCCGAAGTCGAGCTCCGGCATCGAGACTGGTTTCTCGAACGCGCGGTGGCCTGGAATCGAGACCTCGACCGACGCGAGGATGCCGACACGCGAGCACTCATGCGCGCCGATATCGACAATATCTACGCCGTCTATCATCGCGCCATCGACGAGGATGCCACGGTCGCGACTCGCATTGCGTTGTCGCTGGAGACGTACCTGCATCACCGGGGCCCGGTGCGCGACTTGTCGGCGCTCCTGGTGCGCGCACTGGGCAAACAGCCGATCGACACAGAACACCATGGCCCTCAGCGTCTCGGCAATCGGTGACGCAGAGCGGGCCATCACGCTGTGCAGGGATGCGTATTCGCGGTCGAATCGCGTCGGGGACACGTTCGGCGCCGCGGAGGCCCGGCATCGTCACAGCTGGATGCTACAGGGCGCCGGGCGGCACGTCGAAGCCAACCAGAAGTCGCGTGAGGCGCTAGCCCTGGCGGAGGCGAATTCGTATTGGGCCCTCGCTGCCCATGCTCACTACGGTCTCGCGCAGGCAGCGCTCAGGGCGGGGTCCCTCGACCTGGCCAGCGAGCACAGTGACGCCGCATTTGGCTACTACGACCGCGCCGACAACAGAGATGGCATCGCTTTGCACCAGGTCTGTATGGGAGACATCGCGACACACGCGAGCCGCCTCGACGACTCCATCGGGCACTATCGCCGCGCCATGGTGATCTTCGAGGCGCTGGGTCAGGGAAGACACCGACACGTCATGGAGACCCGCCTGGCCAGAGTGGAGATCGAGCTCGGTCAGCCCGACGCCGCCGAGGAGCGACTGCGGCGATCCCTGGCGGTCTTTGGCCGCGTTCGCGATCGGACCTCTGCGCCGCGACCGAACAGATGGCCATCATCCACCTCGAGCGCGGGGAGGTCGACCTAGCCATGCAAATCCTCGCTCCACTGTTCGAGGCCATGCGGACAGCACCCAAGCTCAAGCCGCGCGCAACCCTGCAGGCGGCATTCGCCCGTGCACTTCATCTCGCCGGGCGGCCCGAGGAAAGCGACGTCATCTACCGGGAATCCCTCGGGGCCGATGTACTTGGAGTCCGGGAGACTCACAGGGTCCGAGCCCAACAGGCCGCCGCGCTGCGCGACCTCGAACGCGACGAAGAAGCCCGCGATCTGGTGGCTCGCATCCCCGACACCTCGGATCCAGAACTGCCGGCGATCAAGCTTCTCGCCGTAGCGGGTCCCGGCGACAGACGTTCCGCGACGGCGTTCGCCAGAGCCCCCGACGCCCTGGGCACCAGTCCTGCCAGTCGCAGCAGCGACGTGCGTTTGTTGGTCGCCCTCCTGGACCGACTCGACACCGGCGACGCCAAAGTGAAAAGCTGAGTGCAAGATGCGCCTGGGCGGCGCGTTTCACTGGCGAACCGTCGGAGAGGAAGCGTTGATGCAAGCGGCTCTGCTCGAGCTCAAGGGTTGCACTGTCGACCTGGACACCGCCCAGGTACAGAGCGGCAGTGACGGAGTGCGCCTCTCCAACATGGAGATCAAGCTGCTTCGCTACCTCTCGGATCGGCCGTCGCAGGTCGTCTCCAACGTCGACCTGCTCGAGCAGGTCTGGGGCTACGCGGCGAGCGCCAACACCCGTACCATCACCATCACCGTCGGCCGACTGCGGGCGAAGATCGAGCTCGATCGAAAGCGGCCCTCCCACATCATCACGGTGATCGGAGAGGGCTATCGATTCGAGCCCAAGCCCTCGGTGCGCCTCCAGGTCGGGCGGGTCCGAACCAACCTGACTCGGCCAAAACTGGCGTTCTTCGGGAGAGCAGATGCACTCGCCGACCTGGACAGTCACCTCGACTCGGGCCCACTCGTCACGATCTGCGCCGCCGGGGGATTCGGAAAAACGAGGCTCGCCCTGGAGTATGGGCAGCGCGCTCTCACGGACAGTCGCCTGGCCTTGATCTGGTTTCGGGACCTCCGCGAGGCCCACTCGAACACCGCCCTGCTCATGGCCGTCAGCGACCTGCTCGGACTGCGGCTGCCCGAGGCGGTCGAGGCGAGCAATGTCGAACGCGTGGGCCACGCCCTGGACCGTTGCGGCCGGATGCTGCTCATCCTCGACAACTTCGAGCAACTGCCCCCGACGGCTGCGGAAACCGTGACCCGATGGATCGAGCTCGCGCCGAAACTGAAGGTGATCATCACCTCCAGACACCAGCTCCTCGTTCGAGACGAACAAGTCCTGCCTCTGACGCCTCTGTCGGTCGAGGACGCCATCTCGCTGTTCGCTGCCCGCGCCAAGAGAGAGGACACCCACTACGACATCAGCGGACAGGAAGAGGCCGTCGCCGAGCTCGTCCAACGCCTCGATCTCATGCCGCTGGCCATCGAGCTGGCCGCTGCCTGGGCCTCGATGATGTCCGCCGAGGACATCCTTCGGCGCATCGATCAGCGCTTCACCCTTCTCGCTGATGACGCGCGGCAGGGACACCACGCGACATTGCGTGTGGCCCTGAACGCGTCGTGGGATCTGCTGTCGCCCACAGAGCGAATCGCGCTGTATCAGTGCTCCGTTTTTCGCGGCGGGTTCGACCTCGCCGCGGCCGAGGACATCGTGCAGCTACCTGCAGACGCACCCTGGACCCCCGCCGTCCTCCGAGGTCTACAGCACAAGTCGCTCCTCAACGTCGACGAGACGACGCAGAGATTCCAGCTCTATGAGTCCATCCAGGCGTACGCCGAAGAAGCGCTTCCCGATGGGGAGAGTGCGCCATTACGGGCCCGGCATCGAGCCTGGTATCTGGCCCGTGTCGAGACCTGGGGAGCCGTCGTCGCCCGCAGTGGAGACGCCTGGGCACGGACTCAGATCGACCGGGAGTTCGACAACCTTCTCGCCGTTTTCCACACCTCCATAGCGGAATATCCGGACATTGCGGCGCGCGTTCTCCTCGCCCTCGAGGCCTATCTCGAGCGCCGTGGACCCGTGTCCGCCCACCTGGAGCTCCTGGAACAAGTGCTCGCTCGCCCCATCGACACTGCGTTGCGGATCCGCGCGCTCTGCCATCGGGCGGCAGCGCGCTTCGGCGTGAGCCCTACCGCCGACGTCGTCGCAGATCTGGACGAGGCGCTGTCCCTGGCCGGCGAGATCGACGACCCGGCGTGCATGGCCCGCACACGAAGTCGCGCGGCGAGCGTGCTCTGGGCAGCCGGCCAGCCCGACCGAGCACTCCGGGAACTCGAACTGGCGTTGCCGATCCACGAGTCCACCGGAGACGTCGAACATCGCGCCAAGTCCCTGTGGCTTCTCGGAAAAGCCCGCCAGGTAACGGGCTTTCATCGAGAGGGAGAACAGTACACGCGGCGGGCGCTGGCGCTAGCCGAGCAGGAGTCATTGGCCACGGTCATGACCGATTGCCACTGGCTGCTGGGGCGGGTCGCCCAGGAGGGCGGTCGCTTCGACGAGGCGCTCGCCCATCTGGAGAGCGGACGGGAGCTCGCGGTGTCGAGTGGCAATCTGATGGGCCTCGCCGGCATCGAAATCGGCCTCGGCGACCTCACGCGCTCCCGTGGCCGACTGACTGAGGCGATGACGCACTACGAACAGGCGAAGTCGATCTACGCCAACAGCGGCAACGACTACCTCGCTAGTGCTGCCGGCATCCGCGTGGCCACCGTGCTCTCAGATGTGGGTCGTCTCGACGAGGCCGAGGCGGCGTTCGCCACCGAACTGGCCCTGACCGAGAACGTCGCAGTCGTGAACACCGCTGCAATCAAGCTCTATGTCGCCCGGATCGCTCTGGAGCGCGGACATGCGGAACGCGCGCTGTCCATCCTCGCCGACGCCCGAGAGGTCCTCGGCGATGCCAGCGCAGTCGTGCTCGGAGGGATCGACGGCTGTGACGCCCGCGCGCAGCACCTGAATGGACACCCCGAACAAGCGGCAGCGGGTTTCGCATCCGTCCTCGACGACGAAGTGGTTGCCCAACGCCAGGAACAGCGCTTCATCGCCTGGCGTGCCGCCGCCCTCGCAGACGCCTCTCACGTCGCAGAGGCCCGCTCCCTGCTCGCCGAGCTGGCACCGGTCGGCGACACCGAGCTCCCGCTCTATATCGAGATTGCCCAGGCGCACATCGAGCTGGCCGAGGGGCGTCTCCCGCCCGATCTCACGGAGCGCTGCGCAGAGGCCAGCGCCCGTAGCGGCGGCGTTCGAGTCTCCCTGATACTCCTCGATAAGGCAATTATCGACTGGCAAAGTCGTCGCCGCGAGTAATCGCACTCACCCCGTGTCGCGAGCTGTCGTACTCAGGGACACGGCACCTCGCGCCCGATGTAGATGTCGAAGTGGCGAACCACAGCGTCCCCCGCTCCGCCGTAGTCCCAGAAGATGAACCGCGGCTCGAAGCTCGGCGACAGGTCGATGGCCTCCGCGACGTTCTGGCCCCCACAGTCGGCGTCGGTGGAGACGATGTCGGTGAGGTCCCAGATATTGATTCCCTCGTCGGCACCCTGGGTCGGACCGTCTCCCCATAGCGGCGCCAGCGGAACCTGCGAGCCATTCGGATAGTGCACCTCCGTGTCGATCCAGTGCACGTTTTCGTCGAGTGAATCGACGAGGTTCACCGAGCATTGCGGATCGGGATCGACGGCGTAGAGGAAGTAGGCCCAGTGCATGTCCCAGGGCCGGTTCTTCAGGTTGTAGTCGGCCAGGAGGTAGACCCGATCGCCCGGCACCAACGTGTAGTCGTGAGCCAGGAGGAAGTGGGTCGCGGGGCTCACGCCACTCAGCGGGAAGGGCAGGGTCTGGGTCTCGATGCCGAGGTGATCCAGCTGCACGCAATCCGTCGCGAGCACGCTGATGTCGACCGTAGCCACATTGGAGATGTTCCCGAACAAATCGTCGATCGTGTAGGTGAATACGTCGTCGCTCACCGGACCGACCCCGTTGTGGGCGTAGTCCACTGTTCCGTCGCCGTTGACCGTCACCGATCCGAATACCGGTGCGGAGACGACGCGGATCGACCCCAGGTCCAGACCATCGTCCGGATCGGTGTCGTTGGCCGCCACATCGATGACCTCGACGGCCCCCTCGAAGACCTCGATGACATCGTCGTTGGCAACTGGCGTGCCGTTTCCGGCGGCAATGCTCATGGAGACGACCGCAACATTCGACGTGGCACCGGACCGATCCCGAACGGTGTAGCTGAAGTCGTCGGCGGCCGTCGGGGAACCATCGTGAGCGTAGATCACCGTTCCATCTCCATTGACCGTGACGGCGCCGTTGATCGGCGGCGTGACGACCAGGACCGAGGACTCGACGAGGGCATCGTCGACATCGAAGTCGTTGGCGAGCACCTGCACCCACGTCGCCCCGCCTGTCGACGCCTGGTCGAAATCGTCCACGGCAACCGGTGGGTCGTTCACGGCAGAGATCGAGAGCTCCACCCTGCCCACATTCGAGATTTGTCCACCGAGATCCTCGATCGTATAGCTGAACGCATCGAACCAGACGTCGGATCCGTCGTGGCTATAGTCCACACTCCCATCCGCGTTCAGCGTGAGCGTTCCAAAGCTGGGGCTCGAGGTGATGACGACACTGTCGAGGTCGAGTCCGTCGTCGGGATCGATGTCATTGGCGGCGACGTCGATCGAGACCACGGCCCCCTCGGCGACGTTGGCGGAGTCGTCTGTAGCGACGGGAGCGTCGTTGACCGGGGTGACTGCGACGTCCACCGAAGCCACGTTCGACAGTCCACCGGAGAGGTCCGAGATCCGGTACAGGAAGCTGTCGGCCAAGCTCTCCGATCCGTCGTGCCTGTAGGTCACCGTGCCATCGCCATTGATGCTCACCGACCCGCTGGCGGGACTCTGAACGACCGAGATCGACCCGAAGTCGAGGCCGTCATCGACATCGGAGTCGTTCGCGGCGAGATCGATGTCGACACCCGCACCCTCCGGGACGGCCTCCGCGTCGTCGACGGCCACCGGCAGGTCGTTCACCGGCGTGATCTCGATGTGCACGACGGCGGGGTTCGAGGAGTTCCCGGCCAGATCTTCGACCTGGTAGGAGAAGGCATCCGCGACAGTCTCGGACCCGTCGTGGCTGTAGTCCAGGGTGCCATCGGCGTTTGCGGTGAGGGATCCGTACAGCGGCGTCTCCAACACGGTCACCGCGGTGGTGTCGAGGTCGCCGTCGGCGTCGGTATCGTTGCCCGTCACGTCGATGCGAACGGCATCTCCTTCCGCGACCACCACCAGGTCATCCAGGGATATCGGACCTGAAGGTGCCGCTTCTTCGGAGTCGGTGTCCAAATCGGCATCGGCGTCGGTGTCGGCATCGGCTTCTGCGGTCGATGGCGGATCCTCCGGGAGGGTCTGGACAGACGCGCAGGCCGCGATCAGGACGAAGAGGGGCATGGCGAACCCGTTTGGGCGACTGGGCATCGGCGACCTCAGGTGAGGGACGAGGCCGTTGTTACGGCTCTACTGGCATCCAGCTGGAAACTGATCGGAGCTGATCGACTTTCCGACCGTTCCGATCAGGGACGCCAGTCGCCCGACGCGATGAAGGCCGCCCACGCGAAGGGGTGCTCGTCGCCAGACCTGCGCTGATCCGCGAGCATGTCGAGCTGGGCGGCGCGCAGTGCCTGAGCCGCCGGGAGCCCACGTCGGCGCAGATGGAGCCGATAGAACGCCTCCATCAACGTCGCCGTTTCCTGATCGGAGACGGCCCACAGGCTCATCACCAGGGTTCGCGCCCCGGCAATGGCAAAGGCCCTCCGCAGCCCCAACACCCCCTGCCCGGACCGAACTTCGCCCAATCCCGTCTCACAGGCAGACAGAACAACCAGGTTCGTCACTGATAAATCGAGCGTAGCCACCTCCAAGGCCGTGAGGATCCCATCGTCGGCAGAGAGTCCACTCCGGGGCTGATTGGCGCCGGCAAAGACCAGGCCCGACAAGAGCATCGGGTCGTAGCCAACGCCATCGTCCAGCGCCGACTTGCAGTCAGCGCTCGCGAAAAAGCCATGGGTCGCGACGTGCACCAGCGACTTGCCCTCGAGAGCCATCGCCACAGCGGATTCGCTGGCGTCAGACGCTCGGAGCAGAGTGAGCGGCTCCTTTCGTCGGGATCGCGACCATCGCGTCACAAGTCGATCCGTCTCGCCGACAGTCCCCGGCAGGGGAAGAAAAGAGCCGCCATTGCAGGGTGCGAGCAAGGCTCGAGATTTCTCATCCGCTCTGCTGATCGCGTCGTAGTCGACGGCCCCGACAACCGTGGCCCCGTGTCCTGCGGTCGACGGTTCGCGCAGCAGGTCGCCCGCGCGGTCGAGGTAGGTGATCAAGTGTTCTTCGATGGCAAACCCCGTCGGCGTGGGCAGCGCCCCAAAGGGAATCAGGGCCATGGACCCATCGGGCACGACAAACCAATGTTCTCGGTCTCCAGCGACTTCCGATAGCGGAGTCCAGAGCATTGCCGAGAGCTGGCGGCCGCGTTTGTCGACCCGCTCCGGAAGCGCGTCGGCGTCCCGGAGGACCTCGCGCCACCCGGCAGCCGCCAGGTCCAACGGCTCGGCGTCGCCAAGCTCGACGCGATGCACAACGCAGTCGTCGCTTCGCACGATGAAGGCCATGTACCTGGGCACGGAATCTACCCGGTAGCCATGGATGTCGATGACCGCCGCGCCATCGGGAAGGGCCTCACAGATCGCTTGTGGAGTGGCGTTTCCAACGGCGAATGCACGCTGGTGGTGGGCGCTTCGCGACATCAGCTCCCGTTCCAATCGGACCTGCTCAGTCGACAGTCGCCCCAGCTCCTCTGCCTTCGCTTCGCGCTCTTCCGACGGCCACTGAACAAAGGCCAGCTGGGCAAGCCCACGCCGAACCGCATCGAGCTCGGCGGCGACATCCGCGACATCGGGCTCGACGGTGGCCAGAGCGCGCGCAGACCTCGCCCGAGCGGCTAGAGCACCCTTCATCGTGAGGGTGAGCTGCCACGCCCGGGCGTTGTCTTCCCGCCGATCGAACGCGCCCAGCCACCCGTCGAAGGTCGGACGCGTGGTGGGCAGGAATCGAAGCGCCTCCCGCTCGGTGAGGGTGTCGAGGAGCGCGAGGTGCGCCGCCATGATGGCGACCGCCTCGTCCAAAATCGCGCGTTTAGCCTCGACTTCACCTTGTCTATCGAGCACCAGGGCGAGGTTGGTGAGCGCCTCGGCAATATCTGGATGGCCCGGCGCGAGAACCTCGCGACGGATGTCCAGGACCTCCTCCAGCGCCGCACTCGCCGCCTCGAGATCGCCCGTCTTCAGCGACACGATCGCCAGGTTGCCGAGTGCGGTCGCCACCAGCGCGTGCCGAGGACCGAGAACCTCGCGACGGATGCTCAGGGACTCCTCGTAGAGAGGTCTAGCCTCCAGATACGCGTGCTCCTCCATGTGAAGGGAGGCCAGGCCCGCCAGGCTGTTGGATACGGCGGGATGCCGCGTTCCGAGGGCGCGTCGCCGAATGTCCAGGCTCTCTTCGAGCATGGCGCGGGCCGCGGCGGGCTCCCCCTGTTTCTTCAGGAGAAAGGCGAAGTTGCTCAGGGTGCTGGCGACGGCGGGGTGGTCGTCGCCGAGGGCCTCGCGACGGATTTCGAGGCTCTCCTCGTACAGCGAACGAGCGGAGTCGTAGTCCCCCAGCCCCTTGAGGAACACCGCAAGATTGTTCAGGGCCTTGCCGACGCCCGGGTGCCGCGGCCCGAGGG
>Ga0315336_1002132_pt1 | contig 32222 bp, 19 predicted proteins | sample ASW5metaG_FD_204512 | JGI IMG/M metagenome (GOLD analysis project Ga0315336, IMG submission 204512) | Ammonia-oxidizing marine archaeal communities from Monterey Bay, California, United States - ASW #5 | ecosystem: Environmental > Aquatic > Marine > Intertidal zone | place: USA: California...
CGACCCGGACGTGTTCAACCCGGGCCGACTGACGTCCACCCTCACGGCGAACTGCTATAGCGTTAATACAGCGTCAGATCCGGACGAATGGCAGTTGGCGGGTTCTTGCGCCGGCCTGCCCTGCCCGGGCCAGGATGGTTTTTACCAGCAGGAGCCGCACTTGAACAGTTGTTACGGTCGGGTGGTCGGGAACCGGAATCGGCGATTCGTTGGTGGCGGCACGCCCGACGTCGTGACGGACCAGTGCACCAATATCATGTGGTGGAAGGGTGGCGGAATCGAGCTAGGCGGTCGGTTCGACTGGTTCAGTGCGCACGAATTCGCAGAGGCGCTCGTGTACACTGTGGGACAAGAGTTCAAGTTGGAGCAGGATCTCGACCCCCAGGACCCGGACGACGAAGTCCTATACGACGACTGGCGCGTGCCCAACATTCGCGAGCTGGAGACCCTCCGCGATTTCGATGCGCCGGCCCAGAGTCTCGCTGAGCCCGTATTATTGAGGTCGCGCCGTGTCGCTTACGTGTCATCTACGACCATTCCCTCGCAGCCAAATCGCGCGTTGGGCTTCCACGCCGGGAACCGTTCCGAGCATAGGAAGAACGACCCCACGCTTCATCTCCGACCCTGCCGCACAGTTACCGCTGCGCCATGAACATCATACCGCTGCGCCGTAAACATCTCTGAGCGAAACAAGCGGGCGAGACGCCTCCACTGAATTGTGGTGCGGGCGTCTCGCCTGCTTGCCTTCGGTTCCAGCTACCGGACCAGCAGCGGGAAGAATTACTTCTTCGGCGGACCGTCAACCGGTCTCTTGCAGGACCCGCGCGTCGAAAAAGATGTGCACAAGCTCGGAACGTCTTTGGGCTATAATGAACCGCATGTCCGTTGCGAACTGCGCACGAATCGCCGCGTTATTCTGCATACTGGGTGCCGGCGCCACAAGCCTCGAGCTCGTGGGCGCCGCGCCGCCGATCGACGCGCAGGACCGCGAGTCCATCGAGTTTTTCGAGAAGAAGATCCGGCCCCTGCTGGCGGACAAGTGCTGGGCGTGCCATGGGCCGGAGGAGCAGGAGAGGGACCTGCGGCTCGATTCGAAGGAAGGCGTGGCCGCGGGAGGAGCGTCCGGGCCTGTCGTCGTCCCGGGAAAACCAGACGCGAGCCTGCTGATTCGTGCGGTACGCCGGACCGGCGAACTGCAGATGCCTCCGGACGAAAAGCTGACCCCCGCTCAGATCGCCACACTGGCCACGTGGGTCCAGGCCGGCGCCATCTGGCCAGACACCGACCCACCCGTCCGTCCCGCAAAGAAAGCGGACGAGCCGCTGTTCACCGAGGAAGAGAAGTCGCATTGGGCGTATCAGAAAATCCGCGATCCGGCACTACCGGACGTCCTGGAGGTAGCGGTCACGTCGACCGACGGGCCGCGTTCGGATCTCGACCGCTTTATTGTCGCTCGGCTCGAGGCGGCCGGCCTGGTGCCGGCACCGCGGGCGGACAAGCGCACCCTGATTCGCCGGGCGACGTTCGACCTGCTGGGACTGCCACCGACGGCGGCGGAAATCGACCAGTTCCTCCAGGACGAGTCCCCGGATGCGTACGCAAAACTGATCGACCGGCTGCTCGAGTCGAAGCACTACGGCGAGCGCTGGGCGCGCCATTGGCTGGACGTGGTCCGCTACGCCGACACGTCGGCCAACGACGGGAACTTCGTGATGCGGTACGCCTATCTGTACCGCAACTACGTGATTGACGCGTTCAACGACGACGTGCCCTACGACCAGTTCGTCACGGAACAGCTGGCCGGCGATCTGATCCCACCGGACACGAGTCTGGACGTCATCGTTCGGCGGCAGATCGCCCCAAGCTTTCTCATGCTCGGACCCAAGGCGCTGCCGGAGGCCGATCGGGAACAGCTGCGCATGGATATCGTGGATGAACTGGTCGACGTGACGGGTCGCGCGTTCCTGGGCCTGACCGTCGCCTGTGCCCGCTGCCACGACCATAAATTCGATTCGATACCGACCGAAGACTACTACTCGATCGCCGGTATCTTCCGCAGCTTGAAGATCATCCGGGATACCGGGCATATCACCTGGATGTGGACCGAACGTCCCCTGCTGACTCTGCCGGGCGGCGAAGACAGGCTACCGGTCATGACGCCCCTGGAGGACGGCGGTCGCAACCTACGAGTCCACCTGCGGGGCAAGTACAACAGGTTGGGAAAGGAAGTGCCGCGGCGGTTCCTCAGGATCGTCGCGGGGGAAGACCATCCGCCCATCGAGACGAAACAGAGTGGACGTCTGGAACTGGCCCGCTGGATCGCCAGTCCGGACAATCCGCTGACCGCCCGCGTCCTGGTCAACCGCATCTGGCAGGGCCACTTCGGTAAGGGGATCGTGGCCACCAGCGACAACTTCGGCAAGATGGGACAGCCGCCGACTCACCCTGAACTGCTCGACTGGCTGGCGTCCCGCTTTATCGAGTCCGGTTGGTCGGTCAAGGCCCTGCACCGACTCATCATGTCATCCGCGACGTATCAGCAGTCCAGTCGAAGCCGGGACGCGGCGGCCTCTGTCGATCCCGACAATCATCTCCTCTGGCGAATGAATCGCCGGCGGTTGGAAGCCGAGGCGATCCGGGACGCGCTGCTGGCGATCAGTGGTCAATTGGATCGGAAAGTCGGCGGCGGCGGTGACGTTGCAGCCGAGCTGTACGCCCAGGGCGAGGTGGTCGACGCGGAGGCCGGCTTGGTTTCCGCGAGCAATTTCGGGCTCGACTACAAGGGCTATCAAGTTCCGCGGCGCTCTATCTATTTGCCTGTCATCCGCAACGCGTCGTACGAGATGCTGACGGTGTTCGACGCCGCGGACGCCAATGCCGTGACGGCAAGGCGAAACGATACGACCGTGGCCACGCAGGCGATGTTCATGATGAACAATCCGTTCGTACGCCAGCAGGCCCTGAGCGTGGCGAAAAAGCTGGAGGTGTACAACAAGTACGTCACGGGCCTACCGATGGATCCTCCGGGCGGCACGGCTGCCAATGGCGGCGGGTCGACGAACATCACGACGGACCGGAGCAGCATTCTGGAGCCCCACAATGCTGCGTTCTGGGGCGCGGCGAATACGGTCGACGGAGATTTTGCCCACGGTACCAACGGTGGCTTCAGCACCGCGCCGGGAGACTTTCTCGGCCACTCCACGCATCCCGAAAGCTGTGCCTGGGTCACCGTCCGCTCGGCCAACGCAAATACGGAATGGGTCCTGTTCACGTTCGACGAAGGACCTCAAAGAATTTGCGAGATTCGAGTCTGGAACCTGAACGGAGACACCGTGGCCAACAACCCCGAACGCGGCGTCAAGTCGATGTTCATCTGGGCCACGACCGACCCGGCAGACGTCGGTGCAACGAGCATCGGGGGCGCAACTCCTGGAGGCAACTGGACCCAGGTGATCGGGCCGGGTGAGGGCGGTGCATTCACCTTGGAGAAAGCACCCGGAGACGGGAATTACAACGGACAGACGTTGGACCTGGGCGGCGTCGAGGCGTTGAAGTTGTTGTTCGACATCGAAACGAATCACGGCGACACGCGGGTCATAGTCGGCTTGAGCGAGGTGCAATTTCTTACGGTTCCGACGAATGCCGCGGTTATCGATGAGGGCCGAATCGAGCAAGTTCATGTGGAGATACTGGGGCGCCCCCCCACACCTCTGGAGATGGAGGACGCTGCAACCTATCTGCGAGAGTACACGGTCAAGGCGCGGGCCACCGGAAAAGGTGTGGTGCAGAGCCGAGTCGCGGCCCTGCAGAGCTATTGCCAGCTTCTTTTTTGTCTGAATGAATTCCTCTATGTCGACTGAGATCACCCCTTCGCCTTCCCGACGGCAGTTGCTGAAGCAGGCTGCCTGTGGATTTGGCAGCGTGGCCTTGATGGGTATGCTGGGTGCGGATTTCGCGCGGGTGTCCGCAGCTGGCGACTCGTCCAATCCGCTGGCGCCCAAGCCGCCACATTCTGCGCCCCGCGCCAAGCGGGTGATTTTCCTGTACGTTCACGGCGGGGTGTCCCATGTCGACACCTTCGATCCGAAGCCGAAACTGACCGAGATGAACGGCCAGCCGGTGCCGGTCGAGAAGCCGAAGTTCAACTTCTCGCCCACCGGCAACCTGCTCGGATCGCCGTGGAAATTTCGCCGCTACGGCGAGAGTGGCATCGAAGTCAGCGACCTGTTCCCGCACATCGGGGACTGCATCGACGACATCTGTTTGATCCGGTCCATGCAAGGGAATTTCGTGGCCCACGGCAGTGGCGCCCTGCAGTTGCACACGGGTGACGGGAGTTTCATGCGTCCCAGTATGGGTGCCTGGATCGTGTACGGACTCGGCACCGAGAGTCACAATCTTCCGGGCTTCATCACGATCAGCCCCACGTCCTTGCACGGCGGCGCCCAGAACTACGGGTCGGCGTTTCTTCCGGCCACCTACCAGGCGACGCGTATCGGCGATGGTGCAACCTGGTTCAAAGATGCTCGCATGTCGAATCTCACTGCCGCCGAAACCGACACGGAGCTACAGCGCCTGCAGCTCGATCTGCTGCGCAAAAAGAATCGCCAGCATCTCGATCGTACCGGCCACGACACGCGGATGGACGCCCGCATCAAGGCTTACGAGCTGGCCTTTCGCATGCAGATGGCGGCCCCGCAGGTGATGGATTTCTCCGGTGAGACGAAAGACACGTTCGCCCTCTACGGCATCGGCAAGGAGCCGACCGACGACTTCGGACGCCAGTGCCTGCTGGCCAGACGCTTCGCGGAGAGCGGCGTGCGTTTCGTGCAGGTGTCACACACGTATCCGAGAAATTACTGGGATTCCCACGCCGACCTCAAAGGCGGGCACGGAAACAACGCACCGAAGATCGACCAGCCGATCGCCGGCCTGCTGCGGGATCTGAAGCGCCGGGGTCTGTTGGACGAAACGCTGGTAGTCTGGGGCACGGAGTTCGGCCGTACGCCCGCGGCTCAAGGGAAGGACGGTCGTGATCATCACTGTCACGCGTACACCATGTGGATGGCCGGTGGCGGTGTCAAGGGAGGCATGGCCTACGGAGCGACCGACGAGTTCGGTTACTACATCACGGAAAACAAGGTGCACATCCACGATCTGCACGCCACCATTCTGTACCTGCTGGGTCTGGACCACGAGCGGCTGACCTATCGATACAGCGGACGAGACTTCCGGCTGACCGATGTGCATGGTAAGGTCGTTCATTCGATCATCAGCTGAGGGGTTATTAAGGGTTCGGATGTCAAGTGAGTCAAACACAGAGTCGCTCCGGACGGACGGAGTGAAGTCCGCGCCACGGGGTTTTCTTCCCGTCCTGCTGGCGCTCGGTCCCGGACTCGTTTTGACCGGCGGAGTCGTCGGGTCTGGGGAGCTGATCAACACTCCGATCCAGGCGGCAAAATTCGGCTTCTTACTGCTGTGGGCCGTGGTGGTGTCCTGCGTTATCAAGTACTTTCTGCAGGTCGAGTTCGGCCGTCATTGCCTGGTCCACAACCGCTCGGTATTCGAGGCGCTGAACGAGATGCCGGGGCCCAAGTTGGCTCGCGCCTCTTGGCTGATCTGGATCTTCGTGCTGGCGTGGACGTTGGCCCAGGTCGGTTCGGCGGGGATCGTCGGCGCGATCGCAGGACTCATCCAAAGACTGATGCCGTCGAGCATCCTCGAGTCCGTCGAGTCAATATCCTCCACGGACGAAACGCAGACGGCACGAGTTCTGGCATTTTTCGTCGTCGGGATCGCGATGCTGGTGTTGTGGAAGGGCGCGTATCAACGCATCGAGAAGGTCATCGTGACACTCGTTGTCGGCTTCAGCGTGTGCGTCGTGATCGCTTTGGCTCTCCTGCAGAGAACGGGCTACCGGATCACAGCACCGGACCTTGCTTCTGGACTGACGTTTTCGCTCGGTGACATGCCACAGGAGGCAGCGTACGCGGTGATTGCCCTGATGGGAGCGCTCGGCGTGTCGGGTGTCGAATTAGTCGTTTATCCTTACTGGATTCGTGAGAAAGGCTACGCCAAGTTTCTCGGATCACCGGATTCACGAGGCTGGCGAGACCGCGCGCTCGGTTGGGCGAGATTGCTGAAGATCGACGCCGCGGTTGCCACGATCATGGCCACGGTGATCACGTCAGCGTACTTTCTTCTCGGAGCCGCAGTGCTTTTCCGACAAGGAAAGACGCCCGAAGGGATCGGAGTCGTCGACCAGATCTCGGCGATTTTCACCGACACGTACGGCGAGTGGTCGCGGGGCCTTTTTGTTGTCGGAGCGTTTTGCACCCTATTCTCGACCTTGCTGGCCGCGACCGCGGCGAACAGTCGCATCTACACCGACTTTCTTGCGACCATCGGCGTGATCGATCGCGCCAACGAGGCGGCCGTACGGCGGTCCCATTGGGTCGTTCAAACGCTGTTTCTGCTCGGCGTGCTGAGCCTGTTTTTGCTCATGCCGGAGCGGCCAGACAAGCTCGTGCTGTTGAGTCACTACGTCATCGGGATTTTTGGAACACCTCTGGCCATCGTCGCGATCTGCTGGCTGGCCTTCAAGACCGACAGTCGCGTTCGTATGGGACGGTTGGGAGCCACCTTGCTGCTGGTCACGGCCGGCGGGCTTTTGCTCTGTCTGGCGGTCGGGTTCGCTTTCGAACGAGGTTGGATTCGGTGAAGGAGATGCGAGCGGTTCTTTAGCTCTTTATCCGCGAGCTCCCGCCGTCACTTCCAAGGTGACGGTGGGCAAGTCGATCTCGACCGCTTCCTGGCCCATCGGACGCGGCACTCCCGACAGGAGGAGCGTCACGGAGTTCTTCAGAGGGTCAGGTTCCACGGTGAGCGTGTCAAAGCCTTTCGCCGGCGCGCTCAACTCGAGAGTCCACCCGTCGCCGCGCTCGAGCAGGATCTTCACGTCCCCTTCGGAGGCGTCCAGGGGGAAGTCTTTCTTCTCTTCGCCGTCACCTTCAACGGACAGACTCTCGATGGAGCGGCTTTCGCTCGAGCCTCCGCAGGCGACCCGGACAATGGCGTCCTCTGGCTTCGGCAGTCGGAAGGACCAGCGCGAGAAAAATCGGAGCGAGCCGGGGATTCTTTTCGCGCCTTCCAGGCCGCGATACTTGCTGTGGACCATCAGGCGCGGCGCTTCGCCATCGAGGCGGAGGCGGCGCTCGAAGCGCATGTTGTCGTAGTGCTCCCAGCCGTGAAACTGCAGACGAGCCTCCAGGTCCAGCTGTTGCGGGCTGGCGTGGGTCACTTGCCACTCTTGCGCCACGTTGCCCTCGGCGGCATCGTCGAAGCCGTTGATCACCACGAGTTGCTCCCCCGTGGGCCGGTGGATCAGGCTGGTGATCTGGGCGTCGCGATGCGGCACCACCTCGCAAGCGAGCTGCGCGTTTTCCAGGCGGGCGATCGGTCCGCCGTACTCCTTCAGGAAAAGGTAGCGATAGAACCAGCACCACCCGCCACCGCCGCTCAGCCCCTCGAAGGTAGTGGCGAGCCGGTCCAGCCGCGCGGGCATGTCGGACCGACCTTCAGGGACCAACCACGTTGATCCGTCACGCGGGTCCTTGACGGCAGCAAGCTTCAGGTCTTTCTTGTCGGGAAGCGCCAGGACGTCGATGGTCATCGGGCGGACCCGGGCCATGCGCTGTGCGAATCCGGGATCCGATTCCTGCGCCGCCGCCTTTTCCGCCGACGCTATCAGCTCCTCCATGTGCTTCAAATGGTCTTCATTGAACACCAGTCCGCCGTGACCCCAGATAAAGGCCGGACCTCGACAGACGCTGGCCCGATAGCCGCTTTCGTCCACGACACGATGAACATACTGTATGTATTCCCAAAGAATGGCCCCGGCAGCCTTGCCGTAATAATCGTTCAGGTACTGCTGGGTGAGCTGCGCTTCGTCCTGGTGGGGGTTCCACATCATCTTTAGCCACAGCCAGCGCCGCAGACGACCCCAGTTGCCGTTGCCCAGGCAAATCTGCAACTTGACCCCGTCGACCTTGTTCTCGGCATAGAACCGGATGTTGTCGGCAACGTCGAGCAGGTTGGGCCATTCCATCAGGGGTTGAAAGAAGTGGTTGGCCCAGTCCCAGATAATGACACGACCCGGAGCGATCTTCGGCCAACCCCGGATCGCTTCGGCATAGTCCGCGTTGCGCGGGTTGTTGCGGATCCTTCCCAGCTGGTCGCCCGCTTCCGTCTGGTTGAGAGCGCTGGAGACGATATTGATCCACAGCTTGGTGTGGGGCCGGATCTTCCGGGGAGGAGTCAGTGTAGAGAAGTAGGCAAACGTGATGATTTGATGATCCGGAAACTGCTGCGTGGTCTTCTCCAGAACGCGGTTGAGGAGCAGGATCACGGGCCCGGCCTCCGACCCTTCCTCGGCCACCACTTGGCGGCAGGGGTCGCAGTCGCACCCGATGAAACCGTCGCCCTGGCCGACGGGGAGCGGGATTTCCGGGTCTGCCCATTTGGACATCCTCTCCAGGACGCCCTTGGCCAGCTCCCCCGCCAGCTCCTCATTGGTGTGGCAGAAGGGCATGAACAGCCCTTGGTTCTTGTAGTCCCTGGTGCGCTTGCCGTCTTTCAGCGGAAACCATTCCGGGTGCTCGTCAAAGTATTTATCAAGAGGGATATAGTGGTAGAAGTTGTGCGTCGAGTGCGCATCTGGAACACCTCGGCCACGGTTCTTGATCTCGTGCTTCTTGCCGTCCGTATTCCAGATAAAACCGCGGAAGGCGAAGGCCGGTTCCTGAGTGTCGTCGATATCGCCAAGAGTCAGGCCCTCATTCTTCGGAACGACTTCAAAAGCGTCAGGGGGAACAGCGCCGCCCATCCGTGGCAGGTCCGGAGAGTTCGAGTTGTAAAACCGAACACCCAGATGGTCCTCCAAAAACCCGTAGACAGCGTACGTCAACCCGACCTCGGTGCGACCGGTCAGATAGAGTCGGGAACCCTCGGTGTTAAGGCGATAGCCCTGCCTGCCTTTAGGAGTGTCGCTCGTTCCCGGGATCGAGTCGGACAAGTCCAGGATCAGGAGGGGGCGCTCCTCCGCTGGAATTTCGGGGACGATAGGAATGTCGGCCCCGGTAACGCCCTTTAGATACAGGCCGAGGGCTTGCGCCGGTTCCCCATGCCCGTTGCTGACAATCGCGGCCACTGCCTTGCCCTCGCGGGCGATGAGAACCTCCGCCCGGCTTATCGAAGTGCGAAGGCACAGGACCGCGAGCGCTGTCACGAACAAACGCTTCATCTTGAACATGCCATTTACCTTGAGAAATACAAAGCGGAATAGAAAACAGGGCCCGCTCACGCCACGCCTGAAATGAGCGGCAGGTCCTGGGCCAGTAGTTGCTCGACGCCGGCCTGATCGTGAACCCGGCTCGCTACCGGGTACGGTCGACTCTCGCCCGGGTCGAGCCATACAGCCTACGCAGTTTCGCCGCAGGGTCGGTCGAGGGCAAGGGGATATTGAAGGGGGTAGGAGATGAATCCTGCACAGGAGCTTCTCTCACTCCCCGAGAGTTCCATGGGTCGCGAGTTGTAGAGCAAAACCCCACAAGCAGACAAGGAACTTGCAAGGGCGGGGTGTCCACGATACCGTGTGGCAAAACGGGCGAGCAATGCTTGCCGCCTCGAGAGGACTCCCGAGCGGAAGTCCGCAAGTTAGAGTCCTTTGGGGTCGCCCGAAGGAGCCCCTTCATGACAGAGTCGTGAAGGGGCACTTTTTTATAGGTGAAGAAAGGAGCCGTAAAATGAAGGTGTCAGGCAAAAAGGTGGTGTTGGTGTCGGTTATTGTCGCCGGTGCCGTCGCTGCTCAGCTGGACGGGCCTGCGAGGGCTAATACTCCGCCCCCGCTGGAGGCGACCTTCTTTGTCGCTATCGATGGCAATGACGGATGGTCGGGAAAACTGGCTGCTCCCAATGCCGGCCAGACGGATGGCCCCTTTGCGACCTTGAAAAAGGCGCGCGACGCTCTGCGCGAGCTGAAGGAGGAAAAACAAAGCCCTTACACCGTCATGGTTCGGGGTGGGAAGTACTTTCTTGATGAGACCCTGGTCCTGGGCCACCAGGACGGCGGCACCAGGGAATCTCCGGTAACCTACACGGCGTATCCCGACGAGAAGCCGATTCTCAGCGGCGGCAGGAAGGTCGAGGGCTGGAAGCCGTACCGGGGAAGCATTCTGCAGTGTGAGGTTCCGGAGGCCAAGGGCGGCCGGTGGAGGCTCCGGCAGCTTTTTTTCAACGGCCAGCGACAGACGAGGGCCCGCTTCCCGAACTTCGACCCTGACAATCCGATCTACGGCGGGTGGCTTCAGACGATAGGGACTACTCCTGAAGAGAATCAACGGCGGCACGACCATTTGTCGGAAGAGGACGCTCGACGGGCCTTCAAGTACAAGCCCGGTACCTTTGAGCGTCGATGGGCCAAGCCGCAGGAAGCGGAAGTTTTCGTGATGAGCATAGGCGGGGTGAGCAACACCATCCCGCTCAAGAAAATCGACAAAGAGAAGAGCCTCATCACCATGGCGCAAGCGATCAAGGGCTACATGCGCCTGCCGTACGACAGAAACCCGAGCATCCTGTGGCCCGGCAGCCCCTTCTACGTCCAGAACGTCCTGGAGGAGCTGGACCAGCCCGGCGAATGGTGCCTCGACAGCGAGGACGGGGTTCTTTACTTCTGGCCCCCGGCCCCGATCGAAGGGGCCGAAGTCGTCGCGCCTGCGCTTGATTGCCTGATCGATTTGTACGCACCCTCCTGGCGCAATACCTCGTGGATAACGATCTCGGGATTCACTTTCACCGAGACCACCAGCGGCGACAACATGCATCGCGAGGGGAACGAAGGCTATGGGGCCATGTCCCCCGGAGCAGGCGATGGAAGGACTTACTGCGGCGAAGCTTTGCACATGAGGGGCGCCAAGCACTGTCGGATAGAGAACAACCATTTTTACGCTGTCGGCGGCAACGCCATCTACATGGAGGACCAGAACGGGCGTAACCTCATCCAGAACAACGAAATCAGCTATGCTGGAGCCATCGGAATCTGCCTGGTCGGCACCAAGTACTTTTACGCCAAGAGGCACTATCCACTCTATAACCGCATCGCTAACAACCACATTCACCACTGCGGCGTCTTCGACAAGTATGTCGCGGGGGTATTCCTGGGCCTTTGTGACAGCAACGTGGTGGCGCACAACCTTATCGAGCACATGCCTCACCATGCCATCAACCTCGGGAATACCCAGTACGGGCGCAACATCATCGAGTACAACGAGATCCGCAACGTCGCTCTGCAGACGAAGGATAACGGCGCCATCAACGTTTGGGGGGAGGACCCCGGCGGGCACGTCGAGAAAGACGTCGCGAGGTCCGGATACGTTATCCGCTACAACCTGATAGCGGACACCCGCGGCTGGGACGTGGGTGAAGACGGCCAGTTCGGCCCTGCCGTCTGGATGGAGAAGGCGGACGAGGGCTCCACCCACGGCATCTACCTGGACAACTTCGCCAGCAACTGCTTCGTGTACGGGAATATCGTCGTGCGCAGCGGCTGTGTCGGAATCTATCTGCAAGGCGGTAAGAACAACATCGTCGAGAACAACATCGTCGTGGATACGTTGTGCTTTTCCCACCTCGGCGGGTGGTGGCAGCCACAGATGGGATCGCCCAGCTTCATGACCGGAAACCGTTTCTGTAGAAACATCTTTTACCGCACCCGAGGCAACCCACCCATCCTGTATCGTCACATAGGTTTCAAGGATGAGCCGCTCGCCGATGCGATAGGGGAGTCCGATTACAACGTGCTCTTCAGCGAAGCTGACGGAGAGTTTACGATCACCGAAAGCTCGTGCTTCATCTTTCCTGACTTGCCTCATATGTGGCCGAAACAGGACGTGATTCCTTTCGCAAAATGGCAGAAGGAAGGGTTTGACACGCATTCAGTGATCGGCGACCCTCTGTTCGTCGACGCAGCGCACGATGACTACCGGCTCAAGCCGGAATCGCCCGCATTGAAGCTCGGATTCCAGCCCATCGACCAGGGGCTGATCGGCCTGAAAGGTGAGCGATGAGAGGCCCGATAGGAGTGCAGCGGCCCTGGAAAAAGAGAAGTTGGCGGCTGGCTGCAATGTCGAGTGTCGTGGTCCTGACCGCCTTTCTCGGCGCAAGGGCGGCCGGAACGGCCACAACGACCGCCCCAGGCGGGCCGGATGAGCTTCTCGGCCTGTGTCACTGGTACAAGGCCGACTCCATCACCGGTCTCGAGGATGGCGAGGTGGTCACGCAATGGAACGACAGCGGCCCCAGAAAGATCCATCTGGACAGGCACAGCGGGAAGCCGCTGTTTGTCGCCGCGGCCATCAACCAGCTGCCGGCAGTCCGCTTCGAGGAGGGGCAGGCCCCCGGAAAGTCGATGTTCAACCAGCGCCTGATAGCTCACCAGGTCCCCGGCGATCCCAAGCAAGATCCCCCCGACGGTCTCCAAGCGTCGAAGGCCGTGGAGGTCCTGGCCGGCGATCCTGGCTTCACGGTCTTCCTGGTCGCCAATATCTCCCGGACCAGGAAGGAGAGCGTTGAGAGCGTTCAGCCTCTCGGTTGGGGCCATGGTGGCTGGGGTATCGGCAAGGTAGAGGCCGGTGGCGGGCTGTTCCTGGAACTGAAAGCGGACCGACTCGACCTGGGAGCCGGTAACCGCCAGGAAGTGACGACACCCGACGGCTCCTATGCGCCCCATCTCGGCAAGCCGGCCATCATCCTGTGCGCCAAGGCTGCCGGACCGTTGAACAGCACGACGCAGATTACCCTCAACGGAGAGCCCGCTGCGGTTACCGGTAGCGATACCGTTCCGAACGTGGAGGCCACCCCGCTGAACGTGGGCGGCTATGCGGAGAAGGCATTGGTTTTCACCAAACGGCAATACGTTTCACCCGCCATGGATGTAGCCGAAATCATCATCTACAGTCGTGTCCTGTCGGCCGACGAGCAGAACCGCGTCGGCCGTTATCTCCAGGAGAAGTACGGCATCGATGGTCGCTTCAGCAAGGTGGAAGCGTCCTCTTCCCTGGACTTGACCGTCGGGGTGGAGCCGTCTGAGCTGGGAACCCGAGTCGGCTTCACGGGCAAGGGGCGCGAGGCGCAAGACGCGGTCGTGGAGCTGGTGGCTCCCGAGAGCGTGGTGGTGCGCAGTGGCGCAGATCCCAAGACGTTCGCCAGGGCGTTCCTGTTCGACCGCTGGCAAGGCGGTGTGACCGGACCGTCGTCCCGCAAGACGACGGTCCGGATGGACACGTCGAAAACCATCACCGCTGTCTACAAGGAAGCGGGCGCGGTTTTCTACGTCGCTAATGATGGACGCGACGACAGGGGTGCGAATGGATGGTCGGGGACGCTACCCGAGCCGAATCCGGCCGGCACCGACGGACCGTTCGCGACGCTGGCGCGAGCGCGGGATGCAGTCCGAGAGTTGAAAGCGAGTGCCGGTGGGAGGGTACCCTTTCCGGTCCGAGTGGTCGTGCGCGGGGGAAAGTATTTCCTCGAGGAGCCCCTGGCGCTTACCGCGGAGGACAGCGGCAGCCAGGACTTTCCGGTCACGTACGGCGCGTATCCCGGCGAGAAGCCGGTTGTCAGTGGGGGCCGGAGAGTCAGCGGCTGGCAGCCCTACAAGGGCAAGATCTTGCAATGTTCCGTCGACGGGGCCGGTGGGGGGCAGTTGAAATTCCGGCAGCTCTTCTACAACGGAAAAAGTCAGGTCCGCGCGCGTACGCCGAACTTCGATCCGCAGAACCCGTACAAGGGGGGCTGGGCTACCATGGAAGGGCCTGCCGAGCCGGAAAGTCAAACAGCTTTCATTTACAAGCCGGGGACCTTTCCACGCCGCTGGGCCAAGCCGAGCGAAGCCGAGGTCAACGTCTTCATGGGCTACGGCTGGGCCAACAACATCATTCCTGTCCAGTCGATCGACGAGCAAACTCGCGTGGTCACCCTCGAGCACAGCACGAAACGGTTCATGAAGCCCCAGATCGCCTACGACTTTCCCACGCCATTCAATCCCAATCAGCGTTACCGTGTGGAGAACGTGCTGGAGGAGCTGGATCAGCCGGGGGAGTGGTGCTGGGACTCCGGGGAGGGGAAGCTGTACTTCTGGCCCCCTGACGGGGGCATAGAGCAGTCCGAGGTCACCCTGCCGGTGTTAAAGGGTCTGATCGCGTTGCGCGGGACGTCGCACGTCGCGATTTCCGGCATGACGCTGACCGAGACTGGCAGCGGCGACAACTTCCACCACCAAGGCGTGGAGGGGGTGGGGGCGATGTTTCCCATGCCGGACTGGCAGTACTGCGGAGAGGCGGTGCTTCTGGAAGGAGCCGAGCAGTGTCGTGTCGAGGACAATCGTTTCTTCAACATCGGCGGGAACGCCGTCTACGTGAAGGGGCCCTCTGCGCGGAACCTCATTCGTCGCAATGAAATCGGTGAGATCGGCGCTTGTGGCGTCTGTCTGGTGGGCATTGCCGACAAGGAGCAGTACCCGGTCTTCAACGAAGTCGTGCAGAACCGCATTCACCGTACCGGAAGGCTGGACATGTACAGCGCCGGAGTTTTTCTGGGGCTGAGCGAGGGGAACGTCATCGGTCACAATTCGATCCGGCACGTCCCGCACCACGCCATCAACCTGGGCGCTAGCGGCTGGAGCCGCAATATCATCGAGTACAACGAGATCCGGGACACTTGCCTCGAAACCAAGGATGCGGGCGCCATAAACTGCTGGATGGAAGAAACGGAGAAGAGCCTTCCACGTCAGGGGCATATCATCCGCTACAACCTGATAGTCGATAGTCGAGAGCGAGGCATCTATCTGGACAACTACACCGCGAACTGCTTCGTCCATGGCAACATCATCGTGCGGTCCGGTTTTTGGGGCATCATGGTGAACACCGGTAAGAACAACGTCATTGAGAACAACGTGTTCGTGGGAACCAAATACGCATTCGGCGTTGGCAACTGGATGGGCGGGCTCATTCCCGCGCTGAAGGGATTCACGAGCGGCAACCGCTTCTATCGCAACATCATCGTGGGCGCCACCGATGGCGTCACGGTGGGAGAGTTCTACGGCGAGGCCGCTAACGTCACGGTGCCTGGGTTTTCAGCGCTCACCCCGGGAGAGGCCAAGACTCCTCGCGCGATAGCCCAGTCAGACTACAACCTCATTTTTGACACTCCCGGCGCCCAGTCTTACCTCGACGATCGGCGGCGAGCGGGTTTCGAGGTCCGTTCGGTGATCACCGATCCGTTGTTCGTGGACCCGCAAAACGACGATTACCGCCTGCCGCCGGAATCACCGGCCTTCGAGCTCGGATTCCAGGCCATCGACTTCAGTCGGATCGGCCCGGAGGAAGAGTGAGATTGTAGAATTCGGTCGCAGTGCCTCCGAAGAGCCTCGCATGGTTCTCCTCGCCGATGTCGGCCAGAAGCTCACGGAGTGTCCGCCAGAAGCGTCCGTAATCAGTTGCGAGTAGACAAACAGGCCAGTCGCTGCCGTACATCAGTCGATCGAACCCGAAGCATTCGATCACGCGCTGGACATACGGCTCGATATCGGAGGGCTGCCAGTTCTTCCAGTCGGCCTCGGTGACGATGCCCGAAAGCTTGCAGTGGACGAGGGGGCGCCGGGCGATCTCGGCGATATCCTTGTCCCACCCGGCCGTGTCGCCGCCGGCGATGTCGGGCTTGCCGATGTGATCGATCACGACGTGCAGGTCCGGCACCTGATCGAGCGCCTGGATCACGGCCGGCAGGTGTCGCTGGTAGACGACCATGTCGTAGGGGATCGCCCGGCGCGCCAGCTCGCGCAGGCTCGCCAGGACGTTGTCGCGCAGGAGAAATTGCACGTCCGGCTCGTCCTGCACGATATGACGAATGCCGACGAACTTGGGCTCGGTGGCCAGTTCGTCCAGTTGCCGACCCAGTCGGTTGACATCTTCGATGTCGGCCCACGCCACGACCCCCGCCACGAAGGCTGTCTCGTTGGCCTGGCGAAAGAGGAAGCGGTTGCCTGCGTCCGTTTGAGGATACCCCTGCACCAGCACGGTGTGGTCCACTCCGAACTCGCTCAGCTCCGGCCGCAGATCCGCGGGCAGAAAGGCCTGGTCGAGTGCGGCGTACTTGGCCGGTGGGGGCGGCAGCTCCTGTTCCTTGGGATCCCAGAAGTGCTGATGGCTGTCGACGATGGTCAAGGGGCGCGGGTCTCCTCAGTCACCCTTACTCTCCCTTTTCATCTTGATCACGTCTTCCACAACCCTAGGGCTGGGCGGTTGCTCGCCCCAGATCCAGTAAACCGGCTTCCAGATACCGCCCATGCCCTGGCTGTTGTGCACCCTTACTGCGAGCACGTTTTCGCCCTCTGGCTTCAGGAAAGGCTTGGCATCGAATGAGAAAGGCTTGGTCCACAGGAAGTGCACGGCCTGTCCGGTCGTTGCCGTGGTGTGCTCGAATGCTTTCTTCCCATTGATATAGATTTCCGCCTGCTCGTCCACGGCGGTGAAGAACATGCTGAGGTTCTCCAACCCCTCAGCATTTTCGGGCGTGCTGAATGTCTGCCGGTACCACCCATACCCCAGGTATGCCGGGAATCCCTGGTTTTCCCACCCATTCCCCTTGTCGCTGCGCACCACGGCCCAGCCTTTGTCGTCGACCTCGGGGGCATACCATTTCTCCGTGATGCCGACCTCGTCCGGATCGGGCTTGAAACGCCAGGCGTTGTCGAACTCGAGGAAGGACATCTTCTCGGGATCGGCGACGCAGATGGCCCGCCAGTACTCCACGGTCTCATCCAGGAAGGGGCCCCGAAGTCCGCTCCTCACACTCGTCATGCGGTGCTCGTGTCCAATGCGGTCGAAATCATCGATCAGCTTCAGGTGACCCTGCAAATCTTCCTTGCCGCGCTCAATTTCCAGATAGAGGACCGGAAGCTTCGCCAGCTCGACCCTGGAAAGCAGAATCTTGTCATCGGCCGCCAGCTTCTCCGCCTCCTTGAAAAGTGCGGATGACTCATCGATGAATTTCGGTGTCTTCATCAAGCAGTAGCCGAACTTGCCGAACCCACTGTGCAGTTCCTTGTACTTTTCCACTCCCACGCCGTGCAGGCGTTCCCACATATCCCAGAGCGACTCGTCGTAGCGGTTCATCGGCTCGGCGGCTTTGCCGTAGAAACCGTAAGTGAAATCCCGCAGGGTATCTCTCGTATCGCGGGAAATATCCCAGAGCTGCTTGGCCCACACCCAGGATCTCATCAGCTCCCTGTCCGACCCACGAGTGGAGTTGTGCTCCGCCTGAAGAAAAACGCCCGTCACGCCGTGCTTCGCGTAAAACCGCAGGTTCTCGGCGACGACAGGCATGTTCGGCAGCGGGATAATGAAACTGTGATGGTAGAGCGGATAGTCCCAGATGATGACGTTGGCGCCGAGCTTCTCCCAGGCCTTGAGCGCATTCTGGAAGGGCTCCGTCTCCCACACATAGAGCAGAATGGTGCTCCAGTTGTGGTCGTCGCTGGCAAGCCAGATGAGCACGTTGTCCCGTGGCTTGATGGTCTTCGGGGGGTCGTTGGTGTTCAGGTAAGCCAGGGTGGTGATGCGAACGTCGGGGTAGTCGTCCTTGACGGCATCGGCGACGGCGTTGACGAACGTCAGCAAAGTTCCCATGGACGTCCCCTCGGCGTCATTAATGGGCTTGCACTGGGTGCAGGCGCAGACTCTGCCCCCGTCGTTCGGCGAGACGTCGATGATGCGTAAGTCCGGATCTTCCTTGAGGAATTCCAGCACCTTGCCGATGACGATCTTCTGAACGTCGGAATTCGTCAGGCACAGCTGCCGGGGGACTCTGTGCCCGTCAATTTCCGAAAAATACTCCGGGTGCTCTCGGAGCACGGTGCGGGGGATAAAGCCATCGAAGGTGTGCGCGATACTGCCCGCGTTCTTGTGCCAGCCTCCCCATTCTTTGCGAATGCCGGCTCGCTTGTGGACGCTTTGTGTTCGGTTTCGCAGGGACCAGGCGCCGGTGAGCGCACTCGTGTAGTAGGGGTCGCGGTAGTCCGGGAACACGGGGACATAGACCCTCGGAACCGCTGCGAGCTTCAGCGTCCTCGCGCGCGGAAGTCTCCGGGCATCGGCCGTGTACCACCGGCATCCCAGGTCCTCCTCGAGGACACAATAGACCGCATTGATGATTCCCCGTGCCTTACCGCCCAGTAAATAGAGCGTCTCTCCGCGCACGGCGATGGCATAGCCGCCGCCTTCGAGGTCGACTTTCAGCTCGGGAAGCTCTGCCGCCGCCGCCAGGGCCGTCCGCCCGATGCTGATCTCTTTTCCGTTGGGCTTGTAATCTCCACCCTCCCGCACGACGGAGAAATCGGCGTCGGTTATGACGTTGAGCCACCGGGACAGGTCCTCGGCCGCTTTCTCCTCCTGGGTAGTCGGCGTCGCCGACAAGAGGATCGCGTAGTCGGTCTCTCCCGCGGTTGACAGCGTCAGCTCGGGCCCTGGCTGGCCCTTCGGCTTGAGGGAGTTGACCCAGTCCGGGTGCGGCTCCGGATCCGGGTCCGGCGCGTAGACGATGCGGTCCACGTAGAGGAAGTGCAGATGCTCGCCTTTTACCGGAGCGACATACACGTAGCCTTGCGTGGTCCCGAAACGGCCCAGGTCAATCCAGCGATACTCGTCGCCTGCAACTTCGGTAGCACGAACGCCGCGCCGAATATCTCCGAACTCTGGATACCGCCTGGTTTCCGGATCGTAGACTCCTACGCTGGCAACGTCTCCTTCATCGCCGGATTTGTCCGCACGCATTCGCACCCAGAGCCGGTACCAGCGGAACGGATTGAGCGGCTTCGGGAAACAACCTCGCCATTGGATGCCCCACGTGGCACCGTTGCAAGGCTGGCGTACCGTCTTGCCTCCCAGCGCGAGAGGGTCATCAACTACCTTGAGGCCCCCATCGGTAAGGAGGGTAAAATCATCGACCGTGGCGACGACCGCGCCCGGTCTTTTCTGCGGGTCTGGGGCCGCGCCGACGACGGAGGTGGCGTTCGCCGCCCCTGCCGTCAGCGCGCAGGCAAGAGTCACTTGTTTGAATAGTTTATGAAACACTGGTTCTCCTTTTACCCAAAAGTACTGGTAGGCCGATTTTGTGCCCAGCAACGATACCACTTTCGGTCTCAGATCTTGAGAGTTTTCTCGCGCTGGACGTTGCATCAACGGACGCTCCCGGTGGGGCCGATCTGAGCGTCTACAACCATAGCGGGGGGTATTTGACTCCGGTGCCGAGCTCGATACCCGAACTGATCATGAGCTCTATCCCGGTGAGATAGGAAGACGCGCTGGTGGCCAGGAAAAGAACCACCTGGCCGACTTCTTCCGGCGTCCCGCTGCGCCCGATCGGCTGGTTGGCCTCGGCCCAGCGGTCCACCTCCGCTCCTGTTACTCCGAGTTCCTTCACCATCCGGGCTCGACTGTCCGTGTAAATGTTGCCGGGCAGCACCGCATTGACTCTCACACCGTGGCGAGCTTCTTCGATGGCGAGGGATTTTGTGAAGGCGCTGATGGCACCCTTCGTGCCCGCGTAGAGCGCGCCGCCCTCCTGTCCGAGCACCCCGGTACAGCTGCCCATGTTGACAATGGTGCCCCTGGTTTTGCGTAGGTGGGGGAGGGCGTACTTGCAGGCGGCTACCTGGCTGACGAAGTTCGTCTGCAAAAGACTCGTCACGTCCTCGAGTGTGACATCATCGATCGGTCCTAGCGGGGGGTGGTAACCGGCATTGTTGAAGAGACAGTCGAGCCGGCCGAAGTGCTCCACCGTGCGGTTGATCAGCAAGCGGACTTCTTCCGGTCGACTCACATCGCACTTCTCGAAGACGCACGCGCCCGGGCCCTGCGCCGTCAACTCCTTCGCCACCTTGTTTCCAGCCTGGGTGTCGCGCCCACAGATCATCACCTTCGCGCCCGCGTCGACAAAGACCCGCGCGCAGCCCGCGCCCATGCCTTTCGTCCCCCCGGTGATCAAGGCCACCTTGTCGGTATAGGAAAGCCCGCAGCGATCGATCTTCGAGATGCGCTGAACCTCCTCCGACTTGCCCTGCAGAAAATCGAGCAGCGGCTGCACGCCCTGTTTGCTCCGGTCCGGCATGGTGTGACTCCTTGGTTACTAACTGTTCACGACGAAGATCGCGGTGACGATGATGAGAACCGCCGCCAGCCAGGTCCTGTAGTCCCCCATCAGCGGCACCCGCTGCTTTCCTTCCTCTACGTACTTTCCTCGCGCCCAGTCCAAGACAGAGAACGTCGTGTTGAGGAGCTTTTCTGAGGGAGGTGGGGGTGTCATCAGACTCACGACCACCATTGCGGTCACGCAGGCCGCGAGACTCAGCAACGAAGAGTTCAGGTGAGACATGAAGATCGGGCCTACACCCATCAGAATGGGCGCTAGCACCAGCCCCACGATGACGGCCGCCCAGGCCCCTGCCGTGTTGGCTCGCCGCCACAGCACCCCCAGAAAAAACACCGCTGTATACGGCATCAAGAGGTAGATTCCCACGTCGATCAGGTATTTCCACATGAACTTGTACTCCCGGATGACCGGCACCCAGGCCACTCCCAAGGCGAAGGCGGCCCACACCGCCCAGCGGCCGACGGCAACCTGACTCCTCTGGCTCGCTTGGGGGCGCCAGTGGAGGTAAAAATCCCTGGAGACGAGCGTGGCGATGGAGTTGAACGAAGAGCTGAGGTGACCCATCAGAGCCGCCGCCAGGCCGGCCACTGCCAGACCCAGTAAGCCTTGGGGCATCAGGTTCTGGAGGACGACCGGGTAGGCCCTGTCGGGTTCATCTTCTGGAATTGAGTCCTTGAAAAGGACGTAGCCCAGCAGGCCCGGCAGGACGAGGACTAGCGGCGTCAACAGCTTCAGGAACTGGCAGAAGATCACCCCCTTTCTGCCTTCGCTAAGACTTCTGGCTGCGAGACAGCGCTGCACGAGCACCTGGTCGGTGGACCAGTTCATACCGCCGGCCAGGATCACCGCCACAAAGAAGCCCAGCCAGGGAAGATCGGGGTGATCGATGGGTTTGACCATTTCGACCATCGTCGCGGGCAGTTTCTCGTGCAGGCCCGCAAAGCCGCCCACCGCCTGGAGACCGACAACCGCCAGCACGATCCCGGAGACCATCAGCACGGTAGTCTGGATGAAGTCCGTGTAAACGACGACAGACAAACCACCCACCATGGTGTAGGTCGCCACCGCGATACCCACGATGAGTATGACCGTCCACTGATTCCATCCCATCATTTCGTCAGACGCGATCGCAGTCGCGTGAAGCGCGATCGCAATCCGAAAGAGGATCGCCCACAGGATCAGGAAGCCCGAGTAAGCGAGGCGGGAACCGGGGCTGAAACGCTTCTCGAGAAACTCGGGAATCGTGAAGACCCGGTTCTTCATGAAGAAGGGCAAGAAGAGCAGCACCAGCGGAGCCATGCAATAGATGGCAACGAGCTCCCACCCGGCGGCCGCCCAGCCGATAGCGAAGGCGAGACCGGACAAACCGACGAAGTGCTCGAGGGAGATGTTCGACACCAGCATGGAGGCGCCGATAAAGGGCCAGCGAACGTTCCGGCCCGCCAGGAAGTAGCCTTCGCTCGACGGCGCACGCTTGATGACACGGAAGCCCACAGCGCCGACCACGACGCCGTAGAGCAAGATGACGACCCAGTCAATCAGGGCAAGGTGCATCAGTTATTTGTCTCCTTTCTTCGTGCCCGAGCCCGTGCCCCTGCCCGAGCCCGACTCCTCGGCCACCACTTTGGACGTCGAAGATTAACCTTCGGGCCCCGATCCTTCCAGAAAAAGTCCCTTGGGGGTTGCAGCACCTCCAGAGCGTGCTGGATTTTCCTCGTGCTCCGGATAATCTGGTCTTGGCCTAAGTACGAAAAGTTAATCTGGGGGAAATCGTTTGCTTGCCGTCGCTATCGTGCTGACCTTTGGCGTTTGCTTTCTGGCGTACTCCAACGGCTCTAACGACAACTTCAAAGGCGTCGCAACTCTTTTTGGAAGCGGCACGACGGACTATCGCAGGGCGCTCTTCTGGGCAACCGCCACCACTTTCGCCGGCGCCATCGGCTCGGTCTTCCTGGCGGAGACACTGGTGAACAACTTCTCAGGGAAAGGTCTTGTACCCGACTCCGTGGCAGCCTCTCCTGAGTTTCTTCAGGCTGTCGTGCTGGGAGCCGGCCTCTGCGTCCTGCTGGCTTCGGTTCTCGGCTTTCCAATATCAACTACGCACAGCTTGATCGGCGGCCTCGTTGGAGCCGGTTTCATGGCGGCAGGTGCGGGCGTCAACCTGGAGAAGCTGGCCAGCTCTTTTTTTCTCCCCCTGCTTCTCAGTCCTGTCATCGCCATCGTTTTCGCAGGTGTTCTCTACAGCGTCTTCCATCGCTTCGCGTTGCTTGCCGGCGTCACCAAGGAGTGGTGCGTCTGCATTGGACAGAAGTTTGTTCCGATCTCGCCGAGTAGCTCTGGTGCTACACTGGCATCAATAGCTTCACTTGAAGTCAGCGTAGCTGATGCATCGAAATGCATCGAGAGGTACACTGGAAGCATGTGGGGCGTGAGCGTTCACGGAGTCCTCGACACGGCGCACTATCTCAGCGCGGGGGTTGTGAGCTTTGCTCGGGGATTGAATGACACGCCCAAGATCGTCGCGGCACTCATCGGCCTCAAGGCTGTCGGCTTGGAGTCCGGGATGCTTTTGGTGGCCGTTGCCATGGCGATCGGAGGGTTGCTTCAAGCCAGTAAGGTTGCGAAGACTATGAGCAAGAAAATCACCCCACTCAACCACGGACAGGGCTTCACGGCAAATCTGGTGACTGGACTGCTTGTTGTCGTTGCCAGCCGGATCGGAATGCCGGTTTCAACGACTCACGTAGTGGTCGGCTCGCTTTTTGGAATCGGAACAGTCACAGGCAAAGCTGACAAGCGAGTCGTTGTGGGGATTGTGACTGCGTGGGTGTGCACTTTGCCACTTGCAGCGGCCTTCGCGGCAGGGAGTTACTGGGCTTTGTCGGCGCTTTTCGGCAATGCCCTCTGAAGAAGGGGAACTGAAATGCCATTTATCGATATCGATTCGATCAAGCCGTTGGAATTGCTCGAGGGGTGCCGTATACGCACGCCTTATGGCGAAAAGCTGATGTTGTCGTACCTGGAGATGGACGAAGGTGCGGTGGTCCCCGTGCACTGGCATCCGCACGAGCAAGGCGGCATGTTGCTGAAGGGAAAACTGGAGCTGACGATCGGTGACGAGACGCGCGTCGTGGAGGCGGGAGCGATGTTCCTCATCCCCCCCAATACGCCGCACAAGGCTGTTGCCCTGGATGGACCGGTGGTTGTGCTGGACGTGTTCACCCCTGTGCGGGAGGATTACGCGGAGCTCCACAACAAGTACATCCCGGCTTCCGAAGAATAGAAGGGGTGCGGTCAGGAGACCGCCCCACAGCACAGGCAGATAGCCCCACAGCACGAGACGCCGGCTTCACAATCAGTCAACGCTCGCGCCGCCGGCCTTCTTCTCGCGCCGCCGGGTCTTGGTTGTAAAACCCTGAAAGGACCCTGTAGAGCTCCGGCTGCCGCGCACGTAGCTTGATGGCACGCTCGAAAAAACACTCGCTGGCCACGGCAAAGAACTCTTCGGGGTTCGTGGCGCCGTAGGAATCGAGCACCGTTACCTTGCGTGCGTGCGTGCGCTCCTGTAGACGTTCAAAGGCCTCTTGCGTCACGCGGTGCCATTCGTCGATGGTCTTGCCCCCCACGAGAGGCGGCACTCCGTCCATGTCGCCGTTCAGGCTGTCCAGGTGATGGGCGAACTCATGAAGGACCAGGTTGAATCCGTCCTGCGGATTCCGGGCTTGCTGGACGACGCTGTCCCAGCTCAAGACGATCGGTCCCCCTTGCCAGGCTTCTCCAAGCACTCCTGAGTCACGCTCCCACTCGCGAGGGTGCTTGTAAGCCCCGGGGTAAACGACGATCGATTGCACCTCGTCGAAGTAGTAGGTGGGTGAGAAGCCGAGTACGAGCAAACTGGCCTGCGCCGCTATCGTGACGCGCATCTCGTCCGTGACCTCCAGCCCGCCACACCCTTCCCAGGTCTTTTCGGGCAACAGGACCTGGACCACACCGGCGAGCTTGGCTTTCTCCTCAGGAGTCAATCCTTTCCACAGGGGCACGTTGTCGGCGATGTGCGCCCGCCAAGCCTCCGGAAAAGGGCGTGAGGTCCATTTCCGCCGCCGGCGCTTCCTGAGCCAGGAAAAAATCACGGGACCTCCGTGTCTGCGGGTCCTGAGGAAATAATGGTTGTAGAGCGGAGGTACGCTGTTTTTACTTCGCCCCTACGTCGTAACAGAAAAGGAGCTCCTGGTCGCGCAGGTAAAGCTTGCCGTCAGCGACGACGGGATGGGCCCAGATCCCTCCGGATGGCTTGCGGAGTTTCGTCAACGGCTCCAAGGTAAATCGCCCATGCTCCTTGTAGCCCTTCGGGGATGCCTCCAGGAGCCCGACGGTTCCACTCTTTTCCTCGAGACAGTAGAGTCGACCATCGGCACACGTGAGCGAGCCCTTATTGAGCTTCGTTTTGTCGTTCCAGACGAGATCCCCGGTCTTGAACTCCTGGCAGGCCCAGCCGACCCCGTCCGAATAGCCGTAGACGTAGTCGCCAACGAGGACGACGCCACCGTGGTGGTTTTTCATCTTCTTGTTGGCGTAGATCTCCTTGGCCTTTTGCTGCGCGTCGAGCTGGATGAGCTTGCAGCCGGCACCATAGCCGGAGGTGACGTAAGCCGTGCCGTCACGAAAGAGGGGTGTCGGGATAACGGCAGTGCTGCCAGGAAATTCGACCTGCCAAAGGAGCTTCCCGTCGGCGGCAGCGATCCCGACGACGCTTTTCATGGTGACCTGGATATACTGACGGACGCCCTGGTTCTCAGCCGGGATCATCGATGGGTACTGGGCGGCGCTCGTGAAGTCCTTCGACTGCCAAACGACTGCACCGGTCTTCTTGTCGAGCTTGGCCAGAGCGCCGTTTTTCCCCCCGGGGGTGCAGACGACCGAGTCGCCGTCAACGAGCACCGATTCGGTGAATCCCCAATCAGGAACGCTGCCGCCGAGTTCCTCCATGGTGCGCTGCCAGATGGTCTCGCCGTCCGCAGCGTTGACGCACAGGAGATTGCCACGCCCTCCCATTGCGTAGACCCTGCTTCCATCGACGGTCGGTGTGCCGCGGGGGCCGTCTCCCCAGTTGTTGGTCAGGAGCCCGCCGACCTCCGTCGCCCACGCTTCCTCGCCGCTCGTGACGTTGACAGCGATGATGTACTCTTTGTCACCACGGGCACCCAGGGTATAGAGGCGATCGTCGACGACGGAGAAGCTCGAGTAGCCAATGCCCGCGTCGCGGAAAAGCCAGAGGCGCTTCGGGCCGCCCTTCGGCCAGGACTCGAGAAGCCCCGTTTCGCTCGACACGCCCGTGCGGTCCGGTCCTCGCCATTGGGGCCAGCCTTGCTCCCCGGCCCGCACGAAGTCGGTAGCCGAGAGAACAACGCCGACCATGAGGGGAATGAAAATGTTTAACAGTCGCAGCTTCATTTGCAAGTATCCGTGATGTTGAAGGGCTCCGTGTTTACGCCAAAGAGGAGACAGCGTAACAGAAGGCCCGCGGCGAGGGAAGGGATGGAGCTCTCTATGACGCACCTTGTCGCGCCGTCAAAGCCACGCTCATAGTAACCCGAAGCTTCAGCGAGGAAATGAATGCCGTCGTTCACGTGGCGCGAGCCTCGCTGACGCTTCGGGTTCCTTTTTTCCGTCATTACCGCAATATAGGTTGGAGCAGAAAGTGCGAGACACCAAAACCGGGAGATTCTACCGATGCGGAGGTGCCCAGGACTGTGGTAGACTCACAAACCAGAAGCGAGAAACGTTGAAGAGGCGCGGACCCGATGGAGGAACGCTATGCGTCTCAACGTCAATTCGGCTCTACTTCTCGGTGTGGTGCTTCTGGGAGTCAACGCCATTCTTCGTTCCGTGGACGAAACACTGGATAGTCCCCGCAAGAAGAAGTAGCGATCGCAAGACACCAGAATGACCGATTCAACGCGAAGGAACCATCTAACATCGCCGTGCCCGACGTTTGTGACGCACCTGGAGTGCGGGCTTAAGGGTGACCGGTACGAAGCAGACCAGCTGCACGGTTTGTCCAAGGCGGGGCGTCCACTCCTGGTGCGATACGACCTGGCTGCACTGGCCAAATCGATAACCAGGGAGCAGGTTGCGGCCCGTCCCGCCGAGTTGTGGCGGTATCGTGAGTTCTTACCCGTCCGCTGCGCCGAGAACATCGTGAGCCTCGGTGAAGCGCAGACGCCGCTGATCGAATTGCCGCGAGTACAGAAAGGTTCGGGGAGATTGTGGACGAAGGACGAGGGTCGGCTGCCCACGGGTTCGTTCAAAGCGCGCGGGCTTTGCGTGGCCGTTTCGATGGCCAAGGAACTGGGCATCAGGAAGATCGCCATGCCCACCAATGGCAACGCCGGCGCTGCGCTCGCGGCCTACGCCGCGCGAGCTGGAATCCAGTCCTACGTCTTCTGCCCGGCGGACACACCGGAAATCAACGTGCGAGAAATCGCCGCGCAAGGGGCCAGGGTGTGGCGTGTCAACGGGCTGATCCACGACTGCGGAAAAATCGTCGGTCAGGGCCAGGAGGTGATGGGCTGGTTCGACTTTTCAACTCTCAAGGAGCCCTATCGGATAGAAGGGAAAAAGACGATGGGCCTGGAGCTGGCCGACCAGCTCGGTTGGAACGTGCCCGATGTCATCCTGTATCCTACCGGAGGCGGAACGGGGCTCATCGGCATGTGGAAGGCTTTCAACGAACTGCAACAGATCGGTTGGCTTGGCGGCAAGTTGCCTCGTATGGTGGCTGTTCAGGCGAGTGGATGCGCGCCCATCGTCAAGGCCTACGAGGAGGGCTGCGAGCATGCGCCCCTCTGGGCGGATGCGCATACGGTGGCATCCGGCATTCGCGTACCCGTGGCCATCGGTGATTTTCTCATTCTTCGAGCGGTGCGCGAGAGCCAAGGATTCGCCACGGCCGTAGCCGACGATGCCATCCTGGCCGCTCGAGACGAGGTGGCAGGGCAGGAAGGGCTCCTCATGTGTCCGGAAGGCGCAGCGACTTACGCGGCATACAAACAGGAACTTGCCGCGGGGCGCATCCGTTCGGACGAATCGGTCGTCCTTTTCAACTGCGCCACGGGCTTGAAATATGATTTACCCCCAGTGGCGGCGAGCCTGGACTGTCGGGAGCCCGTTCCCTACACGGAGTTGTAGGTCGTTCTTGGGCTCGCGGTGCGTCACCGGACGGTTTGCCCTCCTCGTGGACCGTACGCGTTGGGATCATACGGCTCGCCGCGGATCATGCGCCACATGTGGGCGAGCTCCACCGTGATTCCGACACTGCGGACGCCTCGATGGCAGTACATCCGGGTCAGACTTCCTGAGCTGTCAAACTCAGCGATGGCCTCGAACGGTGTCTCGCGCGGCGCTGTGGTGAAGTTGTAACGTAGATCGGAGAGGATAACGCGAGCACCGCCCTCCTGCGTTTTCTCGACCCTGGGGGTGATCATCCGCTGCGAGAACGACAGAAAGATTTGTCCTTCGCGTGTGTGGAGAGCCTGGTCAATCAGTGGACTCGCGGGGCGGTCAATCGCGAGGAAGACGATCGGCGCTGGGGACCATGTCGAGACGAAGCCGACGCGCAAATTTCCCGCCGCGTCGCGAGCCGTCAATCGCTGCAACCAGATGTTGAACGGAGTCGGCGTCGCGCGCAGCTCGGTGACAGGAAACTGCTCGCGCTCGAGCTCCTTTCGGGCAAGTTCGTAGGCCCGTCTGGATTGAGCGTAACCGCACGCCAAGTATGCGGTGGTCAGCGCAAGCGCCGCGATGGCGACGCTACGGACGACTTTGGAGCTCACACTGCGCATCCGTCCAACGATAAAGGCGACGAAAAGCGGCAGGCTGTAGATGGGGTCGATCACCGAGACGGCGTCACATGCAAGTCTCTCCCGGCTCAGGGGCCAGAAGAGTTCGGTCCCATACAAGGTGCACCAGTCGAGCAACGGATGGGTGACCAGCGCCCAAAAACTCAGGTGGGCCCACGTCCGGTACCTGGTCCTGCGTCGATCCCAAAGGTAGCCAAGCGCCCCGATGCCGAACGCCGCAAGCGACAGGGTGAAGAGCGAGTGGCTGGAGGCGCGGTGGTGGTCGATGAACATCCACTCGCCGCCGAGCCTCGTCACGACGTCGAGGTCCGGAAGCATGGCGACGGCAGCACCGAAAAGCCCAGCCTTGCGCCCCAGACTCTTACGAAAGCCTGCCTCTCCAATCGTGCCACCGAGAACGGCCTGCGTCAGTGGATCCATTGGCAAACGAGTTTACTGCCCTCGTCCGTAAGTTGGGTCTCCTTTTTTCCGTGCCCGAGCCCGTGCCCCTGCCCGAGCCGGAGCCCGATGGGTCGCTCCGACCCGCCTTCGAAAAAGAGGAGACAAAACAGCTCCATTTTGCTTAGATGCCCCCCCCGCGCGAAAGATCTGTTCCCCTTTTTCTTCCCCCTATTCCCAAGGTAACAAACACATGGACACCATCAAGCAACGACTGGCCCGGGACGAGATGGTGCTTGTCTTCGGCGCCGGTCGAATCATGCACCGCAACCTGCTGCAGTCCGTCGGTATTCAGGGCGGTTTTCACGGGATGTGGTTCGATCACGAGCACGTCGGGTTCTCTACGGAGGAACTCGAGGTGGCGACCCTGGCGGCACGGAGCCAGGGGTTGGACAACTTCGTCCGCATCGCGCCGACCGACTACGCGCTGGTGACGAAATCGCTGGAATCTGGAGGGGGAGGCGTCATGGCGGCGCAGATCTTCTCGGCCGAACAGGCGGAACAATTTGTCCGTTGGGCCAAGTTCTATCCACGCGGGGCGCGAGGTCTCAACACGAGCGGCTGGGATGGGCAGTACGCCACGATTCCGCCCGCCGAGTTTTGCGAAAAGGCAAACCGCGAGAGTTTCATCGCCATTCAGATCGAGACCGTACAGTCGGTTGAAGAATGCGATGCAATTGCTGCCATCGACGGGGTCGACCTGCTTTTCGTGGGGCCGTCGGACCTGAGCCAGAGCTTTGGCGTTACTGGGGACTTCTTTCATGCGAAGTGTATTGACGCCATCGATCGAGTCGCTGCGGCCTGCAAGAAACACGGCAAGCACTGGGGGGCGGTTACTGTCAGCCCGGAACACGCCGACATGATGGTCGAGAAAGGTTGCAAACTGGTCTCGCCCACGAGCGACACGCGGATCATCATCGAAGGCGTCAAGGCGGTGAAGTCGCGGTTTGCAAAATACTTCGGCTGACGCGCTCCGTGCCCTGGCCATGCGTGCGGGTGATTTTCTCCCTGCCCCTCCGCCTCCCCGCGAGCCGTCCACTTCAGACACGGGTTCAGCATCGGTGCGGTTGCACGCCAATTAGTTCTGCTTTTGTTCGGGAGCTTCTTTCCGACCGCAGCACAAAAACATCCTGCGGTCTTCCGATGGCGGCGGATAATGGGTGCACAACATCGTTTGCCGGGAGGGTGCCATCCGCCAGGAAATATCATTACGCCAAGTACTGGGCTCCGCGCTTGCAGCATGTCTGGTGGCGGTGTGGGGCAGCGCTGGCCTGGCGCAACCGTTCGGGATCGACGAGCGCGTTGCGAACAGTGACCTACGCATAGAAAATCTGCCTGGAGGAGGAGAGAACCCGGTTCCGGATCGGCTCAGCGATCTCCCTGCCCTTTTCCTCGCGGGGAGCGGCCAGGGACACCAGGTGGGGGGGGTGTTCCCCTACGAACCGAGCGCCAAGCTCTGGTCGGACCATGCCGCAAAGGAGCGCTACATCGCTCTTCCCGACTATGCCTTCGCCGCCCCGGATCTCGCCCGCATGACCTTCACCGAGACAGATGGCTGGGGTTTCCCGGAGAACACCGTGGTCGTAAAGAATTTCCTTCTCCCCCTCGATCGCCGTGACCCAGAGGGGAGCCTCAAGCGTATCGAGACCCGGATCCTTTGCAAGAACGCGGTGGGCTGGAAGGGGTTCAGTTTCGAGTGGAACGAAGAAGAGACCGACGCAGTGAGGCTTGAGACCAACAAGCAGCGCCAGTTCACGGTGATCGACGAGCAGGGTGTCGAGCAAAGTTATACATGGACCTACCCGACTCTTGCATGTTTCAGCTGTCATACGACAGAGCCCGTCCTTCTGGGGATCAACACCGCGCAGATGAACTTCGCGTTTACCTATCCGGCCTCGGGTGTGACCGACAATCAGTTGCGAACCTTCCAGCACCTCAATCTCTTCGACGCGCCACTGCCGGGCCTTCCAGATCTTCTACCGCGCATGCCCGAACCCCTGGACACGAGCGCCGACCTCGAGAGTCGTGCCAGAGCTTATATGGCGGCCAACTGCTCCCACTGCCATCGTCCGTTGCAGAATCTTGACTTCCGCTGGGAGACTCCGCGTGAGAACACGGGCATGATCGACCGGGAACCGGCCGGCGATCTGGGGCTCGGGCCAGATGCCCGCGTCGTGGCGGCCGGGAAGCCTGAGCTCTCAGTGCTTCTCGCCCGCATGAAGTCGACGGGCGTTACGCGCATGCCTGCCTTGGGAACGACTGTCGAAGACACGGCCGCCACGGATCTAGTGACCGAGTGGATCGAGAGCCTGGCGGAACCGGCGCGCTTCCGGCGCGGTGATTGTGACGGCGATGGCACCGTGAACCTGTCCGACCCGATGGCCACCCTGACCTTCATCTTTCTCGGAGGCGACGCGCCGCCCTGCACAGAGGCGTGCAAAACCAACGAAGATGACGTGCTCGACATCTCGGATGCAATCTCCACGTTGCTCCACCTCTTCGTCGGAGGGCCGCCACCTCCGGGCCCCTACCCGGAGTGCGAGAGTTCAGAGACCGGCTGCGCTGAGGGTGTTTGCTCTGGAGCTAAGGCTTAATGCTTGCAGGCGAGACGCCCGCAGCACAATGCCGGGTACACCGGTCGGGGCCTTGCGTAGGCGGGTCGGGAGACCCGCCTACAACAGAGCTTAATTCAACGCCTGCACCACAATGCGGGGTACTTACTGACAGCTGAAGGGGCAACCCGGGATGAAAACGCACTGCGACACTTCCAAGCCCGGAACCGCCAGCGGATGCGCCGCCGTGCCGAGAAAGAGGAAGTGGAGCAACGCGATGGCGTCGGAGATATCGAGGTCTCCGCCTCCCTCTCCGACGGGCTGCCAGTCCATCAGCAGAATATTGGCGGGATCCGTCTTGCTTCCATCTCCACAGGGAAAAAGAGGAGGGACGCCGGTGAAAAGGACCCCCAGCGCGCACGCACCATCGGAGATGTCGAGGACGCCGTCCAGGTTGCAGTCCCCGGGCACGGCAGTGGCCATGGGTCCCGTGGGGACAATCTTGTAGAGGCTTCCCGGCGAATAGTCGACCATATAGACCTCGCCCTGTCCATCGGCCGTGAAAGCGATAACGCTGCCGAACGTTACCGCGATGGCGTTGTCTTCGTCCAGGTTCGTGGGCACCCGCGGGGGGTCCCGCTGGGGGATGAAGTCCCCGATCCGTAGGCTCGCTAGAAAGTGCGAGCCCCAGTCTCCAAAGAGGTAGGTGCCGTGGAGGTCGGGTATGGCACAGCCCCGGTAGACGACGCCCCCGGTGACCGACGTGCCCAGGAAGGAGCCACCGCCATCGCGTGTATAGTCAAAGAAGGGGGGAGTTGGCGTGCCGAACCCGTAGCAGGGAATCATCTCCTCCGCGGTGCATGAGGGTGTGCAGTTTACGGCGGTGCATGTGGGATCGACGCAGTCGGTGCATGAGGCTGCGCAGAATACATCTTGCCCGTAGCAGTCGAAAGGGTCGTTGACCTTGAAACCTTCCATGACGCGCCACTGGAAGTTCGCGCCGCCGGGGACGATGCCGGTGACGGGGTCCGCGGCGACGTAACTGAGTTCCTCCCGGGAGCCCCCAGGCACAGCGTCTTCGCCCCCGACGTCCCCGACGTACAAGTCTCCG
>Ga0315336_1002133_pt1 | contig 32216 bp, 28 predicted proteins | sample ASW5metaG_FD_204512 | JGI IMG/M metagenome (GOLD analysis project Ga0315336, IMG submission 204512) | Ammonia-oxidizing marine archaeal communities from Monterey Bay, California, United States - ASW #5 | ecosystem: Environmental > Aquatic > Marine > Intertidal zone | place: USA: California...
AGGTGGGCACGTCCACGAGATCAAGTCGGCCGTGATCCTGCAGCCGGGGCCAGCGGCGCTGACCGACGGAGTACGGCAGATCCACCAGATCATCGCGGATTGGGCGGCCTCCCGCTGATAATGCCCGTGGCGCGCCGCGCCACCAGCCAGAATTCTGCCGTCGTCCCGAACCATTGCCCGATGCGTTGGCGTCGCTAGCCACATCTCGGTACCCTCTGGCCCGTCGCGCTGTCCGCATCCGAGGCGGGCCTGGTCCGAACCGAAATTGCGCCCGCGGCACGACCGTGCCGTCGCTCCCAGGAGCTATCGATGAACCGTCGTCCTTGGCTGGCTCGCAGGCTGGTGCCGATCGTCACTCTGTCCCTCGCCGCGGTCATCGCCGCGGCAAGCGCGCCTGCGGCGCACGCACAGCGAGCGATCGTGTCACCGGAGGAATACTTCGGTTTCCAGATGGGCACCGATCACAAGCTGGCTCGATGGGACGAGCTGGTGGCGTATTACGAGCAGCTGGCCGAGGCCAGTCCGCGAATGCTGGCCATGAACGTCGGCCCCTCGACGCTCGACAATCCGTTCCTGATTCTGTTCATCTCGGCGCCGGAGAATCTCGAGGCCAACCGACTCGGCGAGCTACAGTGGCTCAATGCCACGCTCAATGATCCACGCGGCGCGACCGAGGCGGCGATTGAGGCGGCGATCGCCGACGGCAAGGCGGTGGTGGTGCAGTCGATGGGATTGCACTCGACGGAGGTGGCGGCAAGCCAGATGGCCGCCGAGCTCACTTACGACCTGGTCACTCGTACCGACGACGAGATCATGCGAATTCTCGACAACACGATCTCGATCATCATTCCTTGCTTCAACCCCGACGGCGAGATTCTGGTGACCGACTGGTACAACGAAACTGTCGGGACGGAATACGAGGGCGTGTCACCGCCGAGCCTCTACCACCACTACATCGGCCACGACAACAATCGCGACGCCTTTCAGACCAACACTGTCGAGTCGGTGTACGGCGCCCAGTTGATGTTTCGCGACTGGATTCCACAGGCCTACATCGACCATCACCAGATGGGCCCCTATGGGGCACGGATGTACGTGCCGCCATACGCCGAGCCCATCCGGCCGGATGGTGACCCGTTGGTGTGGCGCGAGATGAGCTGGTACGGCGCCCATATTGCCTACAAGGAGGAGGAGGCCGGTATCTCGGGCGTGGTGAATGCTGCGGTGTACTCCGGCTGGGGACACTTCGGCTTCCACTGGATCACGCCGTTCCACAATATCGCCGGCATGCTCACGGAATCAGCGAGCGCGCGGCTGGCGACGCCGCTGTTTCTGCATCCCGACCAGCTCAACGGCGAGACCCGTGGGCTGCCCGAGTACGAGGCGCAAACGACCTTCCCGAACCCCTGGCCTGGCGGATGGTGGCGGGTGCGTGACATCGTCGTGCAGCAGAAGATCGCCGCCATCGCAGCACTCGATCTCGCGGCTCGCAACCGCCAGACGGTACTGCGCAGCGCTTACTTGAAAGCCCTGCGTCAGACGGAGCGCGGCGCCGAGGGTAAGCCAGCGGCGTTCGTGATCCCGGCTGCCCAGCACGATCCGCTTACGACCGTCAAGATGATCAACAAGCTGCGCGGGCAAGGGATCGAGGTGCAGCGCTCCGAGCGGCAGTTTACCCATGAAGGTCGAGCCTACGACGCCGGTAGCTACGTCATCTCGATGGCACAACCCAAGCGCGGCGTGATTCGCTGGCTTCTCGGGCGCACGTTCTATCCCGACAACACCTACACGCGGAGGCGTGACGGTGACCCCATCCGTCCTTACGACATGTCGACCGACACGATGTCGGAATTCATGGGGGTGCGCGTGGATCCGGTGGACACGCCGGTGCAGTCGGCCCTGTCGGTTGTCACATCCGACGTCGATCTTCGAGGCTCAGCAGCGCGGGGCCGGTACGGCTATGTCGTCGATGGACGGCTGAACGACGCGTTCACCGCGCTGAACCTGCTCTTAGACGGTGGCATCGTCGTGCGCCGCGTCGCCGAGGACGTGGCCGGCGGAGTGCGTGCCGGTGACTTCGTCGTGCCAGCGGATGTTGCCGACGCTACCGTCAATGAGATTGCGCAGCGCACCGGCGTCGAGTTCGCCGCTCTGGAAGTGGATGTGTCGAGCAGCAGCTACAGGCTCGAACGGCAGCGCATCGGCATGTACCAGCGATACTACGGTGGCAACATGGACGAAGGCTGGACCCGACTGCTTCTCGAGATGTTCGGGTTCCCCTACACGACTCTCATGGACGCCGACGTCCTCAGCGGCGCTCTGCGTGATAGCTATGACGTCATCATCCTGCCAGCGGACTCGGCGAGCATCATGACCGGCGAGGACGATGCCGAGGGCGGCCGTGGACGACGCGATGACTGGCCGAGCGAGTATCGCAGTGGCTTCGGCCAGGAGGGAGTCGACGCCCTCGGGGCGTTCGTCGAGGCCGGCGGCACGCTGGTCACCTTCGCGCAGGCGGGCGAGCTAGCAATCGAGGAGTTCGATCTACCCATTCGCAACGTGGTGGCAGAGGTGCCGGCGCGCGAGTTCTGGTCGCCGGGTTCGACGCTGTGGGTCGAAGTCGACCGTACCAACAGGCTGGCGTATGGAATGCCGGCGGCGGCGTTGGCCACCTTCCTGCAGGGCAACCAGGTGTACCGTGTCGTTCCGAGTAATCGGAACCACCATGTCGAGCGGATCGTGACGTTCGTTGACCGCGACATCCTGCAGAGCGGCTGGCTGTTGGGCGAGGAAGTCATCGCCAACAAATCGGCCATGGTGTCGGTGGGCCACGGAGCGGGCCGGGTGGTGTTGATCGGCTTTCGGGCGCAGCACCGTGCCCAGACGCACGGCACGTTCAAGCTTGTCTTCAACGCGCTGGTCAGCGGCCCGACGGATTGAACGACACCGAAGCATTCGAATAAGCGTGGAGGTCGCTCTGAGATACGTTCGCTACAGTCACAACGATGCCATTGCATACGGGGTTCTCAACGGTGAGGTCATCGAGGAGCTCGCCGGCTTACCGTTCGATGCGCCGGAGCCGACCGGCCGCACCGTGGCGGCAGCGGAAGCGCGGCTTCTGGCCCCGTGTGAGCCGTCGAAGGTGCTGGCGGTGGGGCTCAACTATCGCAGCCACCTGGCGGGCCGGCCATTGCCCGATCCGCCCGGTATCTTCATCAAGTTACCGACGTCGATCGTCGGGCCCGATGACCCCATCGTGCTCCCGGCTGATGCCGACAACGTGCACTTCGAGGGAGAGTTGGTGATCGTCATCGGACGCCGTGCCCGCGCGGTCTCCGCGGCGGCGGCCGGCGAGGCTATCTTCGGCGTCACGGTCGGCAATGATATTAGCGAGCGCGATTGGCAGCGCGACGATCTGCAGTGGTTCCGCGCCAAAGGCTGTGACACCTTCGGCCCAATCGGACCGGTGATCGCCACCGACCTCGACTACGGCAACCTGCATCTCCAGACAAGGGTCAACGGCGATGTGCGCCAGGATCAGAACACCAACGATCTCGTCTGCGGTGTCAACGAGATCGTCAGCTACATCAGTAGCTACGCGACGCTGCTACCCGGCGACGTCATCTTCACTGGAACGCCGGGAAACACGCATGCGTTGCAGAGTGGCGATGTCGTGGAGGTTGAGATCGAGGGGATCGGCGTCTTGAGAAACAGTGTCCTGCGGCCCTCCGCATGATGTCTCGCCTGGTTGCGGAACGCCGGGGAGCGGTGCTGCTCGGCGCACTGTCGATGCTGTTGATGATGGCCGCATCGGCGCGGCCCGTGCAGCCTTCTCAGTGGGGAGAGCAAGCGTCGGTGGTGTACGTAGTGCGCCACGCCGAGCGAGCCGACGCCGCGCAGCCGGAGCGCGACCCGCATCTCAGCGCCGCCGGTGGCGTTCGCGCCGCACAGCTGGCCGATCTCCTGAGCGCCGAGCACATCACCACCGTCTTCAGCTCCGACTATCACCGCACCCGCGAGACCGCCCAGCCGCTGGCGAGCCGCCTAGGCTTATCGGTGCAGACTTACGACCCGAGCGACCTGGCCGAGCTCGCCGCCGAGCTCATCGAGCTGCCGGGGCGACACGTCGTGGTCGGTCACAGCAATACCACGCCGCAGCTCGTACAGCTGTTGGGCGGTGACCCCGGCGAGCCGATCGATGACGCGGTGGAGTTCGATCGCCTGTACATCGTGGTTCGGGATGACGCCGGTGGTGTCGCGACGCTGCACCTGCGCTACGGAGCGCCGTCACGCTGAGCCGCCCGGCTCCGTTCAGACCCTGGCAGGCCGTGGTGTAAGTGTGCCGGGCCGGCTAGTCGACCGGTGCTGCTTCGTCCTGGGCCGGCAGGCTCAGACGCACCAGCCTGGCGCGGCCCTTTCGCACCTCTAGCACCTCCGCCACCCCTTCGTCGAACTCGACGATGTCTCCTGCGTCTACGACGCGATGCAGCTTTTCCCGGAGCAGCCCCGCCAGCGTGTCGGCGGCGCGTGAGTGCAAGTGCAGGCCGGTCCATCCATTAACCACCTGCAGGAGGGCGCCGCCCTGTACCAGGAACCGCCCCGAGCCGTCGGGCACGACGTCCGGTACTTCCTGGTCGAACTCGTCCTGCACCGGGCCGACAATCTGTTCCACTACGTTCTCCAGCGTCACCAACCCCGAGACCGTGCTGAACTCGTCGAGCACGAACGCCATGTGCTGGCGTGTCGCCTGGAACACTCGCAGCAGTCGAGGAATACGCAGTGTGTCGGGGACAAACCGCGGTGGCCGCACCAGCGACTCCACGGTCTCTTTGCTGTCGGCCGATATCCCGGGCAGATCGCGCGTATGGAGGACGCCCACTAACTCGTCGAGTGATCCGCGGCACACTGGATAGCGGCCATGTTTGGTCGTTTGCACCTCGCGGATGACCTCGCTGATCGGATCGTCGATATCGACATAGGCGATCTCGCGCCGCGGCACCATGATCTGGCGGCAGGTGATCTCGTCGAACTCGAACACCGCATCGATCAGCCGGTGCTCAGACTTGGTGAGCTCGCCGTGGGCGTGAGCTCGAGTGAGCAGTCGGCGAATCTCCTCCTCGCTGTGCAGCTCATCATGCTCGGCCCCACCCTCCACTCCGAGCCGCCTGAGGAGGAACGAGGTGATCGTATCGAGGGCGACCAGCAGCGGGTAGGTCAGGATGTAGAAGGCCCTCAGCGGCAGGGCACACCACAGCGCCATCTGCTCGGGGCGCCGGATTGCGAAGATCTTCGGGGCCTGTTCGCCGATGACCAACCTGCTTGCGATTGTCGACTTTCAGGCGACCGACGTGCAGGTCGGCGATGGGAAGCTCGAGCTCGGCCTGGGGTTCACTCTGACCAGTAGGTACTGAGCCACTCCCCGGGGATGCCGTACTCGCGGGCCCGCGTCATGATGTCGGCGCGTGATACTCCGAGATCCGCCAGCACGCCGAGCAGCTCATCGAGCATCGCTCGAGTCCCGTCCTTCGAGTGAGCCGGCCGCTGGAACGCCGCGATCAGGCGCGGCAATACGGGAAGCACCTGCTCGATGCCTTCGATCTCGGTTCCAATGCCGCCGAGCAGCCCCGCTATAGCGCCGGGGTCGGTGCCCAGCAACCCGGAGAGCGCCCCGAGCGACTCCGGTCCGATCAGGCTGGCGATGCCTTGTGGCAGCGGGATTGGCTGCGGCCCCCGCGCGACGTTCCTCACACGACCCCTTGCAAGCGCCGGCGGGAGGCGGACACCCGTGGGGTTCGGTGAGGTTCTGCCGATCAGGCTCGGACGGGATCCACCAGTGGGGCTCGGAGGGGTGCTGCCGACCGGACTCGGAGGGATCCTGCCGATCGGCGCCGGGCCGACGTGGTCATCGTCGATGCTCTCGGTGGGCGCACGCAAGTGCAAGGTGGGGTGCGTCGCTGACCGCGGATGGCCGCCCCTGTCCGGAGGTTTGTGGGCTGCAAGGCGCCGGGTTCATCGAGGCCGCAGCTTGTTCGTCCACCCGGCTGCGTGGACCATGGACGCATGGCCGAGCATCGCTATCATCTCGCGCAGCTCAATATCGCCCGCATGCGAGCGCCCCTGGACGACCCGCTGATGAAGGGATTTGTTGATCGGCTCGAGCCGATCAATGCGATCGCCGATCAGGCGCCCGGATTCATTGGGCGGCTTCAGGGCGAGGAGGCAACGCCACGGCGGTGCGCGCGTTCGAGGACGATCGCCTGATCATCAACATGCCGGTGTGGGCATCGATCGAGTCGCTACGCGAATATGTCTACAGCAGCGGTCACACCGAGCCGTTGCGACGTCGACAGGAGTGGTTCGAGGTGATAGAGGGACCGGCCACGGTATTGTGGTGGGTGCCCGCGGGACATATTCCGATCGCGGTGGAGGTACGCGAAGCGCTCGATCGTCTGCGCTGTGACGGCCCGAAGGCGACGGCGTTCACCTTCAAGGAATCGTTTCCGTCGCCTGGAGTCGGTACCGACATCGACCCGATTCACATGGGAGACAGCAAGTAGGCTAAGGTCTAGTTCTCGGAAAGCCCTGGGCCGAACGCGAGATGACCATGCAACGACCGCTCCTGCTGGTTACGTTGTGCCTGATGGCGTCCTCGTCGTTGCTCGCCGATGACGCCCAAGACGCCCAGGGCCCCATGGGATCAGCAGCGCACGCCGACCTCTCACGTGGGCGCGATCTCTACGTCGCATACTGCGCCCGTTGCCACGGTATGACCGGTGGTGGGGGAGAGGGCCCGACCCTGGCCCGGCCGGAGCTGCCCCGGGCGCCCGACGACGAGGCACTGGTGGCCATTATTCGCGACGGGATCGTCGGCACGGCGATGTCGGCCACGTGGTGGCTGGGCGCCGCCGAGCACGAGGCGTTGGCAGCATACGTACGGTCGCTAGCCCCCGATATCGCGGTGGTCGATGACAGCGTGCGCGGCGATCCAGGCAACGGTCGGCAGCTGTTCGAAGGTAGCGGTGGGTGCCTGAGCTGCCACACGGTGGACGGCTTCGGCACGAACCGCGGTCCTGATCTCACGACGGTCGGCTCGCGCCGCGGAACCCCCTTCATTCGCGAGGCGATTCTCGATCCCGGCGCGGCCCTGTCTCGCGGTCTTACGGAAGTTGGCCTCGACTTCGTCGACTACCTCGTGGTGCGGGTGATTGACGGTGACGGCCGCGAGTTAGTGGGGGCACGGCTGAACGAGGACTCCTACACCATTCAGGTTCGAGACGTCCTCGGACAGTTGCACTCGTTCTACAAGCCGCACCTGCGAGCGCTCGAGAAGCACTTCGACGAGAGCCTCATGCAAAGCTACCGCGAGCAGTTCTCCGATGCGGAGATAGACGACCTTGTTGCTTATCTGACAACGCTGAGAGGTGACATGTGAGGTTGTCGTGCGTGTCTCCAGGTGGCCTGCGGGGCTACGTGTCACGAGCTGCCGTGCTCATCGCGGCGGCGCAGTTGCTGACCGTCGGGGCGCTGTCAGCTCAGCAAGTTCCCTACGAACGGCTAAAGGGCGCTGCGAGCGAGCCTCACAACTGGCTCACGTATTCCGGAACCTACAGGTCCGAGCGCTTCTCGCCCTTGACCGAGATCACGCCGGCCAATGTGGCTGACCTGAAGGTCGTATGGGTCTACCAGACAAGTCCCGGGCTGGTGGAGACGACGCCGCTGGTAGTGGGCGACGTGATGTACCTGACGGAGCCACCGAGCACCGTCACGGCGCTCGACGTGCGAACGGGTCGGCGCATTTGGCGCTGGTTGGCTGGCGTTCCCGCAGACGTCAAGCACATCGGCTTTCCGGCGGTGAATAGAGGTGTGGGGATCCTCGACGAGACCGTGTTCGTGGGCACGCTCGATGGTCGAACGGTGGCCCTCGACGCAGCTTCCGGAGTCGAGCGCTGGAGCACCCGGGTCGCCGACAACGACCTCGGTTTTTCTGTGACCGCGGCGCCGCTGGCGATTGACGGCAAGGTCATTGTCGGAGTGAGCGGCGCCGAAGCCGGCATTCGAGGCTTTATCGATGCCTACTCCACCGAGGACGGTTCGTTGCTATGGCGCACCCATACGGTGCCGGCGGCGGGAGAGCCCGGCAGCGAGACCTGGGGTGGCGACAGCTGGGAGACCGGTGGCGGCTCGACCTGGCTCACCGGCTCCTACGATCCCGAGCTCAACCTGTTGTACTGGGGGATCGGTAATCCGGCCCCTGATTGGAACGGCGACGATCGGCCCGGCGACAATCTATACACCTGCTCATTGCTGGCGCTTGACGCCGATACCGGCGAGATTCGCTGGCACTTCCAGTTCACGCCGCACGACACGCACGATTGGGATTCAAACGAGATCCCCGTGCTGGTAGATCTGGAATGGGAGGGGCAGCCGCGGAAGCTGGTGGTGATGGCCAACCGCAATGCCTTCTACTATGTCCTCGACCGCGAGACCGGCGAGTTTCTGCACGGCAGCGAGTACTCCAAGCAGACCTGGGCGGAGGGGCTCGACGAGGCCGGTCGGCCGATCGTCTTGCCCAACAAGGAGCCCACCGAGGCTGGCACCCTCGTGTGGCCCAGCCTTCAGGGCGCTACCAACTGGTTCAGCCCCAGCTACAGTCCGCTCACCGAGCTGTTCTATGTGGCAGTGCGACACATGGGCTCGATCTACTTCAAGGGCGAGGCGGAATACGAGCCCGGCATGCCGTTCATGGGCGGCGGCGAACAGGCGCTCAGCGGTGACGACGCGGCCGGGTTGATCAAGGCGCTCGATGTGCGCACCGGCAAGTTGCGCTGGGAGTTTCCGCTGCTGACACCTCCCTGGGCGGGCGTCATGGCGACCGCCGGAGGGCTGGTGTTTGGTGGCTCCGACGAGGGCAACTTCTTTGCCCTCGATGCCAGCACCGGCAAGACGCTATGGGATTTTCAGGCCGGGGCGGCGGCGCGGTCGAACCCGATGGCCTTCGAGCTCGACGGCAAGCAGCGAATCGTCATGTCGGCGGGCGACGTGGTCTTCGCGTTCGGGGTCCGTGACTGATCTCACCGACTACTACGGCGCCGGCTACTCGGAGTTCGCCTCCGATCTCTACGCCCGCATTCGTGCGCAGGCTTTCGACGAGGACATCGGCCAGCATAGCTGGCTGACGGCGGCGGAGCACGACGAGCTCATCGAGTGGCTCGACGTCAATGCGGGCTCCCGGCTCCTCGATGTGGCCTGCGGCTCCGGCGGGCCGACTCTGCGGATCGCTCGGCTGAGCGGTTGCCGCGTCCATGGCATCGACATCGAAGCCGGTGCCGTGCGGGTGGCAGCTCGCCAGGCAGAGGCAGCCGGGTTGGCGGAGCGCGCCCGGTTCGACACCCACGATGCCGCAGAACGGTTGCCGTTCGGCGATGACGAGCTCGACGCGCTGATCTGTATCGACGCCGTGACCCACTTTCCCCGCCGGGAGCGCGTGTTCCGCGACTGGGCGCGCGTTCTGCGCCCTGGTGGGCGTCTCGTGTTCACCGACGCGGTCACCGTTACCGGTGTGATCAGTGCTGCCGAGATGGCTGTGCGTGCCTCCATCGGCAGCCTGTTCTTCGGCCCTCCCGGACTCGACGCCGAGTTGCTCGATGCCGCCGGGTTCGACGTCGATCGGGTCGAGGACCACACCGAGAACATGGCGAGCACGGCAGATCGACGCTGCGTTGCTCGGGCGGCGCACGAGGCCGATCTGCGACGTATCGAGGGCGACGCGACTTTCGAAGGCCAGCAGGAGTTTCTCGCGATGGCGGCGAAGCTGGCCGCTAAGCGGCGGCTGTCGCGTTTCGCGTTTCGCTGCGTGTGCCGCCGATCTGGCGGCTGACATAGGCGAGGTGCCTGGCAGTGTCGCTACTGGAAGAACTGCAGGCCGTGCCACACCGATGCCAGGATGGCGGCGGCGTTCAGTGCGAGACACACGAAGGCGGCGACGAAATGGCCGGCATGCTCGTCGCTGCGCGGATCCAGAAGCCGTGCCGCCAGATAGCCGCCGCCGAAACCGCCCAGGTGCGCCCAGTTATCGATGAACGGGACGATCAGCCCGATGACCGCGAAGATGCCGACCCAGCGCCACACCTGCTGGCCTATGCTGCTGGGGCCACCGAGTTGGCTGTAGACGACCAGAGCTCCGAAGAGGCCGAACAGCGGCGCCGAGGCGCCGATCGTGAAGCCAGCGCCGGCGAACGGACCCAGGAACGGGAACAGTCCCATGATCGAGGTGGCGGCGAACCCGGCGGCGGCCGACACCGTGTAGATGATCACCAGTCGGCCGACGCCGTAGAACTCGCTGACCGCCGGCATCAGCTGACGCAGCCACATCATGTTCATGACGATGTGGAGCAGTCCGCCGTGCAGCCACGCCGCGCTCAGCACGGTCCACCAGCGACCGTACAAGAAGACCGGTGTAGCGCCGCTGGCGCCGAGCAGGAACAACGGTCGCTGACCCGGCGATAGCATCGACAGCAGGCCACCTCGGCCAATGGCCGACGGATCGCCCAGCAACGTGATCACGAAGAGTGCGGCACACACGAAGAGCACGATCTCGGTGAACCCGAGGCCGCGACCCAGCTTGTTGAGCAGCGGAGCGAATCCCCATAGCCCGGGGTTGAAGCGGCCGCAGCAAAAGCAGCGATCGTCGCGCACTCCGACCAGGCTACCGCAGCTGGGGCAGACGACGGAGCCGCTCGTCGGTCGGTTGAACAATTTATTGGCGCATTAGCGGCCGCCCCAGGAGCACGTCGGGCCAGCGGGGAAGAGGGTATCGAGCATCGAGCCGACGGGCGGTAGCTCTGTGCTCATCAGCGAGGAATCGAGCCACGAAGGTGCCGGCTGTCCGATCGGCGCGCCAGGTGGGGCAGCCTGCTGGCGAGCCGGCGCATAGGCTGCAGCCGGACGCGTCAGAAATCGCTCGACGTCGCGCTCGAGCATGGCGACGTGTGCCTGGCTAGGCCCGATCATCTCGTCTGCCTCGCCCAGTCGGGTGGCGATTCGCGAGCTCAGCGTGGCCAGCCGGGAAGTGGCGATTGCGCGCACCTGCGGCATGGGCGCGTCGGCGGCCAGCGACATCACCTGCTCGACGATCGCCCGCTGCACCGCACGAATGATCTCCTGCTCGTAGCCGTCGCCGCTCTGCATGGTGAATACAGTGTGGAGGGTGTGGTCGAGCACGTCGACGAGGCCCGGCAGCGAGCTGTCGAGCGCATGTTGCTCCACCATGCGGGCAGTGCGCGACGGGTCGAGGATGTTTGCGGCGACGTGCTGAGCTGCAACTACGGCCGGCGTAATAGCGTCGAAGGTCATTCCGGTGTACCGCGGGAACAGCTCGCGGTGGCTACGGTAGCCAGATGGCCTCGGCGGCAGCTGTGTCAGGACCGAGCGCGGCACCGCCAGCTCGGAGGGTTGCAGCGTTGCCAGCAGGGCTTCGAGCGCCGCCATCTGCTCGCTGCCCGGCACGGCGCCGGTGGCGTTGCCATGGCCGTCACCGCGCAGCGCATAGTGGTAGTTAGAGCCACCGATCGCGGAGGCGGTCGCTTGCACCTGATAGCGATGATGTAGGTAGAGTGGCACCAGTGCTTCCTCGATCGTCGCCAGCGGCGCCCCGAGCGTGATGGCGTTGTCTCCGAAGCGGTCGAGCGCGTGCCGGCGAACCGCCATCATGCGGTTGAGCTCGGCGGCCGGGTCATCGCCGTTCGCCCACCAGTGCACGCGTGGCTGTGCCGACATGTCCTGGTTGGTCATGTAGATGACGTCGCGTTCCCACGCCTCATCGAGAATGGCGCGGAGCTCCTCTGCCTCGTCGGCCCCGGGGGGGAAGTCCTGGTACGCGTAGTTCACCGCAACCTTGTCCCATTCGCCGATCTTGTCGTCGTAAACGGCCGAGTAGTCGAGCTCGCCGTCGTCGGTGAGCTCGATCAGCGGATGCGGGTAGTCCATCACCGAGATGCGTCCGAGGCTGCTGGCGTAGTAGTTGTGGCCGAAGCCCAGCGTGTGGCCGACCTCGTGGGCCGATAGCTGGCGTAGCCGCGCCAGCGCCCACTCGGCGAGCTCCGGTGGTGTCTCGGTGCCGTTCTCGTAGGGCGACAGCAGCCCCTCTGCGATCAAGTAGTCTTGGCGCACGCGTAGCGATCCGAGCGTCACCCGCCCCTTGATGATCTCGCCGCTGCGCGGGTCGCTCACCGAGCCGCCGTAGCTCCAGCCGCGCGTCGACCGATGCACCCACTGAATGATGTTGTAGCGCACGTCCATGTTGTCGGCGCCCTCGGGCAGCATCTCCACCCGGAAGGCATCGCGATAGCCGGCCGCCTCATACGCCTGGTTCCACCAGCGTGCTCCATCCAGCAGCGCCGAGCGGATGGGCTCGGGGGTGCCACGGTCCAGGTAGTAGACGATGGGCTCGACAGCGTCGGAGACCTCGGCGCCAGGATCGACCTTCTCCAGCCGGTGACGGTTGACGAACCGCTTCGCCAACGGGGTACCGAGCGGCACCGCATAGTCCTGGTACGTAGGGCCGAAGGAGCCGGATCGGGGGTCGAAGGTGCGGCGCTCATAGCCGTCGTCAGGTAGCTTGACGAACTGGTGATGAGTGCGAACGGTCACCGCTTCGGTGCTCGGGGTCACCGCCGATAGCGAGCCTCGCCCGAACCCACCGCCCGGCCCGGCTTGTGCTCCGGAGCCGGCACGTCCACCTGCATCGCCCTGCGTGGTGAACGTGAGGGTGGCGTTCATGATGACGTTCTTCGGGAAGGCCTTGGTGTGTGCTCTCGAGATGACGCTGCGCGAGCTATCGAGGCGATACTGGGCTGGCTGCAGGGTCACCGCGATATCATGCGTGTCGCGCAACAGGAACCCGGTCATGTCGACCAACGCGCGGCCGTCGGTCTCAGCGGCCACCGTAAAGCCCCAGAGCACCGATTGGGCGAACGCTTCCTCGACCGCTATGCGCTCATCGGCGTTGTCGCTGTCGGCCCGGTATCTCATGTTCGGCTGCAGCATCAGGATCTTGGGGCCGACGCGCTCGAACCTTACGAGGCTATTGTCGCCGCCCTGTCCGCGATCGAGTCCGATGTCGTTGGAGCCCAGCCCCGCCGCTAGCCCGCGGACGTAAAGGACGTCCTCGTCGAACCTGGCGATCTCCATGTAGAGCGTCCCCGCGGCGGCATCCCAATAGAGCGGGAAGAGGCCGTCGAGCCTCTCCATCGCGGCCACCTTGTCCTCGATCGAGGGCGGCGGATCGGAGGAGGCAGCGACGTTGCCCGGCCCCTGGGCGACAGCGGGCGCCGCCGCGCACACCAACGCGGCAAGCAGGAGAGCGATGCGTCGGGCACTCGGAGCTGGATGCTCGATCAAGAGAACCTCCGTCGGAATGGATCCCGAGGGCACCTGGCTGCGGCCCGGCGGCGTCGGAGCCAGGTGCTCCGGGAGGGAATTTTCGGTGGACGGCGATCGCCAGTGTGCCAAGAGTCGCGCCGATCACCAAGTCGGGGCGGGTCGGGTCGCCTCGAAGATCGATGCCAGGATACCCCCGGGCCGGGCTTGTCCAGCGCAACCCGCCGGCCGCTCGGTCAGGGGTCCTCTTCGCCGTTGGCGTCTGCCATCGTTTATCGATGCCAGGTCACGCTGGCTCGCGCCGCTGCGGGAGGGTTCTCCAGCTGTGGCGCTATCCGAGCTTGATGGTGCTCGTCGGGCTAGACCCGGCAAGCTTCGATCGGTAGCTGCGCTCCGTCCGACGCAGTGCTGAAGCAGCCAGTCGCGCTGCGGCGAGCACCACCATTTCTCCCACGGCCACTAGCCCTCGGCACGCATCCGTGCCACCTCGGCCTCGGCTGCGATGTAGCCGAACGCGGCCGAGCTAGTGCCCTCGATGATGCGCTCGAAGATCTCCAGGGCGCGATCCTGGTCGCCGTTGTAAAGGTGCCAGTTGGCCACGCCGTATCCCTGGGTGGCGATGTTCAATGCAACGTCCGGATCATCGACCGTCCGCAGATCGAGTAGATCGTCGGGCTCCACCTCGCCTTTGTACATCAGCAAGCGCCGGTGGTACGCGACGTTTTCCACAACCCCCAGGTCGGCCGTGATCGGCGCCAGTAACTCGGCTGCCTCGGCGTCGCGGCCTAGCCGCCGCAATGTCATGTACATCCAGTCGCTGGTGGCAACCAGTAGCTCGGGGTTACGCGAGACCTCCATGCAGCTCCGGTAGGCCTCGAGCGCTGCCTCGAAGTCTCCGCGCAGGTAGTGGGCCAGCGCCAGGTGGTACCAGATGTTGAATTTATCGGTCGAATGCGGCGTGTTGAGACGGTTGGGAATACCGTCGGGCTCGATGACGTCGTCGAAGCCCTCGGCCAGCAGTGCGGCGGCCTGCAGATCGGCGATGGCGTCGTCGAATCGCCGCTGCGAGATGTATCGGTGACCTCGGTGGCGCCGCAGGCGGTACGAGTCGGGATACGTTCGTAGCCCGACGCTGTAGATCGCCACAGCGTCGTTATAGCGGCCGGCGTAGGCGACCCGCCTGCCATACCAGATGAGCGTGCTCTCTTCGGGACTGGCGGCGTGGGCGGTGCGGGCGTTCTCGATATTGGCGGTGAGCTCAGCAAGACGCTCGGGCGTGGGTAGGGCCGGAACCAGCGGCGCCCCGAGCAGGGATGTGGCCTCGGGTGTGGCGGTTGTTTCGGTGTCCGCTGCCTTGTCTGCAGCGCGGGTACCGTCGTCTGTTGGGGAGCCGCCGCAGGCGGCGAGCGACAGGGTGAGCAAGCAGGCAAACGATCGCATCGTTGTTTCCTTGAGCTCAGGCGGCGATTTACAGGCGACCTGGCACGGCAAGTCTGCGGGACCGCGGGTAACGTGTGTGGGTGGCGCTGCGCCGTGGGCGTTAGAAGAGGCTCTCTCGTTGGTCAGGCGCTTGATCTCAAGCGATGCTGGAAGCTGAAGATGATTGGCTGTCCAACGATCCCCCGTAGGCGGGCCCGCACCCGAAATGGTTACTCCTGGGTGCGTATAGGGTGCACTTCTCGTCACCACAGGCCACAGAGCTTCTTGGTATAACGGTTTCTCGCGGGTGGCGAAATAATGTTCCACGATGCCCCTAACGGCCGAGACGCAGCGACACCAGCGTTGCTCCCCAGCTCGATGCATCGGTGGCCAGGCGGTACGAGGCGACATCGTCGCGTCGTTCGAGGGCGGCATGGACGATGCGACGCAGCGTGCCGGTGCCCTTGCCGTGGATGATGCGTACCTCGGTTATGGAGCGTTCCCGGCAGGCGTCGAGGTAGTCGTCTACCAGCGACTTGGCGTCGCTCGGGTGGAAGGTGTGCAGGTCGAGAACGCCGTCGATGGGCAGCTCGATCGTGTGGTCGTCGGTCATCTCGAGCGCTATTGTCGTACGCGCCCGCGCCGTCCGCAGTCAGTGACGGAGACGACGGTACGAATCGAGGTGGTGTACGGCGATTCCACCGAACCCGGCGGCGCCGGTGAGCGCCTGGCGCACGGCGTCGAGCTCGCGCTCCATCGCCGCCGCGCCCTCTTCGTAGAAGGTCAGCTTGTCGAGCTCATCCGCGGCGGTCTGAACGCCGATCATCACCGACTTGTCAGCCGCCGCTCCCGCGACGATCTCACCGACCGTGTGGCGTAGGATGCCGTCGCTGCCGTCGGCGCGATCGCGGTAGGCCATCACGACGATGCCGTCTACACGTTCGACGACGTGCTCCAAGAGGGATCGGCCATCCAGACGGTAGCCGTCGTGATCGAACCAGAACGGAATCGCCGCCGAGACCGGCAAATCCCCGGCGCCGCGCACGGCGCGCTCGAGGGCGCGCAGGTAGCCGCGCATGATGGGTAGGCGATCGGCACCGTTGCGCCATCCGTCGAGGGTGTAGGGCTCGATATCCAGCAGAAGGCCGCCGTACAGACCGGCGCGGCGGACCTGACGAACCCAGGCAGTCATGCCGGCCGGCTGCAGTGCCCAGCCCGGATGGCCCGAGACCGCGAACAGCTCGATGCCGCGCCGGCGCGTGTCGCTGGCCAGGTCGACGAAGGCGCCTGCGCTGGCGTCGTCGGTGGGCACGTTCACGAGAAGGCGGCTGAAGTCATGCGACCGTGCGAACCGAGCCAAGCCAGGCTCGGGGTAACTCCACACCCAAAGCGCACGAGGTGCCTGCTGATCGCCCGCTCCGGGTCGTGATCCGGCGGACAGCACCATCATCAGGGCGCAGAAAACCAGCAGGTAGGGACGACGCACGAATGGCTCCGACGGATCTCGTTGACTATCGCTATCCGCGGTACGCTAGCAGCCACTCGTGCATATGCTGATGTCCGAGGCACCGCATTTGGCCTCGTCTGACATGGGTTGACAGGCCATTGGAAAACGCCCCGGACGGGGCCGGGCCGAGGCTGACAAAGAGGGACGCCGAATGCACTCGAACGAACCGGAAATCGTCGCCATCGACCGCGCGTATGGCAGTCAGAGCATGGTCGAGTCGCTGCGTCGCGTGGCGGTCCGCCCACCCGACGAGACGTTTGCCAACGCCGACCCGTCGAGCTGGCACTATTCGTCGGCGCCGGACCTCGACGAGGCGCGTGCCGAGCACGCCGTGCTGGTCGAGATCCTTCGCAATCATGGCGCCGAGGTGATCAAGCACGAGCGGCCCGCCGATGGCCAGGCCGACGCCATCTTCGTACACGATCCGCTGCTGGTGACCGACCACGGGACCGTCGTTCTGCGCATGGGCAAGGAGCTACGACGCGGCGAGGAAGAACCGCTGGCGGCGACGCTCGAAGATGCCGGCGTGCCGATCCTCGGCCGCCTGACCGGCAACGCCACGGCGGAAGGTGGTGATCTTGTTTGGCTCGATCACGACACGCTGGCGGTGGGCCAGGGATTCCGCACCAACGCTGACGGTCTGGCCCAGCTGGAATCGGTTCTCAGTCCGATCGGCGTGACCTGCGTGGCGGTTCCGTTGCCGTTCTACGACGGCGCTGCCGCGTGCCTGCATCTGATGTCGATCATCAGCATGCTCGCCGACGATCTTGCGGTGGTCTATGAGCCGTTGCTTCCGGTTCCGTTCTGGCGCCTACTGCGCCATCGGGGCATCGAGATCGTGCCCGTGCCGCACGAGGAGTTCGCCACCCAAGCACCCAACGTTCTGGCGCTGGCGCCGCGGCGCTGCGTGATGCTCGAAGACAACGTGAAGACGCAGGCACGCCTCGAGGCGGCCGGATGTGAGGTGCTCACCTATCGCGGGCGCGAGCTATCGCTCAAGGCCGAGGGTGGCGCCACCTGCCTGACACGGCCGGTGTTGCGATCGGCCCCTTGAGCGCGGTGTTGACGCCGCTGGAGCAGCAGGCGCTCGCGGCGCTTGATTTCGAGGCGATGCTCGATCTGCTCGATCGCCTCGTGCAGGTGCGCAGCGTCGGCGGCAAAGAGTCGCCGGCGCAGCAACTCGCCGCCGACTTCATGTCGGTGTCGGGATTGGAGGTCGACACCTGGTCGATCGATCTCGACGCGTTGCGCCGCCATCCCCACTTCAGCGAGGAGATCCGACGCGACGCTGCGCTCGGAGTGGTCGGACGATTGGGGTCCGACGAGGGCCCGACGCTACTGCTCAACGGCCATGTCGATGTCGTTGGCGCGGGGGACGAATCGGACTGGAGCGCGCGGCCCTGGCGGGCCACCGTGCGCGGCGGAGCGGTGTACGGTCGCGGGGCGGTGGACATGAAGGGTGGTGTCTGCGCCGCGATGTGTGCCGCCAAGGCTCTGGTAGACGCCGACGTGCGCTTGCGAGGGCGGTTGCTCGTCGCGCCGGTCGTCGGTGAGGAGGACGGTGGTACCGGAACGCTGGCCGCCATCGAGCGCGGTCACCTGGCCGACGCCGCCGTCGTCATGGAGCCTACTCGTATGCGGATCGCCACGACCCACGCCGGCGCGTTGAATTTCCGTATTCGCATCAAGGGGCTCTCGGCGCACGCCTGCATGCGCGAGGAAGGCGTCAGCGCTGTCGACAAGCTGCCGCTGTTGCTGTCGGCTCTAGCGGCGCTGGAGCAACGCCGTACCGAGCGGTACGACAATCCGATGTTCGCCGCCTACGGCATCCCGTTTCCGCTCTCCGTAGGTCGAGTGCAAGCCGGTGACTGGCCATCCTCGGTGCCGGATTGGCTGGAGATCGACGGCCGCTACGGCGTCGCTCCGGGCGAGAGCCTGGAGTCGGCCAGAGCCGAGTTCGGGGAGACCCTGGCGCGGCTTGGGGATCATGACCCGTGGCTCGCCGAGAACCCACCGAGCCTGGCGTGGTGGGGAGGGCAATTCGAGCCCGCCGAGATCGATCCGCAGGCGCCTATTGTCGGTGCGGTCGCTGACGCCTATCGAGCCGTCAGCCAGCGCGACGCGGTGCTCGAAGGCATGACCTACGGAGCCGACATGCGCCTCCTGGTCAACGTGGCCGGTATTCCCACCGTGATGTTCGGAGCCGGTGACGTTCGCCAGGCTCACCGACCCGACGAGTTCGTCCCCCTGGACGACCTGAAATTGCTGGCGCAGACGCTCTGCCTCACCGCCATGCGCTTCTGCGGCGTGGTGGGGTGACCAGGGTAGAGGCCGGGGTGAAAGTCGCTGGGCTCTGCTGGCCGGGCCCGACGGCCACCGAGGATCTCCGCCTTGGTCAGGCGCCCGGCACCCACACCATGGTCAGGGCGTCCTCGCGGGGATTCGGGTAGTAACCACGCCGCACGCCGGCGCGGTGGAACCCGAGGCCCTCGTAGAGGTGCTGCGCCGCGGTGTTCGACATCCGCACGTCGAGCCGACAGCTATCAGCGCCACGGTCCTGGGCCCAGCGGAGCGCCGTCTCCATGAGGCGCCGGCCGAGCCCGAGACGTCGATGGTGGAGTGCCACAGCGACGTTGGCGATCAGCGTGTGCTGGCGATCGGGACAGGCGATCAAGTAGCCGGCGACGCCATCAGCATGAGCGACCAGACAGAGCAGCTCGGGCGCGACCAGCGCCATCTCGAATGCCGAGCGCGGCCACGGAGCGGCAAAGCTGTCAGCCTCGATGACGAGAATGGCGTCGATGTCAGCGTCGCACATGGGTCGCAGCTCGGCGTGCTGACGAGCCGTGATGGGCGCGGCAGCGCTCTCTCCACCGGCCAGCGCGGGCATCAGCTCGCCTTGTACTTGATGATCATCAGCGTGAGGTCGTCGTGCTGCGGGGCGCTGGTGCTGTTTTCCTGTTCCCTGGCGGCACTTCCGCCTTCCATCGTCGTTACTTTGCCGGTGGTGCCGATCATCATGGTGAACTCACCCCCGGTGCGGAAGGTGAGCAAGTGGTTTGTGGCGCCGCCGAGACGGATCCGATCGTTCGTCCCAAGCACATGACGCTCGATGCGCTTCTGGTTGACGAACGTGCCGTGTGTGCTGCCGAGATCTTCGATAACGAACTCGGTGTCGTCGTTCAGAATCCGGGCGTGGTCGCGCGATACGGTCGGGTCGAGCACCTGCACCTCGGTGGTGCTCGGGCGACCCAAGGTAAGCGGCAGATTCTCCAGCGCCACCCTGGTCATGTCGCCGTCCGGATCGCGGAACATCAGGTACGGCTGGGAGGAGGAGTCCTCGGGCATCGTTGCTCGGGTGGTTTGTCGTAGCGGGGCAAGCCAGCAGCGCTGACCAAGCTCGTCTCGGGCGCGCCGAACTCTAGAAGGGGATGAAGAGGGCATTCTACTGCGCGTTTGCTGGCCGCGTCACAGTAGGAGCTTGTTCGTAGGCGGAGCCGATCCGGTAACATTGCCAGGCAAAGTGCTCGTCAGTACGAACGCAGGCGGATGTTTGGATGGAATCTTTGCAGGCCCGGGCAGAGGAGCATCTGCGGGTGATCCGTGCGGCCATGCAGGGAACCGTGTTGTTCACCGCGCTACCGGGTTGGGGCGGTGTGATCATGGGAGCGGTTGGGGTGATCGCGGCGCTGGCCGCGGCGCCGACGACAGACCCACAGCAGTGGGTCGTAGTTTGGCTTTCCGCGGCGAGTGTTGCCGTTCCTGTCGGGGCGTTCACGATGTGGTGGAAGGCGAGCAGTGCCGGGGTCAACCTCTACGCCGGCACCGCGGGCATGTTCGTTGGTTGTCTGGCCACGCCGATCGCCGCCGGCGCTATCCTCACGGCGGCGTTGATCGGGCAACAGGCGTATACGGTGCTGCCGGCGACGTGGCTGACCTTGTACGGCACTGCAGCGGTGGTCGGCGGCGCGTTCTCGGTACGTCTCGTGCCGCCGATGGGAGTAGCGTTCATGGTGCTCGGGGCGCTCGCTGCCTTTGCGCCGTTGGCGATCGGCAACCTGCTCATGGGCGCCGGCTTCGGCCTGCTCCATTGGGCTGTCGGGCTGGTCATCGTTCGCCGCTTTGGCGGTTGACGTAGGAGGCGGCATGAAAGCGAAACGACAACGTCATCGTTCGGGCGGGACTCGGTCCGCGATCTCGCCCAGGTTGCTCGACGGCGGCGCTGCGGCCAGCGCGCCCGTTGATCGGGTGATCCATCAGCCGGTGCGCCTGTCGATCGTCAGCTCGCTGGCGGTGAATGACGCGCTGGCTTTCAGCGAGCTCAGGGAGCTGCTCGAGCTGAGTGATGGCAACTTGAGCGTGCATGCTCGCAAGCTCGAGGACGCCGGGTATATCGCCTGCGACAAGAAGTTCGTAGGGCGTGTGCCACGTACGCACTACAGCCTGACCGGCCCAGGCCGCCGCGCGCTGGAGCGATATCTGCAGCACATGGAGGCGCTGATCGCCGCCGTGCGGCAGACTTAGCCATGGCCGGCAATCCGACGCCCCCAAATCTGCTGACGCAGAGTTCCCTGCCACAGGGCCTTCTGTCACAGCGCCTCCTGCTTGTGGTGCTGGCAGCCGCTGCTCCGATCGGTCTGCTATCGCTGGGCTGGGCGACGGGTGCCCCCACCCAGCAGGAGGACTATCGCGATCCGACGCAGTTTCCCGCCTACTTCGAGGCGGGGCCGCATGTGGAGGGCTACCGCTTCACTGAACTGCCGCTGGATCGCAACTCGCCCTTCTACCCCTCATCGGCCACGACGCGGTCCCAGGGCTTCTACTCGCAGGAACAGCTCATGGATGTCGAGCGCTGCGGCGACGCCGGATGTCACCCCGACATCTATGACATGTGGTTCGAGTCGGCGCACCACCTGGCCTCGATGAGCGACCCCTGGTATCGACGAACGGTGCAGTTCTTTCAGGAGCGGGCTGGTGTGCGGGCCTCACAATGGTGCGGCGGTTGCCACGACCCGGCGCTGATGATGACCGGCAGGATGCAGGGCGCGGAGCCCATCGATTTCGAAGGCGCCGGCGCCAATATCGGCATCTCGTGTCAGTTTTGTCACAGCGTCGATCGTGTGCACTCTGCCCGGGCCAACGGCTCGTACCGGCTGGCTCCGGCCGCGGCGTTGCCCCACTCGGGCACTACGGATTCAGAGCTCCGACGGCGCGGCAACGACGAGCTGTTGGCTGACCCAGAGCTGATCAGGCGTCACAAGGCAAGACGGCGCAGCCCGTTTCATTCGTTGTCGCTGTTTTGTGGCACCTGCCACAAGCAGAGCCTGATCACACCGGTGAACAACTACAAGTGGCTGCGCGGCTTCGATGAGTACGACGGATGGCAGGGGAGCGGAATCTCCGGAGGCTCAGCCCGGTCGTTTTACTACCCCGATACACCGTTGCAGTGTCAGGACTGCCACATGCCGGAAGTGCCCTCTGAGGACGCCGGCAACGACGACGGCATGGTCAACTCGCACCGGTTCCTGGGCTCCAACACCGCTTTGCCGGCCGTGCTCGGATACCAAGCGCAGCTTCGAGCAACGGTTGAGTTCCTGCAAGACGATCAGGTAACGGCCGATATCTTCGCCCTGCGGCTGGGGCCGTCCGGAGCCGCATCGCGGCTCATCACGGCGCCCAACATGGCGGCCGTCAGCGTGGCGCCCGGCGAGCTGGTTGGAGTGGAGATCGTGGTGCGTACTCGCGGCGTCGGGCATCAGTTCACCGGAGGCACGACCGACAGCAACATGAGCTGGCTCGAAGTGAGCCTCGTCGACGGCGACGGCAGGCCGGTGCTGATGTCGGGAGGCATGAACGAGGAACGCTTTGTCGATCCGAGCGCCCACTTCTACCGTGGCCTATTCCTTGATGAGGCCGGCCAGGAGCTCGACAAACGTAATGGCTGGGACCGCCGCGCGCCGGTCTACGTGCACGCCATCCCACCAGGCGCTGCGGACACGGTGCACTACCGGTTCAAGGTTCCTGACGCGGTGCGCGGCGCCTTGCGGCTGCGTGTGCGGCTCAACTACCGGAAGCACAAGCAGGCGTACAATCGTTGGGCTCTGGGCGCAGTCCCGGCTAGCGAACAGTCGGCCGGGGTGGTCAGTCGCCCGCAGGTCGACACGCGCCGCTGGGAATACGACGACACCAAGGTTGCCGACCTGCCGACGGTCATACTCAGCGAGGCCGCTCTGGAGTTGGTGGTGCGCGCCGTACCCACCAACGCCCCACCGGCCTTGCTGCCGCCGCAACGCGACGATTGGATGCGCTTCAACGATTACGCCATCGGCTTGCTGCGTCAGGGGGACAGCCGCGCTGCGATCGAAGCGTTCCGGGTCGTACAGCAAGTATATCCGGAGTATGCGGACGGATTCGTGAACGAGGCGAGGGCACACCTGAGCGAGGGAAACCTGGCCGAAGTCGAGGCGGTCCTCGAGCACGCCAATGTGCTCCAGCCGGGGTATTTCAAGGTGGCGTACTTCCAGGCGCAAGCGGCGCGAGGCTTCGGTGAGTACGGGCGCGCTGCCGAGCTTCTCGAACGGGTCGTGTCGGAGTTCCCTTACGACCGCGTTGTGAGGCTCGATCTAGGCAATATCTACTACTTGTTGGGGCGCTACGACGACGCCATTCGGAGTCTCCTCTTCGTCCTCGACCAGATCGACCCAGAGGAGCTCGGGGCGCACTACAACCTGATGCTCACCTACCGTGCGCTTGGTGACGACGCCAAGGCGCAGGTACACGAGTCGCGCTATCTCCGTTATCGCGAGGACGAGGACATCCGTCAGCTCACTGGGCGGTACAAGCGTGAGCACCCACACGACAACAACGAGGCGCAGCCGATCCATTTCCACGAGCTGTCGGAGGTTTCTGGCTGGTTCAGCGCGCCTGAGCGTGACCCGTGGACTGACTGGCTCGAAGGCGGCAGCCGCTTCCGACCGGCGCGCGAGTTCCCCGGGCCGTTGCCACCGTGGCGGCGCACCGACCGGGCCACCGGCGAACAGCCATGAGCGGCTCTCCAAAGCTGCTGATCGTTGCCGTTGCCGTGACGGCAGCGGCGCCGCCGGCCAACGAGCCGCCTCGATTCATCGATCATACGGCTGTGGCGGGGATCGAATTCAGGCACGTCAGCGGCGCCTTCGGCGACAAGTGGATGCCCGAGAGCCTGGGTGCTGGCGTGGCGTTGTTCGATGCCGACGGCGACGGATGGACCGACATCCTGTTCGTTCAGGGGATGTCGTGGCCGGGACACGAGACTGCTGTGCCTGCGGAGTTGCGCGAAGCTACGATGCAGCTGTATCGCAATCGCGGTGACCGTACCTTCGAGAACCTCACTCGCGGATCGGGGCTCGAGGTGCCGCTCTACGGATTCGGCGCCGCCCCGGCCGACTACGACGGCGACGGTGACACCGACCTGCTGGTCACCGCGTACGGTGCGAACCGCATGTTCGAGAACGCCGGCGACGGCATGTTCGCCGACGTGACCGAGGCCTCTGGCTTGGGGCACCCGGGATGGAGCACTTCGGCGGCCTGGCTCGACTACGACCTCGATGGGGATCTCGATGTCTACGTGGCGAACTACGTGAAATGGACGCCGGACAATGACATCTGGTGCTCGCTCGACGGTACCAACAAGTCCTACTGCACCCCGGAGTCGTATGAAGGCGAGCCCTCGGCCTTGTATCGCAATGAGGGCGACGGCACCTTTGTCGACGTCAGCGTCGAAGCTCGGGTGTTCGTGCCGGGCGGCAAGTCGCTGGGCGTCACGGTGGCAGATTTCAACGCCGACGGACGGCCAGACTTCGCTGTTGCCAACGATACCGAGCCCAACTTCCTGTTCGAGAACGCCGGCGATGGCACCTTCGCCGAGGTGGGACTGCTGTCAGGCATGGCGTTCGATTCCACCGGTCGGGCCCGCGCCGGCATGGGGATCGATACCGCCGACCTGACCAACACCGGCCGTTTGGCGCTCGCCATCGGCAACTTCAGCAAGGAGATGATCGGACTGTTCGAACAGGGCCCCGGCGGTCTCTTTGTCGACATCGCGGGCCGTGCCGGGGTGGGACGATCGAGCTTTCCGTTTTTGACCTTCGGGCTCTTCTTCTTCGACCACGATCTCGACGGATGGCTCGACCTCTTTGCCGTCAATGGTCATCTGGAAGACCGCATCGCCGAGGTCGAAGCCAGTATCGACTACGAGCAACGCCCGCTCCTGTACCTGAACCGCCGCGACGGAACGTTGCAGGAGGTTGGGAAGCGTGCCGGCGATTCCATGACTCGCGCCATTGTCGGGCGCGGGGCGGCCTTTGCCGATTTCGACCACGACGGCGACCTCGACGTCGTGATGACGAGCAACGATGGGCCCGCTTACCTGTTGCTCAGTACTACCCGTGATCTGCAGGATCCACCCCACGTCGTGCGCATCACGCTCCGCGACGTGGGCGCCAACACGGCCGCAATCGGCGCTGCCGTCACGGTGCGTGCCGGCGAATGGCAACAAGTTCAGCTGGTGCGCGCCGGCTCGTCGTACGCCTCGCATAGCGAGCGCACGCTGACCTTCGGCCTGGGCGCGGGCAAGCTGGTCGACGCAGTCGAAATAGCCTGGCCCGACGGCGAACGTCAGCGCCTCGAGGGCACCGCCCTGGCCGATGCGGTGGACCATGAGCTGTTCATTCGGCGCAGTGGCATCGAGGCACGACGGAGTCTCGAGTCCACGGCGTTCCCGGCCGCGTCAGGTGTCAGGTAATCGCTGCCTTGCCCCACCCATGGGGCCGGCGTACGCTGGGCACTGGTTTCCCGACGCAAGCGCCTCCCACGCACGCATCTCTGAGCGAGGCGCCCCCCTGCCAACTCCCCGCCTAGCTCAATGCCAACCTCGGATTTCGAGCCCGACGGGCGAGCCCTACCCGGCGACGAGCAGCTCTCTGAGCGCAGGTCGCAAAGGCTCCCCCCGGCCATCGTCGGCCTGATACTGGTCCTCGGCGTGGCCATAGGCGCGCTGTCAGTGATCGCGGCCGTAGGTCTTGGATGGCTCGGCGGCAGCCCCATGGGTCCCGGTTCCGCCGAAATGCCGACAGATCAAGGGGGCCCTGGTGGGGATGACGCTGGCGGCGGAGCGCCGCGTGGACCTATGGCCTCGCCGGTCGAGGTCGTCACTGCGGTCGAGGTGGTGGCAGCCGAACGAGTGGAGATGCTTGGCACGGCTGCGCCAGTGCGTGCTTCGCTGGTGGCCAGCGAGGTCGAAGGTCTGGTGTCGGAGCAGCGCATACACGAGGGTGACGCGGTGCGTCGTGGTCAGGTACTGGTGCGACTGCGGACCACAGCACTCGAGCAGCAGCTCGCCGCAGCGCGTGCGGCGCGCGACGAGACCGACGCCCGACTGACCCGTGCTACCAGCGATTTCGACCGCCTGGCGAGCTTGCTGGAGCGCGCCGCAATCTCGCAGCGCGAGTACGATCAAGCCGCCGCCGACCGCGATGCGTTCGTTCAGGGTGTGGCGCGTCTCGATGCAGAGGTGGCGCAACTCGAGGACGTTCTCGAGCGGACGGCGGTACGGGCTCCGTTCTCGGGACGCGTCTCGGCGGTGCATGTCGAGGTCGGTGAGTGGGTCGCGCAGGGGGAGGAGGTCATCTCGCTGGTCGACCTTTCAGAGGTCGAAGTGTCTGTGCAGATCGCCGAGCGCTATATCTCGGCCGTGCAGCCGGGGTTTCCCGTCGATGTCAGGTTGGATGCCTTGCCGGGGCGCGACTATGCCGGCACGGTGAAGGCGATCGTCCCGCAGGCAGTGCCGGAGGCGCGTACCTTTCCCGTTCTGATTCGCGTCCCCAATGCGGACCTGGCCATCAAGGGCGGCATGGCGGCTCGCGTATCCGCGCAGCTCGGTGACCCGGAGCCGGCGTTGCTTGTCAGCAAGGATGCGATCGTGCGGCGTGGTGATCAGGTGCTCGTCTTCCGGGTCATGGCGATGGGTCCGCCAACTGAGCCGCGCGGCGTCGGTACTCGCGGCATGATCGAGCAAGTGTCGGTAGACATCGGCCCCGCCCGCGGCGAGTGGCAGGTGGTCTACGGGGCTGTTGCCGGAGGCGATCTGGTGGTCGTGCGCGGCAACGAGCGTGTTTTCCCAGGTCAGCCTGTGCAGGTGTCTGCGGTGCGCGATTTGCCGGTGCCGATGGCCGACCTGAGCAAGCCGATTGCAGTGGATCCTCGACAAGAAACGGGCTCATGAAGCTCGTTGACGCGTCGATCAAGTCGCCGGTCAGCGTAACTGTCGTCGTTCTTCTGGTCGCGCTGTTCGGCATGTTGGCGCTGCTCCGCATTCCGGTGCAGCTGATTCCCGATGTCGAGGTGCCACAGGCTGTCGTAACCACGATTTGGCCGGGTGCGTCGCCGGAGGAGATCGAGACCGAGATCGTTCAGAAGCAGGAGGAGCAGCTCAAGTCGCTCGAAGCGCTGGTGAAGATGACCAGCCAGAGTAGTCAGTCGACCGGTACGGTGACGTTACAGTTCCAGATTGGCGTCGACCCGGACGCGCTCCTCCTGAAGGTGAGCAACCGCCTGCAACAGGTGCCGCAATACCCAGCCACGGCACTCAAGCCGGTGATCACCAGCAAGTCTCCGTTCGAGCAGAACGTCATCGCCTGGATCGTCCTACAGGCGTTGCCGGACTCGGACGTCGACATCGAGCGTCAGCGCGACTTCGCTATCGAAGTTGTGCAGCGCACGCTCGAGCGCGTCCCCGGAGTCGCCGTCGCACAGATCTGGGCCGGCCGCGATCGCGAGCTGCAGGTCACCGTCGACCCGCAGAAGTTGGCGGTGCGCGGTCTGTCCTTGGCGCAGGTCGCCGCCGCACTGGACGCCGAGAACCGCGACATATCTGCGGGCGACTTCGACGAGGGCAAGCGGACCTATGTAGTGCGTACGGTGGGGGAGTACACGTCGCCGGAGCAGATCGAGGATGTGGTGCTGGCATGGCGCGCCGGTGGCCCCATCTACACTCGCGACGTTGCCACCGTCGAGCTCGGCTATGCAAAGCAGACGTCGATCATGCGGCAGCGTGGTTTGCCCACTATCGGCGTCGCGGTGCAGCAGCAGTCGGGCTCGAACACGCTGGTGGTGCTCGACGGAGTAGAGCGCGCGGTGGCGCAGCTCAACACCGGCAGCGTCGGCGAGCGCGGCATGCGCCTGGTAATCGTATTCTCGCAGGGCGAATATATCGAAGGCGCCATCGCGCTGGTGCAGCGCAACATCTTCGTCGGCGGATTGATGGCGCTGCTGGTGCTGCTGCTATTCCTGCGCAGCTTCTCGAGCACGTTGGTCATTGGCCTCGCGATCCCGGTGAGCGTCGTAGCGACGTTCCTGGTAATGAGCCTGCTGGGGCGCAACATCAACGTGGTCAGCTTGGCGGGGATGGCGTTCGCCGTTGGCATGATCGTCGACGCTTCCATCGTTGTGCTGGAGAACATCTATCGCCATCAGCAAATGGGAAAGGGACGCGCGCAAGCTGCTTACGACGGCACCGTAGAGGTGTGGGGAGCGGTGTTCGCTTCGGTGATGACTACGGTCGCCGTGTTTCTGCCAGTGCTCTTCGTCCAGGAGGAGGCCGGGCAGCTATTCCGTGACATCGCGGTGGCGGTAAGCGCCGCGGTGCTGATCTCGCTGGTCGTGTCGGTAACACTGATCCCAAGCCTCTCGGCCCGTATTCTCAGCAGCTCGGTAAGCGCTGCGGGCGCCCCTCAGACTCAGCATCGATGGCGCGTCTTGTCGGGCATCCTGGGATGGGGCGAGCAACTGAGCCGGCGCATCGCCGGCTTCACGTATTGGCTTTCGGGATCAGGCGTGTTGCGCGTCGTCGCCGTGCTGGTGCTGGCGGGGGGTGCGGTGATCATGGCCTGGTCGCTGATGCCCGAGACCGAATACCTGCCCACCGGCAACCAGAACTTCGCCTTCGCACTGTTGCTTCCGCCGCCCGGTTACAACGTCGACGAGTATCTGTCGATGTCAGCGACGTTGGGCGACGTGCTGCGCCCGTACCGAGATGCCCTGCCGGGCTCGATCGAGGCCGCTCAGCTGGCCGCACCCCCGATCGAGAATGATTTTTTCGCCTCCACCGGGTTCGGCGCGTTTATGGGCGTGATCGGTTACCAGAGCTATGCCCAGCGCACCGGTGAGCTTGTTCCAGTGCTTCAGCGGGCCCTCGGTTTGATTCCCGGAACCTTCGGTCTCGTGCAGCAGCCGTCGATCTTCCAGCGTGGCCCGTCGGCTGGCCGTGCCATCGACGTCGATCTCACCGGGCCCGACCTGAGTGTGCTTCTCGGGCTGGGTGGTCGGGTGTTCGGAGCGGTCATGGCGACGCTGCCGGGCGCCCAGGCGCAGCCGATTCCGGGGCTGGATCTGGGGAACCCGGAGGTGCGTATCGTTCCGGATCGCGAGCGCGCCGCCGAGCTCGGCATGACGACGTCAGAGCTCGGCTTCGCGCTCAACGCCCTCGTCGACGGGGTGAAGGTCAGCGAGTATCAGTTCGAGGGCAGGACGATCGATCTCATGCTCAAGGGGGCCACGCCTTACGCCACACGCTCACAGGACATCGAAGCACTCAATATCGCTACGCCGTCGGGGCGGGTGGTGAGCGTTGGGGATATCGGCCGTGTCTTCGAGACCAACGGTCCCTCGCAGATCAATCGCATCGAGCGTCAGCGCGCCGTGACCATTCGCGTGTTGCCGGACCGCGAGATTCCGCTCGAAACGGCAATGGCGACGATCGAGGACAGCATCCTGGGGCCGATGCGCGCCGACGGCTCACTGTCGCTTCCCTATGAGGCGACGTTGTCCGGGTCGGCCGACAAGCTCACCACGACGCGGCAGGCCTTGCAGGGCAACATGTTCCTGGCGCTGGTGGTCACCTACTTGCTGATGGCGGCACTGTTCGAGTCGTTCCTGTACCCGTTCGTGATCCTGTTCTCGGTGCCGTTCGCGGCACTCGGTGGGTTCGTCGGCCTTGCTCTGGTGAACGGATTCATCGCCTACCAGGCACTCGACGTGATCGCCATGCTCGGTTTCGTGATCCTCGTCGGCATCGTCGTCAACAACGCCATCTTGATCGTCCATCAGACGCTGAACTACATGCGTGATCGCGGGCTGGGACACCGTGAGGCGCTGCGCGACGCGGTATCGGATCGCGTCCGTCCGATCTTCATGAGCACCCTTACATCGGTCGTGGGTATGGCGCCGCTGGTGCTGGTTACCGGACCCGGCAGCGAGATCTACCGTGGTCTCGGCAGCGTCGTGGTGGGTGGGCTGGCGGTCTCGATGGTCTTTACGCTGCTGCTCGTGCCGGCCGTGTTCTCGATCGTGATGGACGTGCGCGCCGCGGTCCTGCGGGCTGTGCGTGGCTCCGACCAGGCCCGCGCCCGGGCCTGAGCGCCAACCGCTGGTGCTCGTCATCGTTAGCTGAGCCGGGGCTACTCTTCCGGTCGCTGCGATGAGCCTCAGAAGCTTCGCCGGGAGCAGCGGAGTGTATGCTCGGAGCATGCGACTGACGCGGTTGTATACACGCAGCGGCGACGCTGGTACGACACGCCTCGCCCACGGTGTCGATGTTCGCAAGGACTGTCCGCGGGTCGCGGCATATGGCGAGGTGGATGAGCTCAACGCACACCTCGGAAGCGCGCTTGCCATCGGCGTTGTGGCGCGGCTGAGCGTCGAGCTGCAGCGGTTGCAGAACGAGCTCCTCGATCTGGGAGGTGATTTGGCCACGCCCCTCGATGCTGAGATTGATTTTGTCGTGCCGCGCATCCGGCCGACGCAAGTGGCACGTTTGGAGGCTTCGATCGACGAGCTCAACGAAGTGACCGGCGACCTGGAGAACTTCGTCCTGCCGGGGGGTGCGCCGGGTTCGGCTGTCCTTCACGTTGCTCGCACAGTCTGCCGTCGGGCCGAGCGTACGGTGATCACGTTAGCCGCCGAGGAGGACGTCGGAGAGGTAGTGATTCCGTACCTGAATCGGCTCTCCGACCTGCTCTTCGCGATGGCGCGCTACGAGAATCACGAGCGCGACATTGCGGAGCCGCTCTGGAAGCCGGCCGTCGACTGACGTGCCGTGCCGCCCGGGCCCTGGGACAGGACCCGGGTGACATGTAAGTTGGACTAATCCTCAGGCGGCTCCCCGTGGGGCAAGAATGTTCTATAGACCTCGACTGGTGCACCGTGCCTACGCCTGGGTACGCGGTTACTTCTGGATCCTGTGTCCGATCTGTAAGCGCGGCTTCGGCGAGCATGAGTGGTTGCCCGACAATGAGCTATGGCTCACTGATCGTGACTCGGTCGCATGCGACGTTCCGCGAAGGCACCGGTTTCGGTCGCGAAGCCGGCCACCATCAGCAGCGCCGAAAGGATGACACTGAGCCTTTTCATCTACGCTTCCTTGGCTGGGGACGCGCCCATCATACCCGGACACGAGCGACCAGGAGCAGACAACGAGGGCCAAGGCCGGACTGACGCCCCGGGGCGGATAGAATTCACTTATGGTCCATCGCCTGGCGACGCGAGCCCCGAGCACCGGACTGCACGAGATCACCGCCGATGTCGCAGCAGCGGTCAGCGCCTCGGGTATCTCCGAGGGAATCTGCACCGTGTTCGTACGCCACACTTCAGCGAGTCTGACAATTCAGGAGAATGCCGATCCCTCAGTCCGGCGCGACCTGGAGGCGTGGCTTGAACGGCTCGTTCCCGAGGATGATGCGCTCTATACGCATACCGCCGAAGGGCCGGACGACATGCCAGCGCACGTCAAGGCGGCGCTGACCGACACCTCGCTGTCGATTCCCGTGCTCGATGGAGGGCTCGGCCTCGGCACGTGGCAGGGAATCTATCTGTGGGAGCATCGCCGACCGCCGCGCGCCCGAGAGATCCTAATTCACGTCGGCGAGTGATCGGCAGGCCGTCGCCGTCGATGCGTCGCGCCCAACTCGACGAATATCCGGCATACTGCGGTGCGCAGCATCCACCAGCGAGGGACGAATGAACGAGCGGGCTGACTTTGTGCCGCTGTCAGCGTACGAGGAATACCCAGCATCCGAGATGCGCCGCCGGGCGCGCGCCTTCTTCGAGAACCTCTCCCGCCGACGCACCGTGCGTGAGTTCGACTCGCGCCCGCCGCCGCCAGAGGTGATCGACGATTGCATCCGCGCTGCCGGCACCGCACCGAGCGGAGCCAACCTGGAGCCCTGGCATTTCGTCGTGGTGACCGATCCGGAGATCAAGCGCCGGGTGCGCGAGGCCGCTGAGGAGGAGGAGCGCGAGTTCTACACCCAGCGTGCCCCCCAGGAGTGGCTTGATGCATTGGCCCCTTTGGGAACCGACGAGCACAAGCAATTCCTCGAGGAGGCACCAACGCTTATCGCGGTGTTTGTGAAGCGCTGGGGCTTGTTACCAGATGGGCGCAAGGTCAAGCACTACTACGCTATCGAATCGGTCGGCTTGGCCACCGGGATGCTGATCGCGGCGGTGCACGAGGCCGGGCTGGTGTCGCTCACGCACACCCCGAGTCCCATGGGTTTTCTGAAGGACATCCTCGGGCGGCCTGACAACGAGAGTGCCTTCCTGATCCTCGTGGTCGGCTACCCGGCCAATGACTGCCGCGTCCCGAACATTGGTCGCAAGCAGCTCGACGCAGTGCGTACCACGGTCTGATGCGGGGGCGCTCGGTCTGATGTGGTGCTTCCGGGCCGGGTTGCCCCTTCAGGCCGCCGTTGCCTCTCCTTCGACGGCGGTGGAGTAGTCGCCGCTGCGCGCCAACCCGTTGCATCGCGCGCGATGAGCAAACACGCTTTGGGCCATCTCTGCGTTCTCGGCTTTGCCGCCCCACGCCTTCAAGGTTGAT
>Ga0315336_1002134_pt1 | contig 32172 bp, 24 predicted proteins | sample ASW5metaG_FD_204512 | JGI IMG/M metagenome (GOLD analysis project Ga0315336, IMG submission 204512) | Ammonia-oxidizing marine archaeal communities from Monterey Bay, California, United States - ASW #5 | ecosystem: Environmental > Aquatic > Marine > Intertidal zone | place: USA: California...
ACGGTGGATAAATTCCAGCAGACGATTCCTTACCGGGACCACATGACTATGGAAATCAAGACTTTTCGCGCCAAAACGATGCAGCAGGCCCTCGACCTGGTCCGTTGCGAACTCGGTTCCGAAGCGACCGTGCTGCACACGCGCGAGCTGAACAGCGGTCTGATCGGCCGATTGCTGCGCGGCCGGCAGTATGAAATCGCCGCGTCGCCCGCATCGTCCACTGTGCAGGCTGCCCCTCGACCCGAGTCGGTTCATGCCGCAGCCTCTCTGGAGCAGCCAACACCCTTGCCGCCAGTCGGCGGTCTGCCACCGCTGGAAACTGACTATCGGGCCCGGTACCGCGATCACTTTCACAATCGGCTGGACGACGAATCCGGTGATCTGCTTTCGCTAGCCGACCGGTTGCAGCAGCAGCCCCACGGTGCGCCGCAGCAAAGGCTGCCCGAATCTTTGTTTGACATCTACACCGAGTTGATTCAGTGCGACGTGGAGCAAGACGTTGCACGCGAATTTGTCGATCGCCTGGGGTCTCTGCCAGGCATCGACCGAAACGATCCCCAAACTCTGCGAGGCCAGCTGACCCGCATGATTGAAAGCGAATTGGCCGTGGCGGGACCCTTGGACGCCTCGGGGCCGGGACGCAAACTGGTGGCGCTAGTCGGTCCGACGGGCGTAGGCAAGACCACCACCATCGCCAAACTGGCGGCCAACTATCGACTGCGAGAGAACAAACGCGTCGGCTTGATCACAGTCGATACCTATCGCATCGCCGCCGTTGAACAGCTCCGTACCTATGCCGACATTATCGATCTGCCCATGGAAGTGGTCAGCACGCCTCGCGAAATGCGCGAAGCGACGGCCCGCATGCACGATTTCGATTTGGTCTTGATGGACACTGCCGGGCGGAGTCCCCGCGACGAAATTAAGATTCAAGAGCTCAAATCGATGTTGGCTGAAGCGGAGCCCGATGAGGTCCACTTGGTGTTAAGCGCAGTGGGCAGCACCAGGAGCTTGATCTCGTCGGCCGAGCAGTTTTCGACCGTCGGCACCACGGCGCTGGTCGTGACCAAGCTCGACGAAGCGGTGGCCATGGGCAACCTGCTATCGCTACTGCGTCATTGCAAACTGCCGGTCAGTTATTTGACCGACGGCCAAAACGTACCGGACGACATCCAAATCGCCCAGCGACCGGAGCTGGCGCAAATGATCCTGGGAATGTCAAACTGATCCAGGAAAACCGTTGGAGCGATGCATGCGTGATCAAGCCGACCAACTTCGCCACCTCGTGCGGAAAACCGTCGATCGGAGTCCCGAACTCTACCCGGGGCCTCCGTTGGTGGTGATCAGCGGCGGTGCTCGGGGCGTGGGAGCGACGACTCTGGCAGTCGGACTGACCCGCGAGCTGGCCCGACTCGGCAGGCAGACCGTCTTGGTCGACGCCAATCTGACTCGGCCCGATGTTGCCAACCAGATGAATCTGGAAGCGGCCGGCTCGCTGGCCGACGTGCTCTCCGGGAGTCGCTCGGTTTCAGAACTGCTCCAGCCGGCGGGCCCAGCAATTTCCGTGCTGCCTGGCCGCTGGCTGCCTGAGACCCCACCTGATCTAAGTACTGAGGCGATCGAGCGGTTTTTCGCCGAACTCCAGCTGGTCCGATCCCAAGCCGACGTGGTAGTGATCGACGCCGGCGCCGGCATGAGCCCCTGGGCTGATCGGCTTTGGCAATCGGCCCAACTTGTGTTGCTGACCACCACGTTGGATCCGACGGCCGTGCTGGAAAGTTATGCGACAGTGAAACTCTCACCCACCGAACGGATCAGTGGAAAACTGAGACTCGTCATCAACCGGGCGAAAGATCAGCGGGCCGCCGAGCGAATCGGCAGTCGCTTTGCCGCAACCTGTTTCCGTTTCTTGGAGACTGACATACATCAGGCGGGAATCATCGGCGATACCACGATCAACGCACCGCTGTTTCACCAGTCGTTACGTCTCTTGGCGGCCGACGTGGTGAGCAGTTGCCTGGTTGCTGTCGACCGCGTCGGGCGACCCTTTGCGCCGTCAGCGGTCGCGGTTGATCGAACGTCGACGCCACTTGCCAACTCGACGGTGTGAGCGTCGCGACATTGCTAGCATAGTCAGAAAAAAACGCACAATCTGCAAAGATAGAATTATTCGACCCTGGGGAAAATGACGACAACTATTCAAAGAGCGGTGCTGTGCCAACTCGCGTCAAAGTGGCGTAACTGCGGTAAGTTTGAGGCCAAGGGAGTTCGCCTGGTGGTTCGTACCTACGCTGTGATCATGACGCTGGTGGCGATGAACGTCGTTCTACTGCGTGCGATCAAGAATGGCGCGGGTCTGCAAGGAACTGTCGCCAGCGCATTGCTGTGGATGCTCATCCTCGGAGCGGTTGGGATGGTCGTCGGCATGATTGCGAAGTCGACCGTTGACCAGTCGGTGCTCGCGAAAATCGAAGGCGAACTGGCTGCGATCCAGGATAACAGTACCGAACCTACGGCGTCTCCTGCAGAGAGCACTTGATCAACAGTAAGCAGGCTTCGCTCAAAAAACATACAAAAACAAGCCCAAGGGGATAACAGGGGTCCATACTGGCCCTGAATAAACCAGCATGCCGCGAGAAGGAATCTCGTCGGAAAAGCTTCCGCAATGCCCTGGGGCGGCGGGAGAGCATCACGGAGGATTGCATGGCATCGACACTTGTCTCTACCGTTGTCTCGAAAGAAGAAATTGCTGAAGTCTGGATCGAATTTAAGAAAGATCAAACCCGGCGCGATTTGCGAAATCGCCTGGTCGAACAATATCTTCCCCTGGTCAAATACAATGGCGAACGCATCTGGGCTCGGCTGCCTGACGGCGTCGACCTCGACGACCTGATCTCCGCCGGTGTCTTCGGATTGATGGACGCAATCAAAGCGTTCGACATGGAGCGCGGCGTCAAGTTCGAGACCTATTGTGTCCCGCGGATTCGCGGAGCAATGCTCGACGAGCTGCGGAGCATGGACTGGGTCCCCAGGCTCGTCCGTTCCAAGGCCAGCAAGCTCAACGAAGGATTGCGCGTCTTAGAAGCTCGATTGGGCCGACATCCGACCGAGGGTGAGTTCGCTACCCACATGGAATTGACCATCCCCGAGCTGGAGAAAATGATCTCCGACGCCAACGCCGTTGGACTGATCTCTCTGAACAAGAAATGGTATGAGACCGACAGCTACAAAGATGTTCGCGAGATCGACATCCTGGAAGACAAAAAGGGCGAAGACCCCACCAAACGGATTCAAAAGTCGGACCTGATGCGGCTGGTCACCAAAGGCCTGAATCGCAACGAACGGCTGATCATCATTCTCTACTACTACGAAGAGATGACGATGAAAGAAATCGGCAGCACGCTCGACCTGAGCGAGAGCCGTGTCAGCCAGATGCACAGCGCCATTGTGCAACGCCTGCAGGGTCAGTTGGGACGCCGTCGGCCTGAGTTCGGGAGCTGAGCGGCAAGCTGTCCGTCAGCGGTTCAGATCGTGCGATTTTCCCGGTAGGTCGGCACTCCAGCCGGACCGCAACGCGGTCCACGGCAACCCGGAGCCAGGTGTGCATCCGACTAGGTACCAATCGACAGGTTCAAACGCCACGGGACCGCTAGCCGCGACTCTCTAAGACACGGCTGCTTGGGGCAAACTCGATATGATCAAGGGTCCCCTGTCTCTAGCCTCTCTCTCGCGCTTGACTTCCCTCCACCGGCGTGGTGCAATAAGATAAGGAACAGAGGGTCGACCAATCAGGGGTTTGGCGGCTCTTCTCAGGGTGCTGTGGATCGACCTGTTGCCGGCGAGCGTCTGCGACCACTAACATGGTGCGGCGCGTCGCTTTTCTTTCGAGGTCCCGCGGACGGCCGCCGGTTGAACCACGTTCGAGGAAAGTCCTTCCATGCTCAATTGTCGTATTGACGTTCGTCGTTCACCGATCGCCGTTGGCACGTCCAGCCACCGACGCAGCGTTCCTACCGGCCTGACACTGATCGAGATGCTCGTCGCCTTGGCGATCACTCTCATCATGATGGCTGCCGTAGTGAACTTGTTCGCGAGCATCGGCAGCAGCGTGCGCAGCCGTCGAGCGACTATGGAAATGGGCAGCCAGCTCCGCCTGGTCCGACAACAGCTCTTTACAGATCTGGCCGGCGCCACCTGCTCCACACTCACCTGGCAACGGCCGGAGAACAATTTGGGGTACATCGAGATCGTGGGGGGGGAGTACTCGGACCATAATCCTACAGGGATCACGATTGCCTCCACGGTATCCCAGGTGCCGAGCAGCAATCTGCCCCTCCCAACAGGAGACATCACGGATGGGAAAGCTCTGGGCGACTATGACGACATGCTGGCGTTAACCGTCCGCGGAGGTAATGGAGCATTTAGAGGGCAGGGGAGGGTTATTAATCCGGCAACAACCACTTGGATAGACGGAGTGATTGAGTCATCGCTAGCCGAAGTGGTGTGGTATGCCGTGGAGAATCCGGATACTGGCTCGTTGGGCGAGCCAGGGATGAGAACCGTTTACCGCCGCGTGCTTCTCATAGCGCCGTGGGTCGATCTGTCGGGTATTGCACCTTCAGGAGCAACGCCCGTCGAGCAACTGAGAAATTATTACGCTGATTACGATATCTCGGTCCGCATCGAAGGTGGTGAGTTTGTCCCCAATACGTTGGGCGATTTGACCAAACGTGAGAATCGGTTCGGGCATGACCCGACGACCTTTCCTCACTTGATCAACCAGTCGTATATCCGATTTGCGACTGCGGGTGGGAACGGTCCGCTGCACCCACTCGGACCGGAGTTTCTTGCATCGACAGCAGAACGCGAGGGCGAAGACCTGATGCTCAGCGACGTGCTAGCGTTTGATGTGAGGCTGTTTGAACCGGGGGCGCCGCTTGTTGCGATTTCTGGGACTGTACTTGAACCGTCTGATGAAGGATGGTTTGAGCCTAAAGCAGTTGGAGAAATTGTAGGTTTCGGCGCCTATGTAGACCTCGGTTGGGCTCCGAACTATCCCGATCCAGCCGATCCAACGTTTCCTCCAAGTGTGCCCAAAGTATACTTTCAGACACAACATCGGGCTGGCTGGCATCCGTCAGATACAGCCGGATTCGTTGGGTTTCCCACTGTCTACGATACCTGGTCGTTCCACTACGAGAACGACGGCCTCGATCAAGATTCAGCATCGGACAATGGGGCGGGTATCGATCAAGGAACAAATGGTCTTGATGATTTAGTGCCATATGATCTGGACGACGATCCAACCACACCCCCAACTCTTCCCCCAAGCGCCATCAACGGCGTAGACGACATCGGCGAGCGCGAAACTTCCCCGCCGTATGATGTCGCGTTGCGTGGCATTCAAGTGAAGCTGCGGGTCTACGAGCGCGACTCACGCCACATCCGCGAAGCGACCGTCACACGCAACTTCGTACCGCAGTGAGGCGAACGAAGAGGTTTGATGGGAGCCGTCAGTAGGGGTATGCTTCCTTTTTTCCACCTCCTCACTCTCCGTCCTCCGCCTCATGCACACCATCCGACTCCGCGAACCGTGGCAGCAGGAAACGCTGGTCGACGGCGTGGTCCGGTGGTCGCGCTGTTTCAATTGGCCAACCCGGCTGCTTCCTAACGAAACGCTCTGGCTGATCGTCAGCCCACTGCCCGGGGGCACCGACGTTTGGCTCAACGGGCAACCGCTTGGCTCGGCACCCCAGCAGCCTGCCGGCCGGTTCGACACCACCTCGCTGGCAACCGACCGCAACCTACTGGTCATTCATCTGCCCGGCACCTCGGGAGACGACACCTTTCCCTTGGACGTGCGGCTGGAGATCGATGAAGGGTAGTTTGGTAATAGAACGCGGAAGAACGCAGATCGGGCGGATTTTCGCTGATTGAGGAGGGGAGTCTGATGTCTGAACAATTACAGCACAGTGAAACAACCGACGCGATAATTGGGAGTTTTTATCATGTCTATAACTCGCTCGGCTATGGATTCCTGGAGAAGGTTTATGAGAATGCGTTGCGTGTCTCATTGACAAAGGCTGGCTTGGCCGTAGCACAGCAATGGCCTATCGCGGTCGATTTTGAAGGCGAGAAAGTGGGAGACTATTTTGCCGATCTTGTCGTAAACGATTCAGTCATTGTCGAGGTCAAGGCTGCACAGGCGATTGCTTCGGAACACGAGGCACAACTCCTTAATTACCTCAAAGCAACCAGCTACGAGGTCGGACTCTTGATGAATTTCGGACCCAAGGCCGAATTCCGCCGTAAAGTTTTCACCCATTGATTCAAATCCGCGCCCATCCGCCCAATCCGCGTCCCTCCGCGTTCTATTCCCCAGCCCAGCCGCTTGCCAGCAAGCGGGTCCCGAACCACAATGGGCAGGTTGTGTCCGGCTGTTAGCTGGTCGGTGGTTGGTCGTTTCTTAGTCTGTTGAAGTGGAACTCTGCGATGCCCAGTTGTGTTTTGGCTTATTCCGGTGGACTCGATACGTCGGTCATTCTTGGCTGGCTGCAAGACGAAGGATACGACGTCCACGCGGTCTACGTCGAACTGGGCCAGCCGGGTGAGGATCGCGAGGCGATTCTGCAGAAGGCCCGCGATCATGGAGCCAAATCGTCTCAGCTGGTCGACGCACGGGAAGAGCTCTGCCGCGATTTCGCGTTCCCCGTCCTGCAGTGGCAAGCGAAGTACGAAGGCATCTACCTGCTCGGCACGTCGATCGCCCGGCCATTGATCTCGAAGGTCTGTCTGCAGGTTGCTCGCGAGCTGGGTGCTGAGGCCTACGCCCACGGCGCGACCGGCAAAGGCAACGATCAATGCCGATTCCAACTGGCTGCCGAAGCGCTGGAGCCGGACATCACAATGATCGCTCCCTGGCGAAACGAAGCCTTTCGAAATCTGTTTCCCGGCCGCACCGAGATGATCGACTACTGCGACATAAAAAAAATTCCTGTCAAGGCTTCGATTGCCAAACCGTACAGCTCTGACGAAAACTGCCTGCACATCAGCTACGAAGCGGGCAAGCTGGAAGATCCCGACGTGGACGGCATGGCGATTGTCGATTTCGGCATGAGCGTCTCGCCGCAGGATGCGCCTGACGAGGTGCAGCAGGTGACCGTCGGCTTCGAGCAGGGCGTGCCGGTCTCGGTCAATGGCGAAGCGAAGAGCCCGCTGCAAGTGGTCGAAACGATGAACCAACTGGCAGGCCGCAACGGGGTAGGGCGGATCGATATCGTCGAAAATCGGTTCGTCGGCATGAAAAGCCGCGGCGTCTACGAAGCGCCCGGCATGACCGCCCTCTATGCAGCGCACTTGGCGCTAGAACAGCTCACGCTCGACCGCGATCTGGTCCATCTCCGCGACCGACTCGCGCCCGAGGTGGCCGAGATGGTTTACTACGGCTTTTGGTTTGTGCCGAAAATGGACGCGCTGTTGTCCTTTATTCGTGAAACACAACAGCCGGTCACCGGCAGCGTGACACTCGGCCTCTACAAAGGCAACGTGCTGATCCAGGGTCGCAGCAGTCCCAACAGTCTGTACGACGCCGAAGTCGCCAGCATGGAAGGAGGCGGCAACTACGACCAGACCGACGCCGAAGGCTTTCTGCGCTTGCATGGCCTCCCCAGCCGCGTGCTCGGCAAGGTGCGACCGAGGGAATACTGAGCGTAGCGGAGAATGGGGAATGTCAGATGTATGATTTCTGATTGATGATGTCAGAATCACAGAATCCCCGACCTCCGACCTCTCACAATCACCATCGAATGATCTGGCACACTGGGCAACTGTTCCATGTTCTTCTTCGATAACCCCATCCTGCAGCGTGAGCTGGTTTGCAATCTGCGGATGTCGCGCAGCTTTGCGTTGCTGACCGCTTATATCGGGTTGCTGGGGTTTCTGGTCTACGCCGCCTGGCCTGCGCAGCAACGGCTGGACATGGCCCATTCGGCGGAAGCGAAGAAACTGGTCGACCTATTTTTCCTCGGCCAGTTTATCCTGGTCTCGCTGATGGCGCCCAGCTTTGCTGCCGGCACGATCACCGGCGAGCGGGAGCGGAAGAGTTACGAAATGTTGCTGGCCAGCCCGATTCGGCCTGGGGCGATTGTGCTGGGCAAGCTGGCCGCGTCGCTAACCCACCTGGGCATCCTGATGGTCTGCTCGCTGCCGATTGTGATGCTCTGTCTGCCATTGGGTGGTGTGTCGCCGTACGAAGTGCTGGCCGCCTATGTGGCCATGATCTCGTCGGTGAGTTTGTTTGGCATGATCAGCTTGTGGTGCAGCAGCTATTTCGTGCGGACCTCCGCCTCACTGCTCGTCTCCTACATGCTGATCCTGCCGCTGGCGCTGCTTTGCGTGTTGATTTGGCAATCGCTAGAGCAGTTGGGTGAGGCGCGGGTGTTGGTGGCGATTACGTTGGCGCCGTTGGCCTGCGTCTCCATCGGAGCCCTGCTGTGGGTCAACATTAGCCGTCGGCTGCTCCATCCGCCCGATCTGGGCAGCGAAGGTAAGCAAGTGATCGACCTGGAAACCGAAGCCGAGGATGCGGTCGGCCTGTACATCAACCGCGAAGATTTTCCTGACCGACTGTTTGCACCGCCGAAACGGACCACGTTTCTACCCGAGAACTGCAATCCGATCTACGACAAGGAAATCCGTAGCGAGATCTTCGGCCAAGGCACGCTCATGTTGCGGCTGGTGATTCAGATCAGCATGCTGCTGGCGCTGGTGGTGATGGCCTTTTGCCTGTTCATCTGGCAATGGCTCGCTGCCTGGTATATTTCCTACGTATTGCTGTTCAACATGCTGGTCGGGCCGGTCTTCTCCGCTGGCAGCGTCACCAGCGAGCGGGAACGCGAAACGCTCGACATGCTGCTCACCACGCTGATCACCCCCTGGCAGATTCTCTGGGGCAAGCTGCTCTCGGGGCTGCGGGTCTCCAGCGTGTTGACGTCGTTTCTGATGTGGCCGGTGGTGCTCGCCTGCATCATGCCGCTGGAGTATTGGCACAACCTGCTGACAATGGTCGGTTTTTTCTTGATCGTCGCGCTCACCTGTCTGACCACCGCCATGACGGCCCTATTCTGCTCGACCTCGTTCCGCAAGACCACGACCAGCCTGCTGGCCACCTACCTGATCATCGTCTGCTTGTTCCTGGTCCCCGTAGCGGCCGAGTTCTTTACCGACGCGTTTCTGCCCGAAAGCACGGCAGCCGACGTGGTGCAGTGGACCAACATCTTCAGCCCATTCGCCGCCGCCTTCAATCTCCCGATGGTCACAGCCACCAACGACAACACACCGGGTATCAACGTAGCAATTTTCTGGGGCTTTATCGTTTTCTCGCTCCTTTACAACCTGCTGCTGTTTCTCGTCATGAAATGGCTGCTAAACGTCCGCTGGCGCGTTTCGCAGTAGGGGTTCTGCTGTAATTCTTGGCAAGGCGGGAAGAACTTCCGGGGCGTGCGTCTTGCGTTATAAGGTCTGTGCTTTGCTGTGCGCGAGTCTCCCTTGTTTCTTCGCAGACTTGACCGGATAATCGGGAAGTGCTTGGGAACCGACGTCCACGGCCGTAAGCCGCAACTAGACTAGCCGACAAATTGGCATACGAAGGCCCCTCTGGCGAACAAATTAATCCGATGTCCAACCCATATGAATCACCTGATCTAGCGTCATCATCGGCCAACACTGGATTCTCATTTCGCGATCTGTGGCGCATTATTTATACGGTTGCCGGTATCGCGATGTGCGCGATTGGCGCTTGGTTTTTTCACCACTCATATACTCTACGTCGCGACTTCCCGAACTTAGAAGACAACTCACCCGGTGTTGATTCGTACTGGCCTTCGGTTGAACATTACATCAGTAACATAATCGCGTCGGGGGCAACTCTCATAGGCGTGATTGTTCTAGCGGTTGCTTGTTTCGTGTACCTTCGCACCAAGAAACAATGAATCGAAAGCTAAGGCAGTTAGGTTACCCAATAAAGAACAGCCGCAAGGTTCGGCTTCGCTGACTCGCCTTGGAGTCTGTGCAAGAAGCAAATACTTGGTAAACTGATAATCAGGCCGTCCTGCTACAGCATTGTGGCACACAACGGCTGCCACGAAGATCCTAGATCCTCCCCATATCCTAGCCGTCAAGGAATACGGTCGATGCCAGACAAGCCCGACGTGAAACGTTCGCGTACTCAGGATGAACTCGATCTGTTGCTCTATGAATCGAGAATCGGTCGTCCCGTGAGGATGAAGCTGCCGGAGCTGCAGCGTGATGAGCGGCTGCGGCACGTGATTTTTAGTGGCCAGTTCTCGGCCGACATGCTCGACGATCTGGCAGGCACGGCCGACAAGATTCGTGTCTTGTCGAAGAGCCGCGAGGGACAAGATTTTCTGATCAATCTGCTGCATCACAAACGAGCGATGCTCTATTTTACGCAGCCTTCGACCCGTACGTTTCTTTCGTTCACCGCGGCCTGCCAGATTTTGGGCATCATCTGCAACGAAGTCCGCGACCCGACCACATCGTCCGAAACCAAGGGCGAAACGCGATTCGATTCGATCCGCATGTTCAGCAGCTATTTCGATTTGATCATCATGCGCAGCAAACTGGCCCGGCTGGCCGAGTCGTGTGCCTATCTGATGAACGATCTGGAAGAGAGCGGCAACCGTAGCGTACCGATCGTCAACGCGGGCTCCGGGGCCGACGAGCATCCGACCCAGGCACTACTCGACATCTACACCTTGCAGCGGACTTTTCAATTCACCGACGCAAAAGATTCGCCTGTTGCCACGCGATTGGATTCGCTGCAGCGAGACTATCCCGACTTGAGCCGGGGGCTTTCGCACAAAGTGTATGGGTTCTGTGGCGACGTTGGCCGAGGCCGGACCGTGCGGTCGCTGGCTACCCTACTGGCCAAGTACGAGGGGGTGACGATGATTTTCGTCGCGCCCGACAATCGGACGCTCGCATTGCGAGACGATCTGCGTCGACGGCTGACTGACGGGGGAGTTCGCATGTTTGAAGTCGATTCGCTCGACGCGAAGGTTGACGGCACCCCGGTGATCGAACAATTCGACGCCCTCTACATGACGCGGATTCAGAAGGAACATAATGAGCCAGCCGACGAAGCGTCGTTCGCCGAGCTCGACCTGTCGCGCTACAAACTCACACCGGCTCTGGTCGCGCGAATGAAAACGTACGCGGCCCTGTTGCACCCCTTCCCACGCGATCAGCACTTTGGCGAAATTCCGCCGGAGATCGACAACGACCCTCGGGCCATGTACTTTCGACAAGCACGCAACGGCATGTGGATCCGGGCGGCCCTGCTGGCCTCGATCTTTGGCGTCGATTACCAGATTTCCCGCTACTTTCATCAACACTACAGCCAGTGGCACAGCTACAGTGAGGCAGAGGCCCTTACGCCCCCATCGACTCACTTGCCTGGATAATGGGGCAGGGAAGTGGCGCTGGCCGGTTGGCCAGAGTTGTTAGAATAGGGGCATGGCACTGCTGATCGACGGTTACAACCTGCTGCACGCCTCGGGCATCTTCGGCAAGGCGCGCGGTGCGAGCGGATTTCAGGCGTCGCGCGAAGCGCTGCTGCAGTTTCTCTCGGCGTCGATCGAGCCTGCCGAGCGGCGGCAGACGACTGTTGTCTTCGACGCTTCTCAAGCGCCTCCCGGTTTGTCTCGGACGGTTTCACACGATGACATGACCGTCCGCTACGCTTCCGGCTATCCCGATGCTGACACCCTAATCGAGGAACTGATCGCCGTGCACGCGGCGCCGCGGTCGTTGCTGGTCGTCTCCAGCGACCATCGCATCCAACGGGCAGCCCAGCGCCGCAAGGCTCGGTTCGTCGACAGCGACCGCTGGTGTGGCGAACTTTGGCGCCAACGGGCCGATGCCCACCGGGCTGCCGGGAAGGCGATACCGGAAAAACCCCAAAGAGACCTGACCCCGGCCGAGATCGATTACTGGGTGCAACAGTTTGCCGTCGAGTCTCCCGACACTCCAACCGGTGGCGCACAGCAACCAAGTTCGACAGGCTCCGACGCTGAAGAGCGGCAATCTCCGTTTCCGCCCGGCTATGGCGAAGACCTGCTCGAATGACCGGATGCACGCTGCTTAGATCGGGCCGAGTGTGTCGCCCACAATGCTACGGTGATTCGATCTTGGCCCAGAAGGGGTGCAGCCGATCGGCTCTGGTGCGGACGTCTTCGAGGAGCACTCCTAAGTCGGGTTGGACGTCGCCCAGTTTGCCAGCCAGCTTCTGGCCATTGAGCGTGATTCGAATCGGCTGAGCAAAATCGACCAGCTCGGGACTGAGCCAGATCGTGTTCTTCTTCGCTGCCGTTTTAGCGAACAGCCGGTTGGGGGCAGGCCGTTTACCGATAACGGCTGTCGGTCGGGCTCCCCGCTCGGGCCAAGCCAACGGGTGAACGGTATTCGGCAGATCGCTGCATTCGATCCACCAAAAGAAATTGTCCCAGGAACGCATCGTGTTGCACTCAAACTCGCTGGGCGCGGACGAACGTTGGTAACGGCCCATCCAGTCGAATAGCCGCAGGATCTCGTCGTGAAACGGCTCGTGCCCTCTGCCCAGGTACTCGACCACGGTTGTGTGGAACCGTTTCCTCAGATACTTGTCCAAATTCGGGGCGTTCTGAGACATCTTGAGCCCATCCAACTCGCCGGCGACGAAATAGAACGGCACGTGTTCCGCGTTCTTCCAGTAATGTCGCACATAGGTTTCGTTTGCTTGGGCCACAAATGGAATCGCACCGGCCCACAGATCGGGATGGGCCAGGGCCATGTCCCACGTGGCGTCGCCTCCGATTCCGTGACCCGAAAGATAAACTCGATCGGTGTCGATGCTCAGCCTCCGGCAGGCGTCGCGCAGGCAGGTCAGCACGGCCATGTGTTCGCGAGCGGAGTATTGATACTCGTACTGTTGCGGTTTTTGCCAGTCCACGGCCAATGTAATGGCACCATGCCGCATCGCCTGACCAAACCGCGGCCCGCTCGGTTTCCCTTGTTCGTCGCGCGGGATCGAGCCCGCCCAAAAGTCGAGCTCTTGCAGGGGCGAATTGTAGGCGCCGTTGAGCACCACCAGGGTTGGATAATGTCGATCGGGATCGTATTCGGCAGGCAGCTGAACGTGATAGAGAAACTCGCCCTCTTCACCGCCCGGCGCTGAAAGATCGTAGGCGCCAAAACCTTGCGCTGACTCTTCAGGCAAGTCAGACGTGGGTCGCATGCGAGCGATCATCCGTGCCACCAACTCGACCGACGCCCCCTGCAGAGAACGAATCGAGTCGAGCAGCGCCAGTCGCTCATTGGCCACCGGCTCGCGTAGGTATTTTCTGACCGCCGAACGGACCGTTACCAGTGAGACGGCCAACGTTAGACTCTCGGTCGCATCGGCCGAACCGACGACCCACCCGCTCACGGCCAACGCAGCCCGCTGGCCGGGAGTCAGTTCGGTGTCGTCGGCCAACTGTTCGAAAGCGACCAGGCGGTCGACGTTTTCGTAGTTTAGCTGGGCGAGAATCTCATCGATCGTCGTCTTGGTAATCTGCCGCTGCTTCGGGTCGGAGATTCCCGCGACGATCGTGCCGAGCACGTCGCGTAGGTGTTCAAGACGTGCATCGAGCCGCTCATACTGGGCGGTAAACTCACGTACCTGCTGCAATGTTTCGCCGGCTACCTCATCAGCCGGAAAGTTGTCCAACAGCCGTTTAACCAACTCGTGTTGTCCAGCTTCCTTTCGCAACTCGATCTCCCGCAGAATCAGCTGCGCACCCATCTGCCGCAACTGTTTCACCTCGGCCTTGAGATCCTGTTTCTCCGGGAAGCGGCGGATGATCGCCTCCAGCTCGTGGCGTGCGTCGCGGAACCGCTCTGCCTGCAGATAGAAACGGACAATTTCCAGCCGGGCGTTGGGATCGTCCCGTGAAATGGCCCGATCGAGAATCGCTCGGAGACGCTCCGGCGGAATCGAGCTGGTTGCCAGTCGCATGTCCCACACAACCGGCCGCGGTTGACCTCGCAGACCTTCCACTTTGGCATACCGGGGTGTCAGCAGAGTAATCCCTTGCACCACCGCCAGCGGCCCGTCGCGCGTCTGCATCTTATAGATCCGCCGCCCATAACTGTCGAACGGCTGAATCTGCAGACTGGGCCCCACGCTGCTAACCGCTCCGCCCCCCTGGGCGACGTTTTGCAACAGCTTGATGCGGACCAGCTGTTCGACCGACTGGTCGAGCACCTCGGCCAGATGGAGCTTGGGTACGAACGTACGGCGTAGCGCGTCGTCGACGATCAGAATCGGCGTCGCGGTGGGCTCTTCGGTTTGTCCCAAGGCCTTGACGGCCGGGTCGGAGACACCGGTGATCGTCGCGAATTTTCCCTGCAACACCCGGCCATCGTTCAGCCGCAGCTGCTGGGCCACCGCTGGCGTCCAATCCGACAGAAGCCCACCCAACAGCAGAAGAGCAAGAAACTGCCCAGCGATTCGCAATCTGGTTCGAAAACCCACGTAGATTCAACTCCTGGACTGGCAACGCAATCGTCAATCTCGGGCACTATTGGGCCCTGTTTCCATTGTGTCGGCTGGTTGGCCCGGGTCAATTTTGATCTCTGCTGGTCAACCGACTTGTGGCTGTCGCAGCCCGGGACAATCCCTGCGGCCCTACTTTTCTACACTATTGACAGTTGATGCCGTTGTTCCGGAGAATGTCCTGGTCAGCGTAGCTTGTGACGTCTACGCAGATTGCTTGTTTCATCGATGGCCCTTCCAATCCGTTCGCATCACTCGCCTGCCAGAATACCGATGATGGATCCGCGAACTGCCGTGAAACTTCTGTTGGTGCTGGTCTTGGGATTGCCCCTGGTCCAGGCCGTCTTGGGCTGGGTCGGTGGTTTGCTGACCGCCATGGGTGACGGCTCGGCGGAGACGATCCTCGGGCATGTCAACACGGCCGCGGGAATCGTTTGGCTGCTTAGCGTGGTTGGACTGCTGGTGATGTTGGCCATCCGTTCGCTAGACGAGCCCCACGAACCGGAATGATCCGCTCGACCCAGGCGCAGTGCCCGCGATCGTGATGTCGTCAGGCTCGCAAGCGCGGAAGCTCGGCTCCGCAGCCTATGAAACACGCCGGCCGCGAGCTGGCACAATCCCACCCCATTGCCGTCGATAGACGCCGCCGCGACAATAGCTCGGATGAAGGACTTTCAAAGCGAAAGCTTATGCCACGACCCGATCCATGGCTACATCCCCTTTGTGTCGGTCGTCGACCAGAGCGAAACCTCCGAGCGTGCGCTGCTCGATCATCCCTGGATTCAACGGCTGCGGCAAATCCACCAACTGCAGACCGCCTGGTGGGTCTATCCATCTGCCGAGCATACTCGGTTTCAGCACGTCGTCGGGGCAATGCACATGGCCAGCAGGGCGGTCGAGACGCTTTATCCGAGTCTCGCGGAAGTTTGCCCCGACGTGCCCAGTCGCGGCTATGTCGAAAGCCTGACCCGCCTGGCTGCTTTGCTACACGACGTGGGACATGGCCCGTTTGGGCATTTCTTCGACGCCCATTTCTTGCGCGATTACGACCTGACGCACGAAACGCTCGGCGCACACATTATCCGTCACGAGCTGGGCTCGATGCTGACGAAGGTCCGCCGTTCGCCAAACAGCGAGCTGGCCGCCGGAGAAACGATCGACCCGGAGCAGATCGCCTGGTTGATCATGCGTCCCACCAACGATGTTGACGGCGACATGCCACGGTGGCTGGTCATGCTCCGCAGCCTGTTCTGCGGTCTGTACACGGTCGACAACATGGATTTTGTCCTCCGCGACGCCTACATGTCAGGCTACAGCGAGCGAAGCTACGATCTCGATCGGCTGCTACGATACAGTTTCTTTAGTCCGCAGGGGCTGACGATCCACGAGCGAGGCCTGAACGCGTTGATCCGTTTTCGCCAAGCTCGTAGCGAGCTGTTTCGGGCGATCTACTTCCACCGCACAGTCCGAGCGATCGATAAAACACTCGAAGGCTTGTTCCGCGATAGCAAGGGCCTGCTGTTTCCCGGCAATCCGCTGGAGCATTTGGACCAGTATCGGCAGTTCACCGAATGGTCGCTGCTGGTCGACGTTGCGGCCTGGCACGCGAGCGACGATCCGCGAAAACAGGAGATGGCCCCCCGGTGGCAACAGTTACTCTCTCGGCAAGTGGATTGGGAGGTGGCCGGCGAGCGGAACAGGCTCGACCCCCAGTCGACCGACGTCTTCCGCCAAGGGAGAGAATCGCTGGCCGAGCAGGCGATTCGAGCGGAGCTGCCCGAGCAGCTCCGCGAGATTCCCCTGGCGATCGATCTGCCCAACACGATCGACCGGCCCGATCCCGGCACGACAGCGGCGGCGCATAACTTCCTGTCTCGTGCTGCTCGCCAACCCCAACGACTAACTGACGACGAACTCTACAAACACCTGCCGGTCAGCCAATTGGTCTGCCGCGTCTACCTACCCAAGGGCGCCCCGAAGGAACACTTCACCGCAGTCGCCGCCGCACTCGACACTCTGCTAGGTAGCAGCGGCGCGGACGATCTGACGAATATGTGAGGGTCAGGTTAGCGACGGGGGCTGGATGGTGTGGTCTTAATCATCGCTTCCGGTGAACAGATTTCAACTCTCCCGGCAGTCAGTCCTCCCCGCGCGGTTCTATCGAGCCGAGTCACCAAGAGTTACAATGCAGGTTGGTTTCCCAGACGTCCACAGCCTGGAATTCATAACCAATCCCTTAGCCACGCCGTCCCCAATGCCTTCCGACCGCTACGAAAACCCGCTGGTCACCCGGTATGCGTCGACCGAAATGAGCCAGCTGTTTAGCGCCCAGCGTAAGCACAGCACCTGGCGCCGTTTGTGGGTAGCCCTGGCCGAAGCCGAAGCGGAATTGGGATTGCCGATCACTGCGGCGCAGGTATCCGAGCTGAAAGCGAACGTCGACCAGATCGATTTCGCCGCAGCCGACCGGTACGAGCAGCAACTGCGGCACGACGTGATGGCCCACGTCCACGCCTACGGCGATCAGTGCCCCGAGGCCCGGCCGATTATCCATCTGGGGGCCACCAGTTGTTTCGTCACCGACAATGCCGATCTGGTGCTGCTCCGTGAAGCACTGCAACTGATCTCTGCCAAGGTGGTCGATGTGATCGCCGCCTGGGCAACTTTCGCGGCCGAGCATCGTGATCTGCCGACGTTGGGCCTGACGCATCTGCAGCCAGCGCAACCCACAACGGTCGGCCGTCGCGCATGTCAGTGGGCTTACGACCTGGTGCTCGATCTGGCGGAGTTGGAGCATCGTCTCACCCAGTTTCGTGCCCGCAGCATCAAAGGGACAACCGGCACCCAGGCCAGCTTCTTGCGTTTGTTCGAGGGCGACCACGAAAAGGTCCGTCAGCTGGAGCAGCGCGTCGCAGAAAAAATGGGTTTCGACGCCACCTACGAAATCACTGGGCAAACTTATCCCCGCAAGCTCGACGCCCAAATCCTCGACGTGCTGGCCGGCATCGCTAGCTCGGCGCACAAGGGAGCCACTGACCTCCGCATTCTGGCCCATCGCAAGGAGCTCGACGAACCGGCCGAGAGCAGCCAAATCGGTTCCTCGGCGATGGCTTACAAGCGCAATCCGATGCGGAGCGAACGCATCTGCGGCCTGGCCCGGCTGGTGCTCAGTTTGCAATCGAGCCCCGCCGCCACGTTGGCCACCCAGTGGATGGAACGGACGCTCGACGACAGTGCCAATCGCCGGGTGGTCTTGCCTCAGGCGTTTCTGGCCGTCGACGCCTTGCTGATCCTCTACCGCAACATCGCCAGCGGCCTGGTCGTCTACCCGGCACAGATCGAGCGTCACCTCCGCGAAGAGTTGCCGTTCCTGGCCAGCGAAAACATTCTGATGGAGGCGGTTGCCGCTGGCGGCGATCGTCAAGATCTCCACGAGCGCATCCGCCAACACAGCCAGGCCGCCGCGGCGGAAGTGAAACAGCATGGCCGGCCGAACGACTTGCTTGAGCGTCTCTCTGGCGATCTGGCTTTCGCGGGAGTCGACCTGGACGCCGCGGTCGATCCCTCGCAGCTTACCGGACGAAGTGCCCAACAGGTTGACGAGTTTCTCGCCGAGATTGTCGCGCCGATTCGCCAACGCTACGACACCCGGCAGGCTAGCTCTACGGAGCCGCGCGTTTAGATCAGATCCAACGGACTGGATTGCCGATGGCGCTTGCGGCTGCACTCGGTGCAGATGCCCGAGATAATCAGCCGATGGCCCGTCACGCGGAAGTCGTGTTCCTTGGCCACCGCGTCGCGCAGCTGTCGCAGATCACTGTTCTGGAATTCGATCAGCTCGTCGCAGATGGTGCAGTGCAGGTGATCGTGCTGCGGATAGCCATAGTCGTGCTCATAAACGGCCCGACCTCCCAAGTTTATCCGCCGCAGCAGGCCCGATTCGACCAGCTCATTGAGTGTTCGATAAACGGTCGGCCGACTCACCTTCAGGCCTTCTTTCTGCTGTGAGAGGTTGAGAATCAACTCCTCGGCATCGAAATGGTCATGCCGCTTGAAGACGTGGTCGACCAGAATCCGCCGCTGTTGGGTGATCCGCTTTTCCTTGCTTTGCAGATACTCAGCGAACCGCTCCTGAGGCGAGCTGGAGACCTTGACCGTACCCAGAGCAAATTCACCCGACATGCCACCCACCAGACCCTTTCGCTAGACGAAGCACTCGAAAAACGTCACAGACCGAACGGCCGACCCTGAGCCAACCGCATGGAAAGTTTCAATAAGCCGCAAAGCGCGGTCTAATTGAGACGACAAGAATCCGTAACACATACCCCAAGTCGCATAGGAATAGGGTGTTACACCGACGGGCTCGCCGCTTATTGATTCTACGCGGCAGTTGCGCAAGTCTCAAGAGTGCGTCCGAGGAGACTTCCTGTGGACGCAGAGAATCAGCCTAATTCATCGAGTAGCCGATCGAAGGCGGCGTTGAGCTTCTCGGGCGTTTCGTAGGTTCCCGCCGCGATTTCAGTGCGTACTCGCGCGACCAGATCGGCCCGCACCTCGCCGCTCTCGGCAGCCTGGGCGGCCGCTTGGGCCTCGGGAGAGATATCGAGCTGGTCGGCCGGTGAAACGGGGGCCTGGCTGGCTCGTTGGCCAGCGGCGCGCGAAGTATGCGGGCCTTGGAGGCCCTGAGGGCCGTCGACACGTGAGGGGCCGTAGATTTGCATTGCATTCCTCCAATCGACCACTTTGAACCGCAGTGCAGGCTCTCTGAGCCAGGCAACGGTCCAAGACAAGTCCGATCAAGCGTTTCGATAGTTGGTTGGTTCTGTCGTGTCGGTCATCGGGCGTGCCGGGAGACACGATTTTGAATCTTCGTCTCGTTTAGTCTCTGTTGCCGGCGCCGCATTCCATGTCACCAATTGCTATACCATCTAGAAACGATTAACCTCGCGAGCGCGATTGTGAGATTACTCTCCTTCATCGACACGCCCGACGACAGCCGTTGATCGTTTCCGTCGAATGACCGGTCGTGGCACAGGCAACCTCTGTAACAGGTGTGCCAATCGTGATCGTCCGCTGCACGCTCCAGCAGGTTCTATTGTTTCGTTTTAACAACACGACGCAACGGTTGGGTCATTTAAGACCAATAGTAACTGTCGCAGAGTTCCGATCCTCAGCTCCCTCCCGAGTGCATGGTCAGGATGGGACAAACCGTCGTACGGGTTGTACAGAACAGGCCGCCGGCCGGGACTTTTCTCTTTCGATTGTTGTTACGCAGCAGCGTTACAGCCAGTTCAAACGAACCTGGGGGCCGCTCTCTGATTCGGCACTGAGCGGAGAATCGTAGGAAAACCCTCCTGAGGCGTCAATCCTATCCCCGCGATAGCGGTCGATCTCCGGTGCTAGCTGTGGGGCTGTTGCCCGGTTTTCTGACTCTTTGGAGGTTCGTCACACTGTTGGTCCCCTACCAGCTCTGCCGGGAGTTCATACTTTCGCAGTCCTGTAAGCTGCATGGCCGCCCGCAGGACGAACAGCGGATTGTTCTTCAGATAGCGTTTCCACAAGCGGCGCGGCTCCTGCTGCAGGCGGAAAAACCATTCCAAGCCCCCTCGCTGCATCCACCGGGGCGCCTGCGGTATCAGCCCGGCATGGAAATCGAAGGCCGCACCAACGCCAAAGAGTAACAACGGAGCAGGCGGCTGAGCTGCCTCGCCCGGCTGTTCCGCACTAGCATCAACCCGCGAGAGCAATTGCTCCATGAACCGTTCCTGCTTGGGCGTGCTTAGACCAACCCAAATACAATGGGGACGCAGGACGCTGATCTCATCGACCAGTTGCCGAAGCTCCTCGTCGGTCGGCGGTCGGAAGGGGGGTGTATGCGTCCCGACGATCTGAACGGTGGGGAAGCGCTCCAGCAGTTTGTCCCGCAGTAACTCTGCGACGCCCTCGCCACCGCCATACAGATAGTGCCGCAACCCTTCGGTTTGACCCTGATCGATAATGCGTAACATCAGATCGGGTCCATAGACCCGGTCCATCTCTGCCTTGTCGACTCCCTGCAGTCGGCCCATCCAGGTCATCGGCATGCCGTCGGGCGTGGTGAGCAACGATCGATTGTGAATCTGCCGCAGCTGGGCGTCGCCCTGGCATTCCGAAACGCCGTGCACGCCAGTCACAGTGATGTAACCCCGCTGGCCCAGGGCCAGCGTTTCAAACACGGCCTCCGCGGCCGAGTCAAGCGTTAGCACGCTGATTCCTACACCCAACACGTTGATACGCTTCTGACTCATCGCCAATCGTCGTTGCAGCTTTTCGAGGGGACTCGGGAGTGGGCTACGCAGGGCCGTTTTCCAGCGTACCCATCCTGCCAGTTGACTCGCTGAATTGGGAAAAAGACGGTCTGGTCGCTGGCCGGTTACCGCGACCGGTCGCGCTTGTTATGGCTGAGCAACCACTCATACAGGGCCGGGTTCTTGTACGTTTCGGTCCAGGAGTTGTGACCTGCCTTGGGATAGATCGTCAATCGAGCGTCATTCCCAACAGCGTAGAGGGCATCGACCATCGCCGTCGATTCACGGAGCAGAATGGTCGAGTCTCGCGCGCCGTGAAACACCCAGACCCCCATGTCGCGGAGCCGCTCGGCCCGGCTCGGCTGACTGTATCCACAGATCGGCACAATCGCGGCAAACAGATCGGGCCGACGCACCGCCAGCCGCCAGGTCCCATGGCCTCCCAAGCTCAGCCCGGTCAGATAGACGCGATCTCGATCGACCGGCAGCTCGTCGAAGAGGTGTTCGACAAACGCCTCGAGCATATCAATGTCCCACGGCTCATCCTTAGGAGACTGCGGGGCGACGACGATCAGCGGCAAGCCCAGCTTGCGAATCGTATCCATCGGCCCATGGATTTTGACCTTTTCCAGGTCATCCCCCTGTTCGCCCCGTCCATGCAGAAAGATCAACAGCGGGTATTCTTGCCGATCATCGTAGTCGTCCGGATGCGACACCAGGTAGTGCGCACCGACTTGCTTCTTGACGGTGGTTTCAAAGCGACCCATCTCTTCTGCCCCTTCCGCGGCCAACACTCCAAGCAGGGAAAAAACGATCATACCAAGGCTTCGAACCATGGTGGCTACTCCTTCACGGTTTCCTAAGTTTTCCCGCTGTGGGTCGGTCCAGCTCCGCCAGGCTTTCGCCAGACGATCATCCACAGCATTGCCGCGACCGCGCCAGCGGCTGCCAGCGCCATGTCTTTCTGAGCGTCCCAGGGGTCGCCCTGCTGGCCATTGTAACGATCCGCCATTTCCGGCGCTAGTACCATCGCCAGCCCCCATTCCAGTACCTCATAGGCCGCGCTCAGTGCCATCACCCCCATCATTCCCGCCGCAATAGCCCAACTCCGGCTCAACCGACCTGATTGCTCCAAGACTTGCACCAACGGAAACATAACCAGCAGCCCAAATGCTATGTGGACTAGGCGATCGTAGTGGTTCCGCTGCCAGCAGAACAGCTCTGCTGGGCTGAACTTCAGCACCGTCTGGCACCACCGATCATATGGCACGTAGGAGTAGATGTAGCGGGCGCCGAGTATGTGAAGCAGTAAAAAGAAAACCAGGCAGGCCATCGCCCCGTCGGTTAGCAGTCGACGCTCCACGGCCAATAGCAACAGCGCCATCGCCAACACCGTGGGGGCGTGTTGCAGCATCAATTCCCGGGGATAAGGCGGGGCGATCACGCTGACAATGAGCGCCAGAAGGCAACAGGCAAGCAGCCAGATCTGATAACGCATTTTTCGAATCGATCGCCAGACTTCGGAACTGTACGAGAATCTAGTCCCCGAACCGGATCGCTATCCTGCTCTCAGAATAGACCACGCCCAGCCCGAAGACCAGCGTAAGGCTTCCACGCTGAGCACGGAACTTCGGAATCTGGTAGAGCTTGGGAAACGATCTGGCCTTCTTGCACATCTGCTTCGCTTGGACCACACTCGGTGTGGACAGGGTTCTGAAAGATATTCTCAGCGTCCTGCCGTGCGAGCCGAACCGATCAGGGCCGTCTCGCGGGGCTGATACCGTTTGACCACTGCCGCACAGGACAAGATATATGCAGGCCATTTTCCATCGTCACTCCTTCGCCTTTTTCCTCGTCTGCAAAGCCATACTCTGCCTGACGGCCTGCAGCTCAGCGTGGGGTCTGGCCGATGAGGCGGCGTCCCCCGTCTCGCCGATCGATGCGTTGGTGCATGAGTATCAGCAGAAACTCGACGAGCTTGATGACCTCGATGCGACCGGTCACTACGAACTGGGGTTCAGCTATTACAAGAAATACAAACCGACAGAGAGCACCACACTGAATCTCAAGTATCTTTCGATTGCGAAAACGGAAGTCAAGACCACCGCAGGCATCTTTCAGATAGCCATTCCCGACGGCGATTCATTCGTGTTCAACACGACCGATACCGAATCCGACAAGTGGGCGCAGATCGTCAAGGCTTTTGGAGGCCCTCTGAGCAAATCTTACGACCAGTATCACTTGAAAGAAGAATTGGCGGCCAAGAAGGCGCACAAGGAATTGCCGCCCAGAAAAGAGCTCACCGATCTCAACGCCGATGAACGCATGGCATTGTTGAACGATCTGGCCGAGAGCGACAGCGTCGGGCACACGCATCAGCACGCAAAGAGGATGTACGCCACGATCTCCGCGGAATACAAGAACGCTCAAGAAACGATGAACCCCAGCCTGTGGGAAATGGCGTTCATGGTCATCGGTGGCTTGGGCATCTTTCTTTACGGTATGAAGCACATGTCCGAGGGCGTGCAAGCCGTCGCGGGAACGCGCCTGCGAAGTATGATCACGTCGGTGACGGATAACCGATTCCTGGCGGTCGGCGTCGGCACCGGCGTGACCTGTATCGTCCAGTCATCCTCGATCACCACCGTTATCGTGGTGGGCTTGGTCAACAGCGGCATCATGGCTTTGCATCAAGCGATTGGCGTCGTGATGGGCGCCAACATCGGCACGACGATCACCGGTTGGATCCTGGTCCTGAAGGTCGGCAAGTACGGCCTGCTGATGCTTGGGGTCTCTGTATTCGTCTATCTTTTCAGTCGCACCGACCGCTGGCGATACATCGCTATGGCGGTGCTCGGACTCGGCATGGTCTTCTTCGGATTGGAGCTGATGAAGAACGGCTTTAAGCCGATGCGCGGCATGGAAGATTTCGTGACCGCGTTCAAGTGGTTCGATGCCCACACTTATTTCGGCGTGCTCAAGTGCGCTATGGTCGGATGTATGCTCACCTTCTTGGTGCAGTCGTCCTCGGCGACGCTCGGTATCACCATCGGGTTGGCTTCCACGGGTGCGATTGAGTTCGAGACCGCCGCTGCGCTCGTGCTTGGCGAAAACATTGGTACGACAATCACCGCCTGGCTGGCCTCCATCGGCGCTACCACCAACGCCAAGCGTACCGCCTACGCACACGTGATGTTCAACGTCATGGGTGTCGCCTGGATCACGGCGCTGTTCACTCCTTATATTCAACTCATCCAGCGGTTTACTGAATGGGTGCATGGATACAATCCGGTGGGCCTCACCCTCGACATGGTCGATGGCAACGAGGTCCTCTATGGCGTGGTCATCACCTTTGCCATCGCCGCGACGCACACCGGGTTTAATGTCGCCAACACCCTGATCTTCCTGCCATTCGTGCGGGTCTTCGCGCGATTTCTTGAACGATTTGTGCCGGATAAGGCAATCAAGGAAACGCCGCACCTCTCCCCGCTGGATATCCGTTACATCGAGTCGCCGGTCATGGGCATCGAGGCGTCGCGCGGCGAGATCATCAAGCTGGGACTTGGCGTGCAGAAGATGCTCGAATGGACACGATCGCTCATTCAGGATTCGAAGCCCGATGAACAGCTTGTGCAAAAGGTCTTCAACCGCGAGAAGATCATGGACAACGTCCAGGCGGAGATCATCACTTTCCTCACCGACCTGCTGACCGGCAACGTGCCACACGCGATCGTCGGCGAGGGGCGCACGCAATTGCGTTGTGCCGATGAGTACGAGTCGATCTCCGATTACATCTCCTCATTGCTGAAATCGCACCTGCGGATGATCAATAGCGACCTATCACTGACTAAGGAGGAGATGGACGCGGTGCTCGAGCTGCACGAACAGGTGGCCGAATACCTGCACATGGTCGCGATGGCCTTTGAGAATGCTCAGCCCGATCTCTTGAATGTCGCCCACACACGCGGCGATTCCATCACTGCCACCTTTAAGCAACTTCGCGAGAGGCACATGTCCCGACTGATTGACGACCGCATCGATCCCACCAAGGCGATGGCCTTCACGGGGATGCTCAACGCCTATCGCAAGATCAAGGACCATGCGGAAAACATCGCCGAAGCGATCGCCACCGAACACGGCCTGGTGTGAGGGGGCAGGGTCAGATCAGCCCGGCCAACTCCTGCAGAGAGCGCCAGTTTTCTAGCCGGTCTTGCTGGGCGACTAGCATCGTGTCGGACGGGTTGCCTTCGGCGTCGAAGTGTTTGGCAAAGCGGCCTTCGCTGCGGGCGAAGTCGAGGAACTCGACCTGCTGCTTCGTTTTGGGATTAGTCCACCAGTCTTCTTTGACCGCCGGATTGCCTTGCAGAGAAAGCCGCTGTTTGATCCGCTCGCCCTTCCTTGGATCAAACACCAGCAGCGGAAACGCCCTGGTGTCGACCGCCAACCGAGCCTGGGCACCAGCCATGTGATCGGCCACTCCATGCTCGGGCTGACAGGTGGTGTAGCAATTGACAATCGCTGGACCGTCGAACTCCAACGCACCCAACACAGCCTTGTAAAAGTGGTTGATGTGTGCGCAAGTGGTTTGAGCCACGTAGGTGCGAGGATGCATCATGGCGATCTGAGCGATTTCCTTCCGTCGCTCTTGCTTGCCGTCAACCACCTTGCCGTGGAAGCTCATCTTGGCGTTCTGGCCGGTAAATGTACTGGTCGAGGCCTGCCCCCCCGTGTTCGAATAGACCTGTGTATCCAATACGAAGACCTTAATTGGAATACCCGAGGCAAACATCCGTGAAAGCGATTGAAAACCAATGTCGAACATCGCTCCATCGCCGCCGATGCACCACAAGGGCCGGTCCGACCAGCCCATTTGGTCCCACCGCATCCGCACGCCCAACGCGTCGGCCGGTGCATTTTCAAACAGCGAATTGGTCCACGGGACCAGGTACGGATTGTAGGGATACGTCGAGGTATAGACGGTGTTGCAGCCGGTGGCCGCCACGATGCCCCACTGGTCGCCGTGCTTCGCCCCGGTCGCTGCGCAGAGCATCCGCAGCGCGGTCCCTTCGCCACAACCGGCACACGACCCAGCTCCGCCGACGTAAATGTGCGTCTGCTCTCTGAGCATCATGTCGATCAGCAGATTGTCATTGATGTACTGCTCGTCCGAAGGGCCAACTTCCTTAAAGAAGCGGTGACTCTTGCGAATCTTGTCGACCACCGGCTCACTCTTGGGAATCATCTTCAGCGCCAGATCGTCACAGACCGTTACGCATTCAGCGCAGCCTTTGCACTTGCTGGGATCGATGATGATCGCAAAGCGGCCCCCTTCTTTACCCTTTTTCTTCGGCCCATCGTAATACTTGCGAGGCTTGGACCATTGTTCTTCGAACATGGCTCGATCATCGGAATCGGCGATATCGCCGAGCTTTTCCTCCAGATCGGACTCGGCCAGCACCTTGCCCAGGATAGCTGTGTCGGGGCATTCGGTAACACAGTCCATGCAGCCGGTGCAATTCTCGGGGATGTACTCGGGGATCTCCGGAGCGACGTAGCTGAAATCGCGGAGAGCGGCCGTCCCAGCCGGGACCAATGACCGGGCCAGCGACAGCTCGGCTGGCAGCCCCAGCTCACCGGTACCCTGTTCGTACTCGTGGATCACTCGGTCGTTGAAATCGGTCACTTCCAGCACCCGCAGTTCGGCGTCGACGTAGGGACTGTCGACCAACGTGCCGAAGCTGTTGTTATTTTGCGGATCGCGCTCGCTCGCTTCATTCATCGAACGCGGTTCGTTCACCGTAGCCATCGGCAAGTCCTTTCAGGAACTAATTACTCTATCGTTACTGGCAAGTTCACACGACATCCGGTACTAGTTAGTTTCTGCGGTCTGCGATTGTATCATCGACTCGGGAATCTGCTGCATCTCTTCGTAGCCGCGCTTCACGCAAGTGAGATTGTCTTGCACGACCTGTTCGCCTCGCTTGCCAAAATACTTTCTCAGCGCCTCTTCGACTCCCTTGTAAACTTCTTCGTCCGACATGCCGCTGGTCGAGCTGAACGGCGTGAGCTTCAAAAACGCACCCAGCAGTACGACCCCCTGCATCCGCATCTCCAAGTCGGCGACCGAGGCGACCTCCCGGGCAATTGTCACCATGTCGGCGTAGTAAACCCGCAAGCGTTTCTCGCAAATCGTTTGCTTGTGCACCTGAGGAATTCTCGCCCAGACGTCGGCCGGATTGTCGTAATGGCTTTGCATGAAAATGGCGCCGCCTTCGACCATCCCCTTGATCGGATTGCCGCTAAACAGCGCGTTGCTGTCGTTAAGCACCACCAAATTGACGTACTGCAGCTCGCTGTGGGAGTAAATGTGAGAACCGGCGATCGTCAGGTAGTAGGTGGTGGGCAGGCCCTTCTTTTCCGAACCATATTTCGGATAGGCTTGCACGTCCTTGCCGAACACCTGTCCCGCGATGGTCGCGATCACCTTATTGGTCGTCACCGATCCGAACCCGCCGACCGAATGGCCTCGCATCGAAAACGCCTCCGGCGGACGCAGGTCGGGATCTTCGTCCACGGTTAAAGCAATCGGGTGTTTGATGCCAACACAGAAAAAGTCCTGTCCATCATTGGCCATGTTATCAAAGATCGCCAGAATGTCGCCGGGCCGAACGTCGCGACTTCCCAGCCCCGCGGCGCCGTGGTAGATATCTGGAATCTGGTCGATCTTCTCGATTCCATTCTGCCCGGTCGCTGCGTCGCAAAACGCCGCCTTGATCTCCCGGGCCAGGTGATTTCCGGTGGTGGAGAGCGGATCGTCCATCCGCTCGATCACCGAGAAAGCTTTGCAGTTCTTCAGTACGTCGACGATCTGCCGCCCGGGGAAAGGCCGGAAGCAATAGATGTTCAGGCAGCCGGCTTTGATTCCCTTTTCATCGCGGAGATAGTCGATGGTCGTCTGGGCCGTTTCCATGTAGCTGCCGATGCCGACCAGGATGTAGTCGGCATCTTCGCATCGATAGGGCGAAACGAAATCGTATTGCCGGCCCGTGTTGCGATAGAACTCCGTAAAAGCGTCTTCCAGGGCGGGCATCACTTGATCGTAATACCATCGTTGTGCAATCTTGCCCTTCATGTACGAATCTTGATTCTGCACCACGCCCGACATCACTGGGTTAGCCGGGTCCATCAGGTTCATGAGCTTATCTTCCGGCTTGCCGACGAACTGTTCCATGAACTCTGGTTCGAGCAAGCGGACACTCTCGACGGTATGCGTCGTCAGAAAACCATCTTGTACGTTAAAAAACGGCGTGCACGAAGCCTCAGCTGCCCGGCGGCTAATCAGACACAGATCGCCCGCTTCTTGCGCGTTGCGACCAAACAGAATGCCCCAGCCGCAGTCGGCCACGCTCATCACGTCGTCGTGGCCCGCATGAACGTTGAGCCCCTGGCTGGTCAGCGCCCGGGAGCCAATGTTGAAGACCACCGGCAGCCTTTTGCCGGAAATCGTGTACAACACCTCTTTCATCAGGACCAATCCCTGTCCCGAGGTGAAATTGGTCACTCGTCCGCCGGCCAGGGCAAACCCTTCACAAAAGGTCGCAGCCGAGTGCTCGCTTTCGGGCTCGAAAAACAGGAGCGGATCGCCCCACAGATTCGTCTGCCCGTTGCTGGCAGCCTGATTGAAACCACTGCCCATGGTTGTGCTACTGGTGATCGGATAGGCGCCGGTCCCCTGGCTGATGTGCGTTTCCACCCACACGACCGCTTCCGCACCGTCACAGGTGGTCAGGTTTCCAGGATAGGAAAACGACTGCTGCGACTCCTCGTCGAACGAGGCATCGGAAGTGATATCCACCGATTCAATAGACAAAACGCAAATCCTCCAATGTGCAATCCAATCACGGGAAGCTTCTGCGCAGACTGACTGCTCCGTCAGCGAAGCGCTCGCCGCCATCCTTAACGCGACGTTGCGATGCAAAACGACCGTCGGCACCGCCAGAGTGCCTTCGAAACGAAACGATAGGTAGTTAAACCACCTGCTCGACAGTTTCGCAGGAAATGTGCCATTTCGCAACCAGAGCAACCGCGATCGACAGCAATGCCCAAGTCGCAAAGTGTTATATGGTGCGACGATGCGCGCTTGCACACCACGACGGCAAATGGGGGAAGATGTGCGTTTTCGCACGATTCCAGAGAATGTCAGCCCGTCTCGTGCGTTTGCTCGCGAAAATGCGCACGCCCATGAAACTGCCTAATCTACCAACCGCCGTTTCGCCAAGTGCCTTGAGAAAGGTTCTTATTTTTCGCCATGTTCGCCCTGGATGTACGTCTGCCCCCGGTAGAACTGTGACCAGACGACATAGACGACCGCGGTCACCAACATCACTTCGACAAAGAACCAATAGTAACTAGAGCCGGGCAACTTGCTGGTCCCATCTTCGTTCTGGATGAAGTGGTTGACTAGAGCAGTGAACACATTTCCCAAGGAGATCGACAGCAAGTAGAGAGACATGATGAACGATTTCATTTTTCTCGGCGCCTGAGTGTAGGCAAACTCTAACACGGTGATCGAAACCATGATCTCTGCTGCGGTGAGAATGATATAAGCGACTAGGTGCCACACCATGTGGGGCGAGTCACCCGCGCTGATCCTACTCTCCAACCATGCCGGCACCATAAAGGCCACGGCCATGACGAACAGACCGACTCCAATTTTGCGTAAAGGAGTCACTTGGAAAAAACGGCCGGCCACGGGGTAAATCAAGTACGAGAACAGCGGGATGAAAATCAAGATTAACGCCGGATTGATCGCCTGCAGCTGCGAGGAGAGGACTTCGTAAGAGATCGTCTTACCAGACCACTCGAACTGAATAACACGATCGAGCTTGTCGGCTTGTAAAACCCAAGCGGACGCAGTCTGATCAAAGAGGCCCCAAAAAGGAGCTATCAAAATAAAGAGAGGTGCGAGATTGATCATCGCCCGCAGTCCTTCGCGACCAAATGTCTCGCTGAAGAACTGCTTACCTGCCGGCGGTATATGCACAAACTTGTTCCGTCCTAACCAGAAGGCGAACGTGGCAATCGCCATCAGGATACCAGGTACACCGAAGGCCCAACCTGGACCAAACTTCTCCAGCAGGATCGGTGTCAATAGAGTCGAGATCATGGAACCCAAGTTGATCGAGAAATAAAACCAGCCAAAGATCTTGGTGATCAGATGCTTGTTCTCGCTGCCAAACTGGTCTCCCACGTGTGCCGAGACGCACGGTTTGATGCCGCCTGCTCCCACGCTGATCAGTGCCAGACCGCTCCAGAGAATGATTCGCGGTTCGATCGTTGTTGCCAGCGACGTATCGAGACAGGCCAACACAGCGTGGCCTGCACAGTAGACCATCGAGAGACTGAGTATTGTCCGATATTTCCCCAGCAACCAATCGGAGAGGATGGCCCCGAAGATCGGAAAGAAATAAACGGCCGCGGTGAAATTATGGACCCACTCTTTTGCCAACTCGTCAGACATCGGCGCATCAACGCCATAGGCGTCAAGCAAGTGTTTCGTCATGAAGACGGTCAGGATCGCCTTCATCCCATAGAAGCTGAAGCGCTCGGCTGCCTCGTTGCCGATGATGTACGGAATGCCGCCGGGCATTCCGCTGGTATGCACCGGTTCTGTCGCGTATTTGCTTCGCTTCGCGCCGGACGAGTCGTCGTTAGACTGCGGAGTGGATTGATCTTCTCTCATGATGCACACTGAGAAAGGGAAGTGTCGTTGAGACAGGGACCGATCAGTGCGGCAAGTGTACAGGAACCTCCTGGCAGCGCCAGCAGGGATTTAGCGGCAATCCAATGCGCTCACTCCAGCTCAAGGCAAGCCTGCCTTGGAGATTGTCGCAGTGCTCAATCGGCTTCCGACTGCTGATAACAATAGGGGCACGATTCGCTCGGCACGTAATGAGGCGAAGCCTGCTCGTCCGGTGTCAGCGGCTCTTGGCAGGCGTAGCAGAGCGTGGTCTCGGTCTCCAGCAACTGGGCGTCCAACGCCACGCGCTTATCAAACACAAAACACTCGCCCTGATAATGGTCCTGCCCGCATTGCTCGAAATATCGCAGGATGCCACCCTCTAGCTGGTAGACCTCGTCGAAACCGGCCTGCTGGAGATAGGGTCCCGCCTTTTCGCAACGGATGCCCCCGGTGCAGAACATCACTACCGGCCCTGTTTTGCACCGCTCAGGCAGCCGCTCCACGGCAGGTGGGAATTGCCGGAAATGATCGATGCCGATCGGCAGCGCGTTTTCAAACGTACCAAGCCGAATCTCGTAGTCATTGCGGACGTCGAGCAGTGTGCAAGGGCGGCCTGCGTCGAGCCACGCCTTGAGTTGTTCCGCGGGAAGCTTCGGGGCGGTCGCACGGTGCGGCTCGATGCCCTCGACGCCAAACGCGATGATCTCCCGTTTGATCTTGACTAACATGCGGCTAAACGGCTGAGCCTCGCTAAGGCTTTCCTTCACGTCAAGCGGACCGAGTTCCGTGTCGTTCGACAGTTCGGCGAGCAACTGATCGATCGCTGCTCGGTCGGCGGCCACGAAGAGATTGATCCCCTCAGGGCTCAGCAGAATGGTTCCCTTCATACCGAGTCGCAGACAAACGGCTCGCAACCGCTCACGGCGATCTTCCAACCCTGTCAATGGGGTGAATCGATAGGCGGAAATGTTGATAACCGACTGGGGTTGAGCGGGAATTGGATCAGTCTCTGGCATAACCGCTATTATGAGCCCTAAGGACTGGGAACGGAACGGCAACGGGGCTTCTGGCAGTCCTGGGTGCGGCTTCGGCCGTCTTGTCGACAGCCGCCATCAGGGTGAAAATGGCTGCTACAAGGCACCAGTCCGGCTGTATAATCGTTGCTGGAGTCAAAACTGGTACAGACAACGTGCGTTGCTTGTAACGGGTCCGCTGTGGGATGAAAACTGTGGCTGATCTGCACCCAAGAGATTTGACATCAATCGGCTCCGACCTAGCTTTTACGAGGCTCGGGGCTGAAATAAAACTAGAAGAAGATGGTCCGAAACGATGGTTGTCCCATCGTTCGTGTCCCGAATCGTAGCTGACTGCTTGGAGCGACCTCCACCATGCCACCATTACTTGGTGTTTCGCTGAATTATCTGCTGATCGACGTGTCCCTGGCCCTGACTGCCTTGGTCGTGGGTTTCTACGCCGCGCTGTGGTGGTTTCGGCATACGAACGATTCTGCTGTAAAGGCAGTTGGGAAGGTCGAGGCTAGCGTCGTC
>Ga0315336_1002135_pt1 | contig 32161 bp, 28 predicted proteins | sample ASW5metaG_FD_204512 | JGI IMG/M metagenome (GOLD analysis project Ga0315336, IMG submission 204512) | Ammonia-oxidizing marine archaeal communities from Monterey Bay, California, United States - ASW #5 | ecosystem: Environmental > Aquatic > Marine > Intertidal zone | place: USA: California...
AAAGACGAACTCACCGTCTGAACGGCGGACACGATGAAAACAACCGAGTTTACGGCCGTAATACGGATGCCAGCGATAATGGATCGTGGCTTCCGAAGCGATATGGGCAGAATGAATGCGAACTGGCACTCGGCAGGAAAAACTATCTCTTCATTGGCTCCGAATGCGGCGGCAAATCAGCCGCCATCGCCTATACTCTGATCGAAACGGCAAAACTGAATGGCGTCGATCCGCAGGCATGGCTAACCGACACCCTTGCCCGCATTGCCGATCACAAGATCACCCGTATCGACGATCTGCTCCCCTGGCGTTACGCTGCGGATGCAGCGTAACCGGCAAAACCATCACTACGATAGAGCGCATTCACCGGACGGTCACGATAAATTCGTATAAGATCGTTGTCCTAGATCAAATTGCAAAAAAATTGATTCATTTTGATGCAGATAATTTGATCTATTTCAAAGTGTTAGAGCAACTTATCAGCGTTCAAACGAACGCAGGTTGCTCTGGGATACCGGGGCTTATCAAATAGGCACGGAGTGTCGACGAAAGGGTTCAATGCATGTCGATTGGTGCCACCATTCGGAGCGCCGTATCGGAACTTGGCGACCGCCATGTTCAGCAGATGCTTCTGTTGCCACTTACGTTACCGTTTTCCGTGCGCACATTCGTGCGCGAGCAGCCGTCGCCTGACGAAGTCAAAGCCGAGTTGCAGCAGGCGTTGGAGACTCGGGAGCAACGCTTTTTGGACCTCGTCGGCGATTGCGTTTATAGCGTGCCGGAAAGTCCCTACAAGAAGCTGCTGGATCATGCCGGCTGCGAGTTCGGTGACATCGCATTGGCGCTCGACAAGTCTGGCTTGGAGGAGACGCTAAAACAGTTGGCGCGGGCGGGCGTCTATCTCATGCCGGCGGAATATAAGGGCCGCCAAGACGTCAAACGCGGTGGCCTCTCGTTTCGCGTGCAGGCGGGCGACCTGGTGCCGCCCCGACAATCTGGCGCCACGAGTGAGGTCACGAGAAGCAGCGGCAGCACCGGCCGGCCAAGCGCCAGCGTTAGCTCCTTTGAGTGGTGGCGTCTGGAAGCGCTGGTGACTGCGGTGTTCCTCGATGCGCACAACCTCTACACGAGCCGCGTTGCATCCTTTGAGCCGTTCCAGTTCACCGCAGGGATCAGGTTTGCGACGATAGCCGCGCGATTGGGTATTCCAGTCGATCGTTGTTTTGTGCGGCCGACACCGGCCAACAATTGGCTCGAAAGCCTTTATTTCCGTCTTACCACGCACGAAACCGCGCTGGCGGCCCGCTGGTTCGGCCCGGGCTTCGCTTGGCCCGAAATGATCACGGCGGAACACCTCGATCGGATCGTGCGGTGGATCGAAAAAAGCCGGCAAGAAGGTCGCGCCACTTGCGTTCGAACGGTTGCCAGCAACGCGGTCCGCATCGCGCGTGTTGCCAATGAGATCGGCGCCTCGCTCGAGGGCTGTACGTTCATTGCCTCCGGTGAACCGACAACGACGGCGAAACGGCGCACCATCGAGAGCGCCGGTGGGGCGGTGGCCGTAGCCTGGGGCTACGCGCCCCTCGGCATGGTCGCTTTTGGCTGCGCGCGGCCCGCCTACGATGACGAGATGCATTTGTCGCGCCACAGCATGGCGCTAATCGAGCATCCGGAGCCGATCGTTGACGCCGGCGGCGAAGACATACATCCCTTGCTGTTCACCACGATCCATCCCTCAGCGCCCCAACTCGAGATCAATGTTTCCAACGGCGACCAGGCGGTCTTGTCTGAACGAAATTGCAGCTGCCCGATGCATGAAGCCGGCTTCATCCAACATGTTCATAACGTCGGAAGCTTCGAGAAACTGACCAGCGAGGGCCTAGCGTTTTCGATCGACGAACTCTATGACCTGCTCGAAACCGCCTTGCCCGACCGGTTCGGCGGCGGCGCCGGTGATTACCAACTGGTCGAAGAAGAAGGCGACGGCGGCAAAAGCTACCTCAGCTTGTTGATCGATCCAGGCATCGGCCCGATCGATGACGCCGCGGTTCTCGACTTTCTGACCGCCGCCCTCGCGAGCGGTTCTCGCAACAAGCGTTTCATGACGGGCGTCTGGAAGGATGCGGGTACGTTCCGCATTCTACGCCAAGTCCCGGTGACAAGCTCGCGAGGAAAAATCTTGCCGCTGCGCCTGGCGGCCAAGAATTAGAACGGACATAGCTGCCGGAATTGGCGAAAAATGACTTCGGTCAAATAGGTCCCTATCACCGCAGGTTGGTATTGGTCGATGCGTTACCGGCGTCGCCGTCGGCAATGTACGTGACGGTGATAATGTCGTTTCCTTGGTCATCTTCAGCTTCCAGCCACACCGGACGGTAGCCTTTGGTACGCCTATTAACGGTCCGAATTGGTGGGCTGAACAGTTGTAGTTGGGATCGGACCAGAACTTCAGCTATGTGTGATTAGCAGCCACCGCATTGAAGGCTCAAAATTCTAAAACTTTAGATCTCTAGTGAATAGACGGGTTGAGCGTCGGCAAATCCCTTGAATTCGAAACTGCCTTTCAACGCGGATCGTCCAGGTAGCAGCTGGCTAAACATTTCCGTACACACGAATTTTTCTCCAAGTTCATCTGCGGTCGCCAGTATTCTGGAAGTTAAGTTGACCGCAGGTCCAATGGCGGTGAAATCCAGCCTGCTCTCACTACCGATATTGCCATAGTGGATGTCGCCCAAATTCAACCCCCCGCGAAAATCGATCGACGTGTTTCGAAAGCATTCGTTGGCCTCTTCCAGAGCTAAAAGTGCATTGGCGGCGGCCGCTTGTTGGGCGGTTAAGTCGTCCGGTGTTGGGAAAATGGCAAGTAGGCCATCACCTATCAATTTCAGAACTTCGCCACCGTACTTTCGAATTGACGCATCCATCGCGGCGAAAAACTGATTTAGAACTCGAATGGCCACTTCCGGCGTTTCGGTATTGGAAAGTTTGGTAAAGCCCACCAGATCAGCAAACAATATCACTGCCGGGATGACCTCGGCCCCGCCCCGCCTGACCTGGCCGGCTAGCACGCGTGCGCTTGCGTCCTCACCAACATAAGTCGCCAGCAAAACCTGCATGTTTTCGCGCTGTGTCTGTGCTTCCACAATCCTGGCAAGCGGCGCAGCGATCCGGCGGAGGGCAGGAACTTCCTCTTCGGTGAAGCCCTCACTTCGTGTTGTTGCCACTCCGAACACGCCATTATTCCCATGCATACCGATAAGCGGGATGGCTAAAAACTCAGTATAACCCCGCCGTATCAAGGGAAGAGATCCTTCGTTTTGGTCGAATGTCGGATTTTCCCCAATGCGATAACGGATAAGTCGTTTGCCAAACACGCAAGCCTCCGCGATCGAACCGACGAATTCCGGACTACTCATCATCTCGTGTGTCCAGTCCTGTCTGCGCACGCCGCTCCTAGGGGTCCAAGTAATTACTCTTCCTCGCGCCAGCGGATTGATGGCGAGCGCATATACACCCAACATTTCCAAGCCCACACCGCTATCGACCAACCGCTGGGCAAGTTCCGCGATGGGCGCATTGGAGTCCGAATTTGGTGGCGCACCCGAGATCAACCAATTTGAAATAGCGGACAGTTTGTCTGTATCCATAATCTTCTCGTGCAGCAAGACGCGCTAAACGTCGATGGTTGCACGGCGTTGATGAAACGACAATCCGGCCAAATTTACGACCATATCCGTGCGATCACTAATATGTTCTAGGTATGCCTGAAGAATGGCCGCTTCGGATCACGAGCGACGTTTTGGCCCGATCGCGATAGCGTCCGCAGTACCCCAGTTTTAGCCCGTTTCGAGCTCGGGCAACGAATCGGTAGCGAACAGGCGGTTAGCTGCCGTCGGGACTGAAGCCTAATTTCGGCCGGGTAACACCAACTCCGGTCATTGTGTGGCACCGATTCAGCATTTGCCATTGTGAGGCTCTGCACTGCCACACCACGCCATTTCCGCGTTTGTCTGGGAGGGCTCTAACTTGCGAGAGCGTTTCGACGGTTGGCGTCGATCGCATAACCGGCCAGGTAATCGTCGGCGACGGGCTCGATTGGAGTGAGAGCCCTGTGGTGCTTGTGATCGGGCCGGAATATCGACGATCTGCCAAGAGCTGCCATCTGCGGAAGTTTATTGCGCAAATGGAATTGCTGATCCTCGACCGCTACGCTCCGCCCCATAATTGAGGGAACTCAACATAAGCCTGGCGGCGAGCCGGCATCGGCATCCTCAATTGTGCGCGGCACCGCTATCGGTGCATTGTGCTACTAATACCAACGAGCGGTGATAGGACGGCATGAAGCGCGCGGATAGCGAAGCAACGGTACCGGGCGCGCCGGCGCGAAGCAGCGGCAGTCTACGAACGGGTATCCTCTTTGTCCTGGCCGCGGGTTTCACCTTCGCCATACTCGACACCGCCGCCAAATATTTAACCGGGGAATTGCACGTAATGCAGGTGGTGTGGGGCCGTTATGTCTTCTCACTGGCGATGCTGCCATTGATTGTCGGTCGGCTCAATCCGATCCCGATTGCGCGTACGCGCAATCTGAAATTGCAGGTCGTGCGCTCGCTGCTGCTGCTGGCCGCGACCATTTTCTTCTTCACAGCGATCCATTTCATGCCGCTCGCCGACGCGACCGCAATAGCCTTCGTCTCGCCACTGCTGCTGACCGTGTTGTCGATTCCCCTGCTCGGGGAAAGAGTGGGTTTACGGCGCTGGGCCGCGGTGGCGGTGGGCCTGGCCGGCGCCCTGATCATCATCCGCCCAGGCCTGGGCGTGACCAGCTGGGCAGCCCTTTTGCCGCTGGCTACCGCATTTACCTATACGCTCTACCAAATCGGCACACGTAAACTCACCCAGATCGACGCGACCGCGACGATCTTCCTTTACACCGGCGTAGTCGGGGCTCTGGTGATGAGCGCCGTGGTACCCTTCTTCTGGAGCACGCCAAGCTTAAGCGCCTGGCTGCTGATGGCGACGACCGGGCTACTCGGTGGCCTCGGGCATTATCTGATCATTCAGGCGTTCGCCCGAACGCAGGCTTCGGCTCTGGCACCGTTCTCCTTCGTCGCCATCATCTGGACCACCTGCAGTGGCTATCTGGTGTTCGGCGACCTTCCCGACGCCGCTACGATCAGCGGCGCCGCGATCATTATCGCTAGCGGCATTTTCGTGTTCTACCGCGAGAGCGTTGCCGGCCGCGCAGACAACGGCGCCGGTCGTCGCGCCTAAGTGCGTAAACAGGTGAAGACTTGTCCTGTTGCCAAGGGGGAGCCGTTCAACAAACAGTCGTTTTCGGTGTGATTTTGCCAGCGTACGAATGACTACTTTAAGCCCATTGCCGCAATATGCCTGAAAGGCCAATCATGCGTCGTTTCGTGTAGCGGTTATTGAGCCGAATAGTGTGTTGGTCTACCACAATGCAGTAATCTCGTTGCAATAACCAAACTTCCGGAAAGGAACATTCCGGAAAGGAACACGCAGCATGATTGCCTACGTCACCGTCGGCGCTGATGACATCGCTCTCGCGAAACGGTTTTACTCTGCGTTCCTGCCAGCCCTTGATTACCGGCTGAAGCAGGGTCCTGAGGGCCTAAGCTACGCGCTGCCCGAACAACCGGGTCAGTCTGCCGCTCTGCCGGAATTCTACGTTAAGCCAACCTTCGATGGACATCCGGCCTCGGCTGGGAACGGTGCTATGATCGCATTCGAGGCTCGCAGTCAAAAGCAGGTTCGTAACCTTCACTCCGCCGCGCTTGCCGCAGGCGGCTTTGACGAGGGCCAGCCGGGCTTCCGTGACTCGTATGGACCGCATTTTTATGTTGGCTACCTTCGCGACCCTCAAGGCAACAAGATCGCACTGTTCTCCAACGATCCGGACGAACCCGGACGAGAGGGATAACGCGGGTTACACGGGCGACGACAGCGCATTGTTCGCATGCCAGACCTAGGGACCGCGCAGCAAACGCTCGTTTGCGGAGTGCGACGTAATACCAACGAGCGGTGATAGAAGCCATTCGCCGCGTTGCAGAAGATCGGTAAAGTAGGGATGGCGTTGCCTTTCGCTGCAAACCCGACGAATGACCGGTCCTGTGCAGGCTTCTCGGACGCTGGCAGCGCCGCAGCTCGCCTTCAGCATCCCCGCCGGCGTCCGAGAAACCTGCACAGAAAGCAACATGCATTTCCCAACGCAATCGCATCTGGCGCTGCAATGACCATGTCAACCTATAACGATTGTACCTTGAATTTGTCTAAGCGAGCTGGACATAGGGTGCAAATCGAAATCTATTTCCGCTTCTTCTCCTCCGTCGGTCCGCCAGCGTCCCGCCACGCCGGAAGTCCACCGAATAACTGGGCCACGTTCTTAATACCCAAATCCTGAAGTGACTTGGCACAGAGTGCCGAGCGCCATTCGGCGTTGCAGAACAGGACATAGGTCTTGTCAGCATCACCATAGATCTCTCGATAATAGGGACTTTCGGGGTCGAACCAGAATTCGATCATCCCGCGCGGTGCGTGCTGGGCTCCTTTGATCGTGCCGCTTTTCTCGACCTCACGTATATCCCGCACATCCACGAACACCAGGTCTTCGTTACGGTGTCTTGGCAATGTCTCATTTACCGTGATCGATCTGATTTCGGACTGCGCTTGTTCAGCGAGTTCTCTAATTCCCATGCACCTAATCCCATTTCAACATCTGGTTTGACGAAAATGCTTATCTGCGAACGAATTGCAGGACAAAAATATCATGTCTTATGTCCATGCAATATTCAAAACCACACGACCCAAGCTTCACCTAGCTTCCGACGCCAATCAAGTTACCATAGCTGCAACCGGAGGAACTTCAGTGCAACGTCGACCCGCCGCTATTTTTGCCGCTGATGTCATGGCCTATTCCAATCTCATGGGCGAGGATGAAACCGGAACTCTTGACGCTTTACGGGAACTGCGGCGCGACCCATAGGACGCGACGCGGCATGTGCATGCAGCAATCGAGAACGACGCGACGCATGCCCACGGCCACGCGCTATAGAACCTATATCATATGCTCCACACCGTTGCTGGCCTGTCGGATTGTCCGATGTCGGCTATGTGTCGTGAACGGCTAATTCACCCGCCCGTTATTGCGTCCGCTATGCCCCCGTTTCGACCAAATGCCGCTCGGGCGATCGAAGGGTAGCCACCGGGAATCATGCGCCCCTGCCGGTGTTGGTGTTTCAATATCGCTAGATAGAAGCGACAATAGCCACGGACTGTGACATTGCCGATCCGTATGAATGGATGGAAAGACCAGACGCATGAGCCAATGGCAGGCTGGAATCGACGTTGGCGGCACCAACACCGATTTGCTGCTCGTTGAGCCGGAAACCGGCGAAACGCGAGTGGTCAAAGTTTCTTCGACGCCGGAGGATCAATCCAAGGGCGTGATCAATGGGCTTCGGGAAGCCAAGGTGTCGCTGGAGCGGCTCACGGCAATCATCCACGGCACCACGATTGCGACCAACGCCGTGCTGGAACGCAAGGGCGCCCAATGTGGGTTGATCACCACACGCGGCTTCCGCGACGTTCTGGAACTGGGCCGGCGCACGCGACCACGAAACTATGGGTTGATCGGCAGTTTCGAGCCGCTGATCGACCGATCGTTCCGGATCGAGGTCGACGAGCGCTTGGACGCGCGCGGCCGGGTCCTGATCCCGCTGGACGAGGACCAGGTCCGGGAAGCGGTGCAAAAACTGCAGGCCCTCGGGGCTGAGGCGATCGTCCTTCAATTTATGCACTCTTACGTCAATCCCGCGCACGAGCAGCGCGCCGCCGAGATTGCGCGCGAGATTTGGCCGAATGACTACGTCACCGTCAGCAGCGAGATCCTGCGCGAAGTGCGCGAGTTCGAGCGCTGCAGCACCGCGGCGATCAACGCTTTCGTGCAACCCGTGCTGGGGCGTTACCTCGGACGCCTATCCGACGCGCTCGCGTCCGCCGGTTTCCCCAATCGGCTACTGGTGATGCAAGGCAACGGCGGGACAATGGCCGCCGACCTCGCCGTTCGCCAACCGGTCCAGACCGTGATGTCCGGCCCGGCCGCCGGTGCCATCGCCGCCGCCCAAATCGGCCAGCAATCCGGTTTTCCAAACCTGATTGCTTGCGACATGGGCGGCACCAGCTTCGACGTCAGCCTGATCCGCGACGGTATCCCGGTGTTGTCGGCAGAAAAGGAACTTGCTTATGGCGTGCCGGTTTGGGTGCCCATGGTCGATATCCATACCATCGGCGCCGGCGGCGGTTCGATCGCGCGGGTCGACAGCGGCGGCATCCTGCGGGTCGGACCGGAAAGTGCCGGCGCGAGCCCGGGACCCGTCTGCTATGGCCGGGGCGGCGCCCGACCAACGGTGACCGACGCCAATGTCATCCTTGGTCGTGTCGACCCAACCGGATTTTCCGGCATTGAAAGCAGCGCCACGACCGAAGCGGTGCAAACCGCGTTGGCGGCTGAGGTTGGGCGGCCGCTCGGCCTCGACAGCGTCGAGGCGGCATCGGCGATTTTGGCGGTGGCCGGGAACCAGCTCGCCTCGGCGATCCGCCTGGTGTCGGTTGAAAAGGGCAACGATCCGCGGGACTTCGCGCTGTTCCCCTTCGGCGGTGCCGGCGCCCTGCACGCCGTCGCCCTGGCACGGGAACTCGGCGTGCCAAAGGTGCTGGTGCCGCGGTTCCCGGGAATCACGTCGGCGCTCGGCTGCGTGCTCGCCGACCTGCGGCACGATTTCTCCCACACCATCTGGCGGCCGATCGCAGAGGTCGACCCTTCCGATGCCGAGGCGGTGCTAAGCGAGCAGGAATCCAGGGGCCGCGAGATGATCGCCGGGGAGGGCGTGCCGGTCGCCGGTATCGAGGTGATCTTTGAAGCCGATATGCTGTACCGTGGCCAGTCCCACGTGTTTCGCATCCCGGTTTCAAACCCGGGCTTTACCCACGACGGGGTCGTCAAAATTCTCCGCGAGCACTACAGCGCCCGCTTCGGGATCGAGCTGCATGAGATGATCCCGATTTTGGCAAGCCTACGCACCACCGTGGTCGGCCGCCGCAAGCCGATCGACCTCGAGCTGTTCGGCGCGACGGCAAGGGTGGGGCAGGTGCCGGAGCCGATCGCCAGGCGGCCGGTGTATTTCGAGAGCGGGTTTGTGGAGACCGCGATTTACGACCGCGAGACGATCGGCGCCGGCGCTACGATCGAGGGGCCGGCAATCATCCAGCAGGCGGATTCGACGACTGTCCTGGATCCGGGCGCAGTCGCGTCGTCGGATCGCCAGGGCAACCTGGTGATCGAAGTCGGAACCGCGGCCTGAGAAAGCGAGAATACGAGCCATGACCCTTGATCCAGTCACCTTGGCCGTCATCGAGAACGGCCTGAACCAGATCTGCAGCGAGATGGATTTGGTGCACGAAAAGACCTCCTTCTCGCCGGTGATTTCCGAGGCATTCGACCGCTCGAACGGCATCTATGCCCTGGAAAACGGTCGAATGATCGCGCAAGGCGCGATGGGCCTGCCGATCTTCCTCGGCGTCATGCAGTTCGCGACCGAGGCGGTTATCGAGCTGCGACGGGACCTTGAGCCCGGCGACATTATCATCCAAAACGATCCCTACCTCGGCGGCACCCATCTGATGGATGTGAAGATGGTCATGCCGTTCTATTACCGCGGCCAGCCTTGGTGCTACCTTTCCAATACCGGTCACTGGCCGGATACCGGCGGCATGGTGCCCGGCGGCTTCAACTCGACGGCGACGGAGATACAGCAAGAAGGACTGCGCCTGCCTCCGGTCAAGCTGATGAAGGCTGGCGAAATCTGCCAGGATGTCGTCGACATCATCCTCACCAATATTCGCGTGCCCGAAGAGCGGATCGGCGACATCCGGGCACAAATCGGTGCGCTCAGGACCGGCGAGAAACGACTGACCGCTTTGCTTGACCGTTACGGCGCGGCAACCGTCGAGGCGGCGATCGCGGAACTCAGGGTGCGCTCCGAGCGGCAGATGCGCGCCTGCATCGAGGCGCTGGCGGACGGCACCTACAGCTTCACCAGCTATATCGACAGCGACGGCGTGGTCAACGAACCGCTGGCGGTTGCCCTCGACATGACCGTGCAGGGCAGCGACGTCACCTTCGACTTTTCCCGTTCGAGCCCGCCTTGCCGGGGCCCGATGAACTGTGTCTGGGCGACCACGCAGTCGTCGGTCTACGTCGCCATGAAGCACATTTTTCCGGACGTGCCGATTAATGCCGGTTGCTTCGCGCCGCTTCATATTCCCAAGCCCGAGGGTACCTTTCTCTATGCCGAATATCCGCGGCCGGTCGCCGGCTGCGCGGCAGAGGTCGCACAACGGATTATGGAGGCGGTATTCGGTGCCATGGGGCAGGTTATCCCGGACCGCCTGTTCGCGGCGCCGGCGGGAACCAGCGGCAACCTCGCGCTCGGCGGATACGACCCGGAAGAAGACCAAAACTATATCATGTATTTCTTTTCCGGCGGCGGCTACGGCGGCTCGTGTGAAGGTGATGGCCTAACCAACGGCTGTTCGACGGTCGGCATCTCCAAGACTCAGCCGGTCGAAATTCTCGAACAGCACTATCCGCTGGTGTTCGAGGAATACGCCCTGCGCGAGGGCTCGGGCGGCGCCGGCCGCCATCGCGGCGGGTTCGGCGTGAATTATCGGATCAGGCTGCTCCGCGGCGAGGGCAAGGCCTCATTCCTAATGGACCATGGCCGCGTCGGCCCGCCCGGCCTGATGGGCGGCCAGCCGGGCGCGGTCAACCGGATCAAGGTTTCGCAAGGCGGCCGGGTTGAATCGCCCGAGCACATATCGAAAGGCGAAGGCTATGTTTTGGCGCCGGGCGATTGGCTGCAAGTGCGCACCCCAGGCGGCGGCGGCTACGATGCGCCGACCGAGCGGCTATCCGAGGCGATCGAAAGTGACCTCAGCCGCGGCTACTACCCCGACGAGGCCACCGCCCGTCATGGCATGGCGGATACCGACGACTAGAGCAGTCGTCTACGGCGTCACGTCAAAACCGCCCGTCACTGGTCGGCAAATCGCTTAGCGGCATCGAGGGCAAGGCCCTTCGCAACGCTGCCGAACACATCACCCGCAATGAGGCGGCTGTTGGGTATTGCCGCGGAGATTGTCCGCTGCACGATGGGCATTCTGGTGGCACCGCCGGTGAGAAACACCGCTGACACTTCGTCTGGTGTCAAGCAGGCCAACCGTAGTACATCATCGATACGAGAACGCATACGACGGAGGTTGCTGACGACGGCTGCCTCCAGCGCCGGTCGTGTGATCTCCAGGGAGATGTCAGCCCCGCAATCGACGAGATCGAGCGTCGCGAGATCGGCTTGCGATAGCTCGATTTTGGCAGATTCGACATTGGCCAGCAGTTCGTGGCCTTTGCGTTGCTCGAGCACGGCCAGCAGCCGCTTGATCTTCTCCGGCTCTGCCGAGTCTCTCAGGACGCCACGAACTTCCGCCAGCACCTTCGGATTGTAGAGAAAGTTAATTCTGTGCCAGGTGGCGAGGCCCTTGAAGTACCATCGTGGCACAGCCAATCCCTCGCGACGAAGCGGGCTATGCAAGCCGAGCTCCGGCATGACGCGTGCTAGTGCCAATTGTCTGTCGAAATCCGTGCCGCCAACGTGCACGCCGCCGTATCCGAGAATGTCCTGGCGCCGGTCGCTCGATCGCGCGCGCTCTGGGGAGACCCGCACGACCGAAAAGTCCGACGTACCGCCACCGATATCGGCCACGAAAACAACCTGCTCGGCGTTGATGCCCTGCTCGTATTCGAGGGCCGCCGCGATCGGCTCGAACTGAAAGGCGATCCTCTCGAAGCCCGCTTCCCGGGCAGCCGCCTCAAGCTGACGCTCAGCCGCGGCATCGGCTACGGAATCGTTATCGACAAAAAACGCCGGGCGGCCGAGAACCACGCTCGTCGACGGCGGGCTAAGGTTTTCGTCCGCCGCAGAACGCAGGAAACCGAGAAACGCGGCAATGATCTCGCCGAAGGCATAACGCTTTCGGTTGACCTGCGTCGTTTCCTCGAAAAGTTTGGTGCCGAGCAAGCTCTTGATTGCGCGCAGATAGCGGCCGGACTCGCGCTCGAAATAGCGCTCGAGAGCCTCGTTGCCAAATGTTGTCGAATCGTCGTCGAAGCTGAAGAATAGGGCCGTTGGCACAAACGTCGCGCCATTCTGGATGGGTAGCAGACGAGGGCCCTCCGAACCGCAAATGGCGACGGAGGAGTTTGAAGTGCCAAAATCTATGCCGTACGCAGGTGCCATTCTCTGTACTCCGGTCGTTGTGTCGTGCTTTCGGCGAAAGCGATGTCGAGCACGAAAGATGCCGACTATCTCCGGATTTAACTCCTTGACAAGACTGCAATATTTTCCCAAAATCCGGCTATCCGGAAAATCTGAATAGCTATTGACGACCCGAGCGAAGCACCGGCCGTGCTTGTATCTGTCGTGGCGTTACGGATCTGCCACGGCGCCTTTGGCGGGCGCCGTCCGAGCGCCTGGTGTTGCGGAATCTATTGTCTCTTCATTGCGGCCGCCTGTTCGACCAGCAAATGTTTTTGGGTCTTTCCGCCCGTCGTTTTCGGCAGGCTGTCGACGACGCAGATCTCCTCGGGAACCTTGTGGCTAACCAACCGCTCCCGGCAATGTAGCAACCCGCGCTCCAATGCTTCCGCACGCATTATGAAAGCCCTGTTGGTCCCTGTATCCAGCCTTATCAAAGCCATTGAAAACACTAGAGTTGGAACGTTGCAAATAAGTGTTGCGTTTCTTCGGTGTGAGCGGGCGCCATCGAACGGAAATAATGGCATAGGACTCAAATCCGCGAATCGGCCATACTCCTGGGAAATTCGACTTAGGTTGCGTGAGGCGCGGGAAGGGGTGATCGTCTAGGGCGAGACTCGGGACAATGAGGAACGGGCTAAAGACAAGCTACAGAACGGTGGTCGCCGGCTGCATCTTTGCGGTCGGTTGGTGTGTCGCTGTCGCGTATTCGGCGGAGCCGTCCGGCGGCAAGGCCGTGTCACTTGCCCAACTGTCCGAAAATTTCGATGGGCCGGAAAGCTTCGATCCGCGGCTGCGCGGCCTGCTTGGCCGCACCGGCGTCTGGGACGTCAAGCTGCATGAAGGCCATCTTTATTTCGGCAACACCACCGGCGAGACCAACATTCATTTCCTGCGGTGGATGTCTATTGACGGCCAATCGGAACCGGTCGACGGCTTGAGCCACGCCACCGTTGCCGTCGATGTCGGCGGCCGCTTTATCGGCAAACACGCGGCTGCGGGTTTGATTTATCGGTATCGCCCGGACAGCGGCAACTACTTTGCGTTCGTGTTGACCAAAGACGGCGAGTTCGCCTTCTATCGCCGCGATGCCGCGGGCTACCGGCGCGTAACGGGTGGCCACCATCCGGCGATCGTGCCGGACCGTATGAACCGCCTGCGCATTACCTCCAAGGACGCCCGCGTCAATCTGTCGATCAACGATGTCGACGTGACGTCGTTCAAGGATGCCAAGTTCGACCGCGGCGGCGTTGGCATTTTAGCGGCCGGTACCGGGCACTTCTATTTCGACAACCTGACCGTCGACGTCCCGTAAATCTAATTCGATTTTCATCGAATCAGATCTCTTTGGTCGCGCTCACGCCAATGCACCTTCGATGCATGGCTCCGCGGCGGCCGCAGTCGCGGCCCTGACCAAGTATATCGAAGTCGAACGCGGTCTAGCCGATTATCCGAGCACCGAGAAACTGCTGTCGGGGTTGATTTCGCGGAGCCGGGAGTAGAAACCGAGGTTGACCGACCGGTCGATCCGCGGCAGGTGAAAATCGACCGGATCCTTGTCGTGATCATGACCGTTTTCGCAAGCCTCGATGAGCGTTGCCATCATTGGGCCAACGACCGGGGCATTCTTGAATTGGTTGCCGCTGGTGCCGATGGCCATATAGAAGCCATCCAGATCGGAGCGGTCATAAATCGGAATCCAGTCGTCCGACACGTCGTAGAGGTCGACCACGCCCTTCAATTGACTGGGGATGCCGAGGCTCGGGATGCGCTGCGCGATGCGATAGACCTGTGCCTTCCACTGATCGGTGAATTCGCGGTTGAAGTCGTCCGGATCGACCCATTCGCGTTCGTCGCATGCCGGGTCTTCACTGCCGATCAAAATGTGGTTGCCGAGTTCGGGCCGGCAATAACAGCCGGCATCGCTGTCGGAGGTCACCAGGCCATTGCGCTCGAAGTCGAAACCGTCGGGTGCTGGCACATGGGCAACTTCCTGGCGCAAGGCACGGGTTTTGATGCGCATGCCGCCGTCGACGCCGGCCAGGGCATTGATCTTTGCCGAATGGGGCCCGGCCACGTTGATGATCACCGGGCAGGGGATCCATTCGCCATCGCTCAACGCCACGCCGGTAACACGCCCGGCGTCACGCCTGATTTCTGCTACTTCGGCATTGAAGCGGAACGTCGCGCCGTTGGCTTCCGCCGCGACTTGAACATTGTGCGTCGCCAATTGCGGGTCGCTGATGTAGCCGGCGCACGGGAAATAAACCGCACCGAGCGTATCGTCGCCGGACGGCTCACCGAAGGCCGGATCTTCGGGCAACTTCGGTGGCCCGAACTGCCGGAGGTCGTAAAACGGCAACCGTTGCGTGATGGTCTCGCCGTTCCAGCGTTCCCACGGACAACCGATCTCCGTCATCATATCGCAGATCGGCTTGAGATAGTTGTTGGCCTCGGTCTGCATGACCATACAGCCCGACTTATGGAAGATTGCCGTGCCGCGCTCGTCCTGGGTGCCGAGATAGCCCGACCAATCTTCCCAGGAAAAGAACGATTCATAGGCCAAAGCCGAACCATCAGGCGTCGAATAATGGGTTCGGATGATGGCACAGGAATTTCCCGTCGAGCCGTAGCCCGCCGCCGGCAGCTTGTCCAAATTGAGCGTGCGCCACCCACGCTTCGCCAGTTCGAAGGAAATACAGGCACCGATTATTCCGGCGCCGATAATCACCGCGTCATAGCGGTCCGCCATGCTAAACTCCTAGAGCAAATCGCGACAGATCACAGCCGTCATTTCGGATCGATCAAACGCGTGAATCGGCTCTAGGTCAATGAAAAGAGATTGCGGCGCTGGACGGTATTCGCGTCAGTTGCGATACCATGGCTGCAAAGCGTCATCCATGGTGCCGCCACTGGCCAATTCCCGGCCGCCGTCCTCCTGGGCGACATAGCCGCCGGCCATCCGGCGGCCGATCTTGTACATCGGCAAATCGGTTTCCGGATGCAGCACCACAAATCCGTCTATGGTGGTGTTATGGACGCGTTTCAGGCGGCCCCAGAAGGCCGCGGGCTGCAATCTATCGGCAAGGGAATATACGGCGCTAATATCAGTCGCGGTCAGCGACCGTCGGTGATCTCGTTGATTGTAATCGGACATGATAATTCCATCTAATTTCTTCAAGCGACATATGCCGCCCTGTTTTCTATTTGAATCAATTTATTAGAAACTATTGTTAACATCATATTAAAGTTTTGCGTCGGAATACAAGGCTGGCACTCGATTAATTGATTACGGGCGAAGCACCTAGCCTAGCCTAGCCAGCGGTAGGCGAGCGAAACGATAACCGCAATGCCCAGCCACAGTGCCAGATTTCGCGCCATGACCGGCATCGACCGGTTGGTTGCGAGAAAAGCCGGCCCGACCAAGAACACGGCGATCGCGACCAAAGCCACCAAATGCGCAATGCTCATTTTATCCATGACAATCCGGCCCTTCGCCGACGCTTCCATAACAATCGATCACAATCGCCTAAATCGAGGAAAAGCAAGCAAATTCTGCGCTTTTGAAAGTTTGCTTTCGGCGGTCGAGAGAGCTATGTTAGCCGCCGTTTTCTCTGATCGCGACGGTAAGGTCGTCAAACCGGACCGGGATCGGTTTTTCATTCTCGTTTCGCTAAGGCTGACGGACCTCGACGATCCGATAGCGGCGAGACAGACGGGCAACGGAGCTATTGTGGTGTCGGATGAGCTAATCCGCGAGATCGACGAAGATCTAAAGCGGGAACGCTACGAGAAGCTTTGGAGCCAATACGGCAATTATTTAATCGCGATGGCGGTCGTCATCGTATTGCTGACGGCCGGTGTGGTCGGCTGGCGGGAATATCAATCCAGCCAGCGCATTGCGCAGAGCGGCCAGTTTGCCTCGGCCCAGGCTTTGCTCGAGGAGGGCAAATTTCGTGATGCCGGCGATGCGTTCGGCGCGTTGGCGAACACGGCTTCTGCCGGCTATCAGGCGCTGGCGCAGCTTCGTCAGGCTGCGGCACTCGCCCGCGACGGCGACCGCGCCGGTGCAATTGCTGTTTACGACGGCCTAAGCGCCAATGCCCGCGCTGACGATACGATGCGCGACTTGGCCGGCCTGATGGCCGCCTTACAACATTTGGAACTGAAGAATGGCGACGACGCTTTGCAGCGCCTGAAAACATTGACGGCGCCGGACCGCCCGTTTCGATTTTCAGCCTTGGAGTTGCGCGGCTTGGTTCATTTGAGCCAAGGCAACACCGCGGAAGCGAAGAAAGACTTCACGACGCTGTCCGATGACAGTGCCGCGCCCGCGGGCGTTCGCGCCCGGGCGGCGGAGCTGCTTGCGGCATTGGGTGGCGCCGACTAATGGCACCCGTTCCGGGGAGTTAGTGATGGCGTCCATGTCCCTTGGTTTTACGAAACTGCCGATGATACTGATCGTCGGTGTGGCAATCACAGGTCAGGCTGCTTGCGGCTGGCTCGGCGAATCCGAGGCGCCGCCGCTGCCGGGCGAACGCATTTCCGTGCTCGAACTGGAACGAACCCTCGAGCCGGATCCGCGGATCGCCGATCTCAAGGTGCGGCTGCCCGCGCCTTATGCCAACCAGCATTGGCCCCAGGCCGGCGGCTACGCCGGTCACGCTATGCATCATTTGTCTTTGTCGGAAGACCCCAAGAAAGTCTGGAACGCGGATATCGGCGATGCCGCGGACGACGAAACCCGCATCCTGGTGTCGCCGATCGTCGCCAGTGGCGTGGTCTACACCATGGACGCGATGTCTCAGGTCAGTGCGTTCGATGCCAGCGATGGCAAGTTGTTTTGGCGTATTTCACTGAAACCCGAGGAAGAGGAACCGGGTGAATTCGGTGGCGGTTTGGCGTTCCGCGGCACGCAGTTATTCGCAGCGACGGGTTACGGCGACGTCTTCTCCCTGGACCCGAAAACCGGCGACCAAGTCTGGCGCGCCGGCATTGGCCGTCCGATCCGCTCGGAGCCGACGGTCTCGGCAAATTCGATCTACGTCATCACCTATGACAATCAGCTGTACTCGCTCAACGCCGAGGACGGCACCACCCAGTGGAACCATGTCGGCATTGCCGAAATCGCCGGCCTGGTCGGCGCCGCCAACGCGGCGGCGGAAAGCGGCGTTGTTGTCGCACCATATTCTTCCGGTGAGTTATTTGCATTCCGCTCCGACAATGGTCACGTTTTGTGGAACGATTCCCTGATCAGACGCCGCGGCAGCACCGGCCTTTCGGAACTGAGCGACATCAACGGCCGTCCGGTGATCGACCGAGGCCGGGTTTATGCAATCAGCCATGGCGGCCGCATGGTCGCCATCGACATTCGTACCGGCGAGCGGATCTGGGATCAGGACATTGCCGGCGTGCAATCGCCGTGGGTTGCCGGCGATTTTTTGTACGTCCTGACAACGGCCAATGATTTGGTCTGCTTGTCGCGCCGCGAGGGCCGCATTCGCTGGGTGCGGCCTTTGCCGCGCTACGAAGACGAGGAAGACCGGGAAGGCCCGATACAATGGCTGGGGCCGGTATTGGCCGGCGACCGCTTGATCCTGGTATCCTCGGATAGCCGTGCGGTCGCGATATCGCCCTATACCGGCAAGATGCTGAGTGAGCTGGATCTGCCAAGCGGTGCCACAGTCGCGCCGATCGTCGCCGACGACACACTTTATGTTCTGACCAGAGACGCTCAGCTCACGGCGTGGCGCTGAACCATGCCTTTGAAAGTCGCCATTCTGGGCCGGCCGAACGTCGGAAAATCCACCCTATTCAACCGCTTGGCGGGCAAACGCTTGGCCCTGGTGGATGACACGCCAGGGGTGACCCGCGACCGCCGCGAGGCCGACGGGCGGATCGCCGACTTGCGCTTTGGCATCATCGATACGGCCGGCCTGGAGGTCGATCAATCCGACAGCCTGGAAGGCAGAATGCGCCTGCAGACCGAGCGTGCCTTGGCGGCGGCGGATATTGTCTTCTTGCTCATCGACGCCCGTGCCGGCATCACGCCGCTGGACAAGCACTTCGCCGACTGGCTGCGTCGACAGCCTGTACCGGTCGTGCTGCTCGCCAACAAATGCGAGGGCCGCGCCGGCGAACCGGGGTTGTTGGAGTCTTACGCGCTCGGCCTTGGCGAGCCGATCGCGGTCTCGGCGGCCCACGGCGACGGCATGGTCGAAATCTACGATGTCTTGCGTGCCGCCGAGTTCGAGGCCGCCGCCGGCCAACAGCCCGACGACGGAGGCGGCCTCCCGGACGGTGAGGCGATGGCCGACGACACGGTGCCCGACGCGGAAGAAGATCCAATCATCCAGATAGCGATCGCCGGACGGCCGAATGTCGGAAAATCGACCTTGGTCAACCGTTTGTTGGGCGAAGAGCGGCTTCTGACCGGCCCCAATCCCGGCGTCACCCGAGACGCCATCGCCGTCGATTGGCACCATGGTGGTCGCCAGTACAAGTTGGTCGATACCGCCGGCATGCGGCGCCGCGCCCGAGTCCAGGAAAAACTCGAAAAAATGGCGGTGCATGACGCCATGCGCGCCGTCGACATGGCACAGGTCGTGGTCTTGCTGGTCGACGCCATGGCGCCCATGGAACGCCAGGACCTGACCATCGCGGCGCGCGTGGTGAAAGAGGGGCGGGCCATGGTGGTGGCCGTCAACAAATGGGACCTGGTCGACGATCCTCAGGCGGTGTTGCAATTGACCCGCGAACGGCTCGAGGATTCGCTGCCGCAGCTGCGCGGCGTACCGGTTGTGACGGTGTCGGCCTTGACCGGCCGTGGCCTCAATCGCCTATTGCCAGCCATCCATGGCGCCTACGACCGTTGGAACCTCCGGGTACCGACGGCACGCCTCAACCGCTGGCTCGCGGACGTGCTGAACCAGCATCCGCCGCCGGCGGTGAGCGGCCGGCATATCCGCTTACGCTACGCCACCCAGGCCAAGACACGGCCGCCGACCTTCGCGATATTCGCCTCACGCCCGGACAAATTGCCGGCCTCCTATGTGCGCTATCTGGTCAACAGCCTACGCGACAACTTTCAATTGGACGGCGTGCCAATCCGTGTCGCGCTCCGCAAGGGCCGCAACCCTTACGCCTGATCACCCGCGTTTCCGGCAGTGCCAGTATCCGTTGTTGGCAAGTCCCATTATCCGGCCTCTCTCTTTCAACCCGAACCAGCTTTCCGGGCGCCGGTTACATTCCTCAAAGTCTGCTGCAACGCCCACCACGCATCCGCCGCGTTACCATCTTTCCCATAGCCGGCACATATCCATTTTTTCAGCGTTTCATCGGCTTTGATACGCTTCTTGCATTCGCCGGGTGAGTAGAGGCTCAGAATCAGGTCAAGCACCTCATCCTTTGACAGCGAAATTTCTAAGGCCTCATCTGCCTCGGGTTCCGTGGGATCTGCAAATATCGTCTCCGACTGCATCTTCCAGTGTGTACCCAATCCACCTCGCGCGCCGATCACGGTTGGCATGACAATATCGTAGAACTGCGGCCTTTGGCCTAAGAAAAGCCTGTCCAGTTTTGACTCCAGCAACTGATTCATAACGTGTCTGCTAGCTGACAATCCTGCGCTGATACCTCGAGTTGGATTGTAATCAATACTTGTGGCTGAGGCGTCCACCACGACGATTAACGGCCGCTTTTCGAGCTTAGTATCGTCGTCAAGCTCCAGGGCTAGAAACAGGCTGAATGCACCTCGGTTGTCCAGCGCGCCGCCATCGGTCACCCAATATTGCTGGCCCTCTGCGCGAACGCCTGAGTCAGAAAATACGGGCGGGAAGTTCGCACTGGCCGCGGCTGCATACGCAAGACGGACCCCATTGTGTCCTTTTTGCACGCCCTCCGTCTCCCGCCATTTACCGTCGATGATCTTGTACGCCAGGCATCGCTCTCCCACGCTTGGTTGCTCGCAGTTGATGTCGTTCACTAACTGCTTGTATGGGACAAATTTCCGCAGGTTAGTGAACACCAATCTGCCGCCAATCGCCGTGTGCTCACTTTTCGCTTTTTTGTCTCCAAACAATCGCGACAAGACCGAGCTGCTCGTCGCCGGATGGCCGGTAATCGTGGTATTGAAGATTAGTCCTAGTTCCGTCTGGTCGTCGGTCGTGATGATCCTCTCCTCTGCACATTCCCCATTGCATGGGAATCTACGCTGAAAGGACTCCGCCAGCAGTTGTCCGTTCTGTGTATCGGCGAAAACGCGCCGCTCAACCACTCCAAGCATTACGTCACTGATGAAATTTGCGGACATGGTCCGATAGAATCTGGCCCAGGGTGTTGCGTCATCATCTGGTGGCCACTTGGTCAGTTCACACACCGGCTTTAGCAGGGCTTTTCGGTGCATAGCAAAATAGGCATTGGCTGCGGATCCACCGGACACACTGCTGATGAGCACCACCTGGTCGAGCTTCCCGAGCTTACTCAAGCCGCATAAGAAGCTAGCGCCATGCAGCGCTGCTCTCGTACCGCCACCGGACAACGCAACAAGCATAGGCTTGGACTTTGAATTTATGAGAGCGCCGAGTTTGACTCCGCAGTTCTTTCCGTCGACGTCTTTGCCTTTACAGCCGCTGCTTTCCAGCACAAGGGCAGACCGTGGCGTACTTGGGAACATATAGCCAAACACAAAGCCCCCGACGACGAAGACCGCCAGCAACGCGTTGGAAAGCAGGAAATAGGCATCTATCGATTTCTTGGTGTCCGTATGAGCCAAGCGCGCCTTTTCACTAACGCCAGAATTCTGCGATGCCTGCCCGGCTTGCTCACTTGGTCTTATAAGCTCGTCAAGAAACGAGGACGCGGTAAACACCCGGTCACTTAACGTTTCTTTCTGTTCGTCAGGATCTTTTCCAGTCACGTGAAAGCGATTTGCACCCAACAGCTTCACGCTGTGAGCCTTGCGGCCCAGAGTTCGGTCATTCAATTCATTGAGATTCTTAGCACTGGTGCAGGGAAGATCGCCGATTGGCGTCTTTTTCCCGTTCCGGATTAACATCGCCGTAAGCTCAGCGAAGAACATCCGGTTCAGCCAATATTCGTACAGCCAAACCATTGCATAAGCAGATGCCAACAACGACTTAATCGGACTTCCATCTATGATGGTGGTGATGTAGTCCACGCCAAAAAGCTGTCCCGCCCCAAGCACGATGACGAAAAGTGAGACCACCCCCGGGGTGCCGAGGGCAAATAAGCGCAGCGCCATTTCGGCGACCAGGTCCCAGTGTCGGTGATAAAATGAGAATGACAACACGATCCACCACGCCGCAGCCGAGCCGAACAAGACCCACCACGAGGGCCAGGTCGGCAACCAGATAGCGAACAGCACGACCGCAAGCGCGTTCAGCACAAGGTAGAGATACCAGTGATCGGTTGGCGCCTTAACCAGAACGCGCACATAGTGCTTCGCAACAGTATTGCTCGGCGTCTTGACCTCTACCATCAGATCCGCGTCCTTCAACCGAGACGCTAACTTGTTGAAGTCAGGTATCTTTGTATGGCTGCGGACGCAGAAGATGCGATGGAAAACAAGTGATAAGAACAGTACGGCAATAGCTAGCATATACACATGACGGTATACATAGCCTGAGTTGGCCGTGAACTCAGAAACGCCCGGTATCCAGCCACTGAGGAAATATGCACCCATGCCAAATGCTATAGCGCCGTGCAAAGTGAAAAGAAGATCGCGCTGCGGCGCCGTTTTCCTCAATCGATAAGTGGGGAACCGTCTCGGCAAGGCTAGGAATACGATTCCGACCACTGCTCCAAGGTAAATGGACCAGTGCCGATGGGTGTCTGCCTCTGCGATGTACCAGAAGCTTGGCCCAAGCAGCAGCACAAGCCACACGGCCATACCAAGCAGGTAGGTTGTCCGGGGATGTCGTGCGGTGTTGGTAGGTGTTGCACCAAAAAAAATGGTCGACTTCCGCGCCCATCTGTTCACGACGTAACCGAGTTGTGCAATACGACCAAATGATGATTGGTTTGACTGCTCCCTGGTGGCTTCGGCGTTGCCTTCCTCGTTAGTATTCGCCATGGGCGATGCCCTCGAATTTGCGCTTCGAGCCGTTACCGAAGTCCTAGAGATAGTCCTGCGTCTTTGGGCCACTTTCCTTCGATCACGGCCTGATAAGCGTCTGCTCGCGGCAACTTGACTGCCGGCGGCGCCTCACTCACCACTTTGGACTTGCCCCAGTTTAGTGGAGAGCATTCCAATTGACCCTATCATATATAGACGCTAGATACACCACCCTAGTGTACAATTCTCATGAACATCAATTGACATATGAGCCCAACTTTTTCTCAATCCGCGTGAATTTATCGAGTCACTAGACGGCACATGGCAACGGCATGGTCGAATATTATGACGTGTTGCGCGTGTCGGAATTAGAGGTGGCGGCGGTCCGCGGACTGCGTGCCGATCCGTGTCGCACTCTGCAACGGTCGCAGCCCTTACGCCTGAGCGACTGAATCGCCGGCAACGAACGCCGATCCTTGGCCGCCACGGAGCGCGCGCCAGTAAGATTGGTGAAACCGGCGATAGCCGCGGGCGGTGACGACCAGATCCTGCTTGATTTCATCATGCAACCGCGCCAGGCGGTAGAATGGCACCGAGGGATAGGAATGATGTTCGACATGATAGGGCATGCTCCACATCAGAAATCGGACAAATCCGGCAGTGAACGTCGTGCGGGTATTGGTCAGCATGTTCCGGCTTGCCGGACAGCCGGTATGTTCTGCCAGCAGATAAAGCCGCAGAAACGGCTGCCCCAGGATGGCCGGCAGGATCCAATAGCGCAGCGGCTGGTCGAAGCCGGCGACGACCAGTGCCGCCGCAACAGCGTATAACGCCAAATGCCAACGCGCTTCCCGAGCGATTGCCGGCCGCCGGTATTTGGGCACGAACGGCGCGCTGACCCGCCCGAAAGCGTGGCGAAACAATTCACGAATGCGATCGCGCCAGTAAACCACTCCGGCCACGTAAACCAGGTATGACCGGACATCGGTCGGTTTTGGCCGCGCCAATTCAGGGTCTCGGTCCGGGTCTTGGGTGTAGCGGTGGTGGGCCATGTGAAAATGCCGGAAATAGCCGGCCGGTAAAAAATGCATGAAGCCGAAAAACTGCGCGGCCCAGTCATTCAGGCGTTTGTCGACAAACACGGTCCGATGAACGCATTCATGCAAGCCGGCAAAAAAAGCCACCTGCACGATGCCGTGGATGATCATGCACGGCAACAGCCAGACCGTATCGCCGGCCAGGCCGATAGCCGTCGCCGTCAAACACCAGAGCCCGACATGACCGACGACTTGGACGACGCCCGTGGCGGTCGATCGGACAGATAGATTTTGCAGCTCAACGCCGGAGACAATCGAAGCCATGAACTCTGGTTCTCGATAAATCGAAGGTTGCGGCGGCTTCAGGCTGGTTGCTAAGCCCCGCCGCCGGTCCATCTGTCAATTGTCTCGATCAACTGCATGCGGTCAATGGGTTTGGACAGATAATCCGTCAAGCCGGCAGCGAGATAATTTTCACGGTCGCCAACCATGGCGTTGGCAGTGACGGCGATGATCGGAACCGACGCCAAGGCGCCACCCATGGCGCGAATAAGCCGTGTTGCCTCGACGCCATCCATGTTTGGCATGTTGATGTCCATCAGCACAATGTCGTAGGCCATCCGCCGCGCCGCGGCCACCGCCTCGTGACCGTCGGCCGCGACGTCCACCGCGTGGCGCAGCGGCGCCAGCATGGCTATCAACAGTGCCTGATTGATTTCATTGTCCTCAACGACGAGAACCGACACATTTTGCGCCGTATCTCTCATCGGTTTGGCCAAAATAGCGGTTGCGCTCACGCGATCAGTCCTTCCGCGAAGATCGTTTAGCCGAGCGCCCGATCGGCCAACCTTCCCGATAATCATATGATGAACTTATCAATAGGTGAACAACTCAATCAAATCTCAGTCCAACGAGCGAATCGCTTTCACTCGTCAGGCCAGTTCTATAATCTGCGCCTCCTTAAAGCGACCGAAATCAGAGAAGCTGACACGCATGTACGCCTATGTCATTCGGCGGATATTGGCGACCGTCCCGGTCGTCGCGGTTGTCACCATCTTTATTTTTCTGCTGTTGCACCTGACACCGGGCGATCCGGCAGCGGTAATCGCCGGCGAATACGCCACGCCGGACGCGATCGAGAAAATTCGCGCCCGTCTCGGGCTCGATCAACCGGCTTATATCCAGTTTTTCAAGTGGGTTGGCGCCTTGGCGCAGGGGGATCTTGGTGTCTCGGTGTTCTCGAATTTGCCGGTTGCCGAACTGATCCGCCAGCGCTTGGAACCGACGCTGTTCCTAGCGCTGATAACCATCTGTCTTGCCATTGTGATCGCCGTCCCGCTTGGCACCCTTGCCGCATGGCGTGCCGGCAGCTGGATCGACCGGGCCATCATGATATTTACCGTGCTCGGATTTTCCGTGCCGGCCTTCGTGGTCGGCTATTTGCTGATGTTTGCCTTCGCTATCAAATTCAATTGGCTGCCGGTTCAGGGCTATACGCCAATTGCTGAGGGGTTTTGGGCGTTCCTTCAAAGCCTGATCCTACCGTCGATCACGCTCGGCACGGTCTATACCGCGCTGATCGCGCGCATCACCCGGGCCAGCGTCATGGACGTGCTGGACGAAGATTATATTCGCACGGCGCACGCCAAGGGCTTGGCGCCTCGGACCGTCCTAATGCGGCACGCGCTGAAAAACGCGGCGATACCGATTGTCACGGTCATCGGCGTCGGCATCGCACTGCTGATTGGCGGCGTCGCCATCACCGAAAGCGTCTTCAACATTCCTGGACTGGGCCGCCTCACGGTCGATGCGGTCTTGCACCGGGATTATCCGGTGATCCAGGGCGTCATTCTGATATTTGCGGCCATCTACGTGATTATCAATCTGCTGATCGACCTGTCCTACACCTATTTCGATCCTCGCATCCGCTACTGAACCGCGCTGGACCCATCGCCGATATGCCCGACACGCTCTCGGATCCGAAACCGCAACAGGCCGACACCATCTGGCGGCGCAGCGCAACGTTCGCCCGGCGCAACCCGACAGTCATCGTCGGGCTCGCGGTGTTGGCGGCATTGACGTTGCTTGCCGTCATCGCGCCATACGTCACCGACGACCCGCGGCGGCTCAATCCGATCAACCGGCTTAAGGCGCCGAATGCGACGGAATGGTTCGGCACCGACAATCTTGGCCGCAGTATCTACGACCGGACGCTCTACGGCACCCGCATATCGCTGGTCGTGGGATTAAGTGTCGCAATCATGAGCACGGCGATCGGACTGGTCATCGGCCTGCTCGCCGGCTATCTGCGGGCCGTCGACGCGGTGGTTATGCGGATCATGGACGGTCTGATGGCTATACCGGGAATTTTGCTGGCGATCGCGGTCATGGCGCTGTTCGGCTCCAGCGTGGTCAATGTCGTTATCGCCATTACCATCCCCGAAATCCCGCGCATGGTCCGCCTGGTACGGGCCGTCGTGCTAACCATCCGCGAACAGCCCTACATCGCCGCCGCGGTATCCGTGGGCACAGACTTACCGAAGATGTTGCGCGTTCATATCCTGCCGAACACCATCGCACCGTTGACGGTGCAGGCAACCTACGTTTGCGCCTCGGCGGTCATCGTCGAGGCTTTCCTGAGCTTCCTCGGTGCCGGTACGCCGCCGGAAATCCCGAGCTGGGGCAACATGGTCGCCGAAGGACGGGTCTATTTCCAGATCGCGCCGTGGTGGCTCTTGTTTCCCTGCATCGGCCTCACCATCCTGGTGCTGACCATCAACATCCTGGGCGACGGGCTGCGTGACAGCTTGGATCCGCGCATCGCCCGGCGCATGCGTTAGGGCTTCGTCAAAAATGCCCCCGTTTCCTGGCGCCCGACCAACTAATTCCGCTTGATGTTCCAGAACAGCGGCACCGGCGCTTCCAGCACGCCGGTCAGATCGTCGCGATAGGCGATCGGCGAGGTGTATTGTCCGATCGGGATATAGGTGACGATTTCCATGGCCCGGGCCTGGACCTGCTCGGCCAGCGCCTTGCGTTTTGTGTCGTCGGTTTCGGCCGAAAAGGCGCGGCGCAGCGCTTCGATCTTTTCATCGCAGGGCCAGCCGAACCAGGCTTTTGCCTCGCAGCCGCCGGAGACGCCGATATTGGCTACCGGGTTAATCAGATCGAGCGACGACCAAGAGGTGTGGAAGACGCTCCAGCCGCCCTCGGCCAGTGGTTTTTTTTCCGCCCGCCGCGCCGTTAAGGTGCTCCAATCCATCGCCTGGACCTCGACGTTGATGCCGATATCCCGCATCAGCTGTGCCGTCACCAGGGTCGCCGGCGAGGAATGGGTGCCGTCGGTCGCATGCAGCAGCACGACCTTGCCGCCGCTATAGCCGCCGGCCTTCAACAACGCCTTGGCCTTGGCCGTATCCTTGGCCATCAAGCGATCGGCACCGATGTCGCTGGCATAGGGCGTGTCGCAGACGAACATCGCCGGGCAGATATTGAACAATGTCGGGTCGCCGACCATTGCCAACAAATAGGTTTCCTGGTCCACCATGTACTGCAGCGCCTGGCGTGCCTCGACTTTGTCGAACGGCGGCAGCAGGTGGTTTATGCGCAGCCAACCTTGGCTGCCGCGCGGATCGATGATCTTGAGTGCGACGCCGTCGGCCTGGCGCAGGATCGGCAGAAAGTCCGGCGACGGGCTCTCGATATAGTCGATTTCGCCGGCGATCAGCGCATTCATGGCGGTGTTCTGGTCGGGAATATAGAGCCATTCGACGCGGTCGAAATGCACGACCTTGCCGCCGGCAGCGCCGCTTGCCGGTTCGGCGCGCGCCCGGTAGTCCGGGTTGCGTGTGTACACGACCTTGGCGCCGGGGCGCCATTCGGCCTTGGCAAAGGCGAACGGCCCGGAACCGATGACGTCCGGGATCTGCTCGAACGGATCCGTCTTGGCCAAGCGTTCCGGCATCATGAAAGGAACGTTGGAACTCATTTTGCCGAGCGCCGTCAATGTCAGGCTCCACGGCGCCTTGAGGTGCAAGCGGAAGCGTCGGTCATCGACAATTTCCATCAACGACATCTGGGCCATCAATTGCTGGCCCATGCCGTCGCGTGCGCCCCAACGCTTGATCGACTGAATACAATCCGCCGGCGTGACCGGCCGCCCGTCATGCCATTGCAGACCTTGCCTGAGCGTAATCGTATAAGTCTTGGCGTCGGCGCTAAGCGCATAGCCTTCGGCCATTTGCGGCCGGACTTCCAGATCCGCGTCCATGGCAAACAGCGTGTCGAAGACCATATAGCCATGGTTGCGGGTGATGTAGGCCGTGGTCCAGATCGGATCGATGTTCATCAGGTCGGATTGAACGTTGACCTTTAACACCGATTGCGCCGCCGCCGCAGCCTGGACGCCGAACCAAACAATTGCCAACACCGCGACTGAGCGCAGGGCAGGGCGCCAAAAACCCATGAACCTCTCCCGTGCCAAAACCGACCGCGGCCGATTCGGGCCGCCAAACCTTTATATCAGTTTGGCGGCAACGAGAGGCATTCTGGCGATCGGCGGCCGTTACGCCGCTGGTTTCTGGCCGATCACTTTGCGGTTGCGGTTGATGGTTTTCAGGAAATCGATACCTTCCGCGGCGATGGCATCGCCGACAACGAAATCACCCTCGTCTTCCAGTTCCTTCATGTCGACCCAAGAGGCGTAGACGCCGTGGGTCCGCTCGGTGATGATTCCGGCTTGCAGCAGTGTCTTAACAAGAACCCGAAAGATATTGGTTTGACTTTTAAATCCTTCGCGACGGTCGTCGTCGGTATAAACTTCGCGGCAGGCGTCGCGGACATATTCCCATTCCAGGCCGAACTGCGGGTAGATGTGCCGTTTCTGGCGGATGTTGTTGAGGTTGAACAGAATCGTCGTGAAACATTCCGCCGCCCAATCCTCGACCCGTTCATGTTCCTCTGTCGACAGATGCGGAATCGTGCGGTTCGCCCAGATCTTGCCGAAGCGATGATGGAACGCCTCATCGGACATGACCAGCTGGGTCAAGCGTCGGAGCAATGGATCATGGGTGTTGCGATGAATGTTGGCGAAGGCGCCCATGGCTAGGCCTTCGATCAGCATCTGCATGCCGACCAGCTTTTTATAAACTTCCTTGGCGGTGACCAGTTCCAGCATCAGATTGCCGAGGCCTTCGCCGACCGGGTAGGGCGTGCCCCAGCGCACCTGGATGTAGCGGCTGAAGGCGGTGACATGACGGGCTTCCTCGCGCGCCTGATTGGCGGCGTATTCCTGAGCGCCCGGGTCGACCAAGATGTGACAGAGGCTGGCGCTTAGCGACAAAGCGCCTTGCTCGCCATGCAGGATGCTGGAGACCGACCAACGCAGGGTTTCGTTGACCAGTTTGATCTTTTGTTTCTCGTCCAGCATGTCGGCGATGGCGGTGTTGAGTTCCGGTGCCGTGTTTTCCGGCATCAGCATCGCGTTTTCCATGTCGAAAGGCGACGAGAAGTCGAGATAGGCCGGATCCATGGGATCCCAGAAATGGTCATGGGTAGCCGAAATGATTTCGTCGAACGCATCGGAGCGCGTCGCGTAGCGGTCGAGCTCAAGCATTGCCGGAAAATCGTCCGGTTCGACGGTGTTATAGATCTTATCGTGGGTGATATGGGCTGCCAACGTATCCGTACCCTAAAGTTCGCATGGTTTCTAATGGCATGGACCGTAGTTGACGTTTACGCATACATCAATCCGCAAAGCTTCCGCACCGATTGGCGCCCGGCACAGGTTTCCCTATGATCTACCCTCTATCTTTGCCGCCTCCCAACCACAACGAAGCAGATTGCTGCCATGGCCAACACCGAAATCACCGCCATCCGCGATTATCTCGACGGACTGCCGGCCGCCGCCGAGCTTTCCATTCAACAACACCGCGATTTCTATGATCGCGCCGTTGAGGCCTATCCTGTGGATGACACGGTCACCGTCACCGATACCATGGTTGGCGCCATACCGACGGACTGTCTGACGTTCGAGGGCGTGAGTTCGGCCAATACGTTGCTCTATTTGCACGGTGGCGGCTATGTCATCGGCTCGCGCCGCTCCCATCGCCATCTCGCCGCCGCCCTCGGTCAGGCGTCTGGTGCCGATGTCGTGGTGCCGGACTACCGCCTGGCGCCGGAGCATCCGTTTCCGGCCGCGATCGACGACGCGACCGCTGTCTATCGCTCCCTGCTCGACCAGGGCCGCAATCCGGCAAGCCTCGCCATCGCCGGCGATTCCGCCGGCGGCGGCCTAACCCTGGCCACACTGCTGGCCTTGCGCGACGCCGACCTGCCGCTGCCGGCATCGGCCGCCTGCCTATCGCCCTGGACCGACCTCGCGGCAACCGGCGATTCCATAACCAGCCGGGCCGAGCGCGACCCCCTGGTCGATGGTGACAACCTGAAGAATTGGGCGGCTCTCTATCTCGACGGCAAGCCCGCCGACACACCGCTTGCTTCGCCCCTATACGCCGACCTGTCGGGTCTACCGCCGATCCTGATCCATGTCGGCGACGATGAAATCCTGCTCGATGACGCGCTCGGCCTGCACAAGCGGGCGCGCGCCGCCGACACCCAGGCCACTGTCGAAGTCTGGACCGACATGATCCACGTCTGGCATTGGTTCCACCCACGCCTCAAGGAAGGCCGCGACGCCATAGCCGACATCGGCCGCTACCTGCGACGGCATTGGGACTGAGCGGCAGGGTCGATCATGGAACTCAAACTCTACCAGGTCGATGCGTTCGGGCGGGGTGTGTTTACCGGTAATCCCGCGGCCGTGGTACCGTTGCAGGACTGGCTCGACGACGCGGTCCTGCTTGCCATCGCTGCGGAGAACAACCTCTCGGAGACGGCTTTCATCATCCGGCGTGGCGCCGACTGGGATCTCCGCTGGTTCACGCCGGCATTCGAGGTGGCGCTATGCGGTCACGCGACACTCGGTGCCGCTCACGCGATTTGCGAATTCATCGATCCCGATGGCACTGAAATCCAATTCCATACTCGAAAATCCGGTGTGTTGACCGTGACGAAAAAGCGCGATGCCTACGAGATGCGCTTTCCCGCCATTGCCGCGGAGGAAGTTGAAACGCCTGACGCTCTCGCTACCGCGCTCGGCACGAGCCCTAGCCGTACGTTAGTTGGCCACTATTCGGAGGCAGAAGCGGACTACCTCGCGATATTCGATACCGCAGAGGCCGTCCGGGAGCTGACGCCGGACATGGGCGCGTTTGCCGCCCTTGGCACGCGCGGCGTGATTTGCAGTGCCGCGGGCCGCGAGGTCGATTTCGTATCCCGTTTTTTCGCTCCGGCCGCCGGCATCCCCGAAGACCCGGTCACCGGGTCCGCCCATTGCATATTGACGCCATACTGGTCGACGGCATTAGGCAAGACGGCGCTCGAAGCACGGCAAATCTCGGCCCGCGGCGGCTGGCTCGGCTGTGTCCTCGATGGCGAATTCGTGCGTCTAACCGGACAAGCCTTCACTTACTTGGAAGGATCGATCGTCATTTAGTCGATCGTTTGAATGTCTTTCGGCTTCGCCTCAGAGGTTGCCATCGGTACGGCGTGAATGCCAACCAGGTCTTCAACTGGCTGAAGGACCCGCGGTTTGCGGATGCGCCAGACGGTCACGAACCAACGTCCAGTCCCACAGGACGATTTCACGCTGGTGTCACATCCCTTTCACGCGAAAATGACGCCGCACGGCCAAACTCCAATCTTGGACCAACAGGACTTTCACGTATCGGGAGGACATCTCATGAAAGCGCTGATCACGGTCATCGGATTGGTCGTTGTGATGGCATTTTCGGCCACCCTAGCGTCGGCCGCGGCCGCCAAGCACAACGCCACCAAAAATTCCGCCGCCACGCTGAAATCACAGATGCTTCGAATTGACAAACTCGCCTGGATCGCGCCCGGCAAACCGTCGAAGAATTACCCACAGGCGCTGGTAAAGCTGAACGCCCTTAGTCCCGAAATCAGTGCTTTTGGCGACGAGGTCCTGGCAATTATCGGCAAGAAAAAAGTATCGACACTCAGCAAAACAGAACGTGATATCAAGAACGCTGCAAAGGACCTGAAAAAACAGTCGAAAAACTTCACATCCGCTTTCAAGAAGCAGTCGGTCCGACTTCCCCCCCGGCTCGAACGGGCTGTTCAGGATGCGATTATTGGCGCGCTTACGACACTGCAAACCCTGTTGCCGAAGATCTAACGCGGGATGGAACGGCCCTTGATGTCGTCATCACGTTACAGCCCGGAATAGGGGCCATTCACCAGGGAGTCCCTTCAATTCGTGGTTCCCAAGTTCTTCGAAATTCACGGCGTCATTGCCAATCATGAGGTCGGTGACCGTGCGAGAGACGACGACCTCGCCGGGCCCGGCGGTTTCTTCGATACGTGCAGCAGCGTGGACAGCTGCGCCGCCAACGTCATTGCCTCTGATTTCGATTTCGCCTGTGTGAAGTCCGGCCCGGATCCTAATCCCTATACTCATCGCTTTGTCAACGAACGTGCAGGCGCACTGCACCGCTCTTCCAGGACCGTCAAACGTGGCAAGCAGACCGTCGCCTGTTGACTTCACAAACCGGCCCCGATGGAGCTCTATCAGGTCA